>Ga0182027_10009893_pt1 | contig 13628 bp, 9 predicted proteins | sample 712E1DmetaG_FD_121300 | JGI IMG/M metagenome (GOLD analysis project Ga0182027, IMG submission 121300) | Permafrost microbial communities from Stordalen Mire, Sweden - 712E1D metaG (Illumina Assembly) | ecosystem: Environmental > Terrestrial > Soil > Wetlands > Permafrost | place: Sweden...
TACTGAACGAAGGGAAATAATCCATTTTTGTATAAGTAAAATTTTCGCCGGTGGTATTTTGCTGAAGCATCCTATCCATATACTCGCCGCGCAGACCCAGCTCAAAGTTGAAATCTTCAATTGCATTTGAATAAGAGACAAACCCGGCATGTACGTTATTTCTGAAATAGAAATTATTTGTAAGCCCCGGGTCAACGGTAAATGTTTCTGTGTTTATGTTCAGAATTCTATTTGTAATATCTATGTTCCTGAAGAAAAAGTTAGATTGAATACCCATCTCGAATGTACTCTGAGAATTGATTTTATAACTATAATTTAATTTGGTGCGTCCTTCATTCCTTTTGGTATCATTAGTGAATTTTGTTGTTGGCGGATAAGGGTCTCTGATTGTATAAGTTGCATCAGTCGTATACAAATATGATAGCTGTTCCTGGGGAAGAGTTACACGCGAATAACTGATTTCAAAAGTCAGATCATTTACATCAGGAATAAATTTGTAGGTATAATCAAGAGTTGAATTGAAAAAATTCACTGGCATATCCATGCTGTTTACATTATTAACATACACAGTTCCCGTTTGATCAGTATTACTTACTTTTGAATCCAGCGATCTCATTACATCAATATTTCCTCCGCTGAGAGTTAATGACAAGGAATTATTATCATTTATTGTATAATCAATTCCGGCATTCCCTGAATATTGCCTTCTTTTGTCCCGGATTTTCAACTCTTGTAAATTATCAACGTTCCCTGTATTTGAATAAACAAACCTGTCAACATCCTGGGTGTTATAATTTGAATTCTCCTTATAATCAATTCCGCCTGTAATATTCAATCCGTCATAATTATAATTAATGGACAGATTGCTGTTATATTTATCCCTTGTCCCGCTGTTAAGATTAGCGATGCCGCTGAGATTATAGTCGGTCTGTTTTTTAAGATTTATATTGATAATTCCTGCGGAGCCCTCAGCATCATATTTGGAAGAGGGGTTTGTGATTAATTCAATATTATCAACCATATTGGCGGATATTTGCTTTAAGGCATCAGCTCCCTGAAGAACACTTGGCTTCCCGTTTATAAGTACAGTAAAATTAGAACTGCCTCTAAGGTAAACGGTACCATCCTGATCAACTCTGACGGAGGGCTGGTTCTGAAGAACGTCAAGTGCGGTTCCGCCTGAAGAAGTTAAATCCTGGCTGACATTTATGACCTTTTTATCAAGCAGAAATTCCTCTGCGGGTTTCTCGCCTGTAACCTGGACGCCTTTGATTTCAAGAGTAGTTTTTTCCAACTTCATAGACCCGGCATCAAAGACCGCCTGGTTTTTCATTATCTTAATTCCAGATACCAATATGTTTTTATAACCAAGAAGATTAACTTTCAGCAGGTATGATCCTTCAGTAACATTATGAAGAATAAATTCACCGTTTGTTCCGGAAGCAGTACTGTTGACGAAGGAAGTATCTTTCTGGCGGTAAAGAATAACATTTGCAAAAGGGATCGGCGTGTTGGAAGTAGAATCAATAATTTTTCCTTTAATAATTCCTTTGTCAAACAGTGCAGTGCCAAAAACAGGACTGCAAAGACTGGTAAATATTAAAGCTGTAAAAAGTAACAAACCTGATTTCATATGCGCCTCAACAAATAAAGATGTTTCACATGCCAAAATATCATAACAATGACCCTGAAACCATCATATTATTTTGGCCGGTAAAAAAAGACTATGAGCGGCTTATTTATTTACTTTTTACAAAACCATGACAACTTTACCCCGTCTCATTTCTAATTTTCCATCAGAAATGGAGAAATAATATGAAAAACATTGATAATAGTACTCTGGTTTACCCGCTTTTTAGTTCTGATTTTTTTAGTGCGTATTTAATTACAATGCGCCCTTACCTTTTATTTGTTTCAGGAATGACTGGATTGACGGGAATGGCATTAAGCGGTAACAATTCTTTAATTCAATTAATCTTAATATTTATTGCCTCCTTTCTTTCATATGGGTTTGGACAGGCATTAACGGATTGTTTCCAGGTAGATACTGATTCTATTTCGTCTCCCTACCGCCCGCTTACGCAGGGAAAAATAAACAAAGCACAGGTGCTGAGTATAAGCATTACCGGTTTATTGCTTTGCGTAACCATTTTTACTTTTTATAACTTCTATAATCTTTTGTTGGGAACTATTTCAGGTTTGGGACTGGTTACATATACAACTTTCAAAAGAAAATGGTGGAGTGGACCCTTTTATAATTCCTGGATTGTTGCGGTATTGTTTCTTATCTCTTTTGGGGCTGCATCCGGCGCCAAAACTTTAATATTCTCATTCAGCTTTATATTGACAATCAGTACTGTTTTCTTCGGATATGCCAATTTTGTGCTGAGCGGATATTTCAAGGACATCTCCGCTGATGCTGTAACCGGATATAATACTTTGCCTGTGAAATTTGGAAGGAGAGTGTCCGCAATTGTTAGTGACGTATTCGCAATCCTTGCGGCAGTTTCCTCAGGAATAATTATTTTAAGTAAAGCCGGATACACGGTTCCATTAGCGGCAATTCTATTTTATTCTGCAGGTTTAGTACTCAGCCTGATTTCGCAAATTAAGTTGCACAAAGTCAAAACTGATGAAGAAGCTCATCCTGCTATTTCGTTAACCGTACACGCCTATATTCTTCTTCTTTCATCAGTTGCAATTATGAACCGGCCATCCTGGGGAATTTTATTAACTGTTTATTATCTCTTGTTTAATATTGTAATGAAACTAAGACCGAGTAAATGTCAGGTTTAAAGATGTTTATTTTATTGAATGATAAATCATGCGGCGGGAATGCCGCAAATAAATGGGAGACTTTTATAAGTAAATATGATCTGAAAGCATACACTTTGATCAGAGCAGGTGAATTGCACAGCGAAGAAAAATTAAGATCTACCGTATCAGAAGGTGAAACAGAATTTGTTGCAGCCGGAGGAGATGGTACCGTAAACTTCTTATTAAACAAGTTAATGTGCCTTGCAAATGCATCTCAGATCCATAATCTCAAGCTAGGTGCCATCGGACTAGGTTCGAGCAATGATTTCCATAAGCCATATAACGAGTCAAATTTTATTGATATGATTCCATATATGTTGAATTTTAGTAAAGCGGAGTTACGGGATGTGGGGGAATTATCTTTCCAGGCTAATGGGAAGAGAGTCACAAGATATTTTATTATTAATGCCAGTATCGGTATAACTGCTGAAGGAAATTTCCTTTTCAATAATCCTGACAGATTTCTTAATTATCTTAAAAGAATAAATACCAATGCAGCCATATTATATTCAGCTCTTAAAACGATATTCAGATATCTGGATTTTGAAGCTGAAATAAGGAGAGATGAGAACAAACCTAAAAAAGTAAATATTACAAATCTTAATATTATCAAAAACCCAAATGTCTCAGGTGATCTTTGCTATGGTTATCCGGCAGTTTATAATGACGGTAAAATGAATATACATCTTGCTCATGATATGAATAAATTTGAAGTTATTAAACTGTTCACTGCTCTTCAAAAAGGGGACATAGAAAATATTGCCAAACTGGAATCTTTCCCTGCAAGGGAAATTGAAATTAAATCCGAAAAAGTATTTAACCTGGAATTTGACGGGGAAGTTGTTCAGACAAACTCAGTGGTATTTTCAATTAAAAAAGAATGGATTAAGGTATGCAAATGCTGAATGATATTGTGGAAAATAATCTTATTTCCCGAATCGCCTCATGTTATAAACGCTCACCTCTACAGGTAAACAAAATTCATGAAAGCGATTCTGAAATAATAAAAATAAGTAAAGATATTTATCTTGCTATTACAACTGACAGCATCAGTGAAGAAATAGAGACCAAATTATATGACGATCCATGGTTAATCGGCTGGATGATTGTAACTGTAAATATGAGCGACATTGCCGCGGTGGGCGCCAAACCGCTTGGCCTGGTTATCTCACAGATAATTCCCGATAAAACGGATGAAGTATTAATTAAAAGAATATCCGAAGGAATATCTGATGCATGTGAGGAATATAAAACATACGTGCTCGGGGGTGATCTGAATTCCGGAAACCAATTAATATTAACCGGTACCGCAACAGGCATTATAGAAAACGGAAATGTCCTCACCCGCTGCGGAATTAAAGAAGGAGATACATTGTTTTTATCCGGGAAAGCCGGACTGGGAAATGCGTATGCACTGAATAAGTTTTCAGGGGCGCAGGCATTAACAATTAATTATAAACCTAAAGCAAGAATAAAAGAAGGGAGTCTATTAAGGGGATATGCAACCGCTTGCATGGATACAAGTGACGGAGTTATATCAACAATTGATCAGTTATCCAGAATAAATAATTCGGGTTTTGCATTAAATGAGATTGAAAGCCTACTTGATCCGGAGGCGTTAAAAGTTTCCGAATATTATAATTTTCCTTTATGGCTTTTCCTTGCGGGACAGCATGGGGAATTTGAGTTAATCTTTTCTATCCCGAAGGAAAAGACCGGAGAATTCAAGCAAAAAGCAGAGGAAATAAACTGGTTTCCCCTGGAATTAGCAACCGCAACAAATACAAACATCATCACACTTCCGCTTTATAATAAAACTGCTGAATTAGATACATGTTATATCAGAAACCTGTTTAATTTAGTAAATGGCGATAAATCCCTTTACATTGAAAAGCTTCTTCAGCTGGACAGGCAATTAAGATAAAATATGACAACTTCCTGACAATTCCCTGACAACTGACATCCCCTGATAATTTACATTTGAGTAGAAATTATTTGAAGGAGTTTTATCATGGAATACAATGGCGGAGAGAATTTTGATTTAAGAGACATACTTGTAAAAAGTTCGGATATGTCATTCCGGGACAGATTAGATTATTTTGACCAGTTTATCTCAAATCTCCATAATACAAAGCAGTTTAACCATATGAGGTGCATTACCTCGGCAGCCGACAGGGAAGTTGAGGTTTTTGATAATGAGCTTAACCGCAGTGTAAAAATGCTGATGTTCGGATCGAATAATTACCTTGGACTTGCAAATCATCCTTATGTTAAACAAAAAATGGAAGATGCTATAAAGGAATTTGGTGCAGGGGTGGGAGGACCTCCTTTATTAAACGGATACACTTCACTTCACCGCAGTCTTGAGGAAAGGCTTGCCCATTTGAAAGGAAAAGAAGATGCATGCATATTTTCAAGCGGATACGCTGCAAATGTCGGATTGGTAACAGCCCTTATGCATAGTGATGATTCTGTAATTTATGATGCATATAGTCATGCATCGTTTTGTGACGGAATAAGAATGTCGGGTGTTAAATCATTCCGCTTCGCACACAATGATATCGGGCAGCTAAAAAAGAAATTGGCTCTTGCGCGGAAGGAGAATAATTTCCAGATATTTGTCGGGGTTGAAGGCGTTTATTCAATGGATGGAGATTTAGCCCCGCTTCCTGAAATCATCAATTTATGCAAAGAGTATAATGCGGTCTTGTTGCTGGACGACGCGCACGGAACGGGAATGGCCGGTGATACAGGGAGAGGGACCGCTGAATATTTCGGAGTAGAAGAAGATGTAGATGTCACTTTGGGAACATTCAGTAAAAGCTTTGCTTCGACCGGTGGTTTTGTTGCATCATCTAAACCGATTATCAATTATTTGAGGTTCTTTGCCAGATCATATATGTTTTCAGCTTCACTATCACCTGTGGTATTAGCAGCAGTTTCAGCCGGCATGGATATCCTGGAACAGGATTCCACACTAATTAATCGTTTAAGAGAAAATATCGCTTATGCAGCATCTGAATTAAATAAAACAGGTTTTAATGTTAATCCGCAATCGGCAATAATTCCTTTGAAAGTTCCAGCATGGATGAATATCCGTAAAGCTGCCAATAAATTTTATCAAATGGGAATATTCATGAATTCAATAGAATTTCCTGCCGTACCGGTTTCGCAGCAAAGATTCAGGATCAGCCTGATGGCATCACATACTAAAAATGATATTGACCGGCTGGTTGAAGCGGTTGCGTATATATGGAACGATCCGCAGGTAAAATTTGAATCTTCAAAAGAAGAAATATTATCTGCTTAAATGGAGATGATAAAATGAAAGATAAAAAACCAAAACTGCTTATCATAGTATTATTCCAGAACCTTATTGATGAAGAACCATATTATGCATTATCACCCGCTCCGCCTCTGCCGGGAATATTGCTTGCAGGAATGACGCCCCCCATAGTGGATGTGGAGGTTCTTCACGAAATGGTAAGACCAATTGATTATACAACCGATGCGGATATTATTGCTCTAAGTTTCATGGATTATCTTGCTCCTCATGCAATTCAGGTGGCAGAAAGATTTAAGAAATCTGGCAAGACAGTAATTTGCGGAGGTAAATTTGCTTCAACATTCCCTGACATGTTAGAGGGTTATTTTGATTCTATTCTTGTCGGGGAAGCCCAGAATGTCTGGCCGCAGATGGTAGAAGATGCCGTAGCCGGGAAACTGAAAAAACGATATTATGCTGATCCATCTTTATCACTTGCAAATATTCCGCCGCCAAGATATGATCTTGTTGAAAAGAAATACACTGTTCCAATAGTAGTAGAAACCTCAAGAGGATGTCCGCATACATGCACATACTGCCAGTTGAACATTATAAAACTTCCTTACAGAACCAGGCCGGTTGCCGATGTAATAAAAGATCTGAAGAATATAAAAGGACTTCCATGGCATAAAAGAAAAATGGCAATGATACTGGATAATAATTTCGGAGGTGATATGAAGTATGCCAAGGAGGTTCTGGTAGAAATTGCAAAACTAAATTTCTGGGCAGTCGGAGTTCAGATATCAATAGAATCGTTAAGGGATGATGAATTTGTTGACCTGATGTCCAAAGCAAACTGCCGTATGGCATTTATTGGTATGGAATCGCTGAATACTGCAAGCCTTTTGAGCGTCCAGAAAAAACAGAATAAAGTTGAAGAATACAAAACTATTTTTGATAAACTGCATAAGAGAGGCATTCTGACGTTCACAGGATTGATGTTTGCGCTTGAGGAAGATACCGTAGAATATTATACTAATTTACCAAAAGCATTGGATGAAGTGGATAATTCAGTCATTCTTCCTTCAATTGCGATACCCATATACGGCACACCGCTTTACAATCAGATGATGGAGGAGGGGAGGATTGTAGATTTTAATTTGTCACACTATGAGGGAGACCACCTCGTGTTCAGGCATAAAAATTTAAGTGACCAGGAAATATATTCTGCCTATAAAGAAATCAACAGGAGTTTTTATTCGCCGGGAAGTGTATTAAGGAGATGGCTGCGGTTTATTAAAAAACAAAGAGTGAGAGAATCATTCCCACAATTCCTTTTAAAGATCATAATAACAACATTCATTTATTTTGATCTTTCAGTCTTTCAGGGGCATCATGCCCGCAAGAGGGTATTCAAATCAAGCCATAATCTGAATGTTTCAAATAATTCCATATTAACGGGCATAAAAATAATGCGTTAAGAAAATCAGCGTAATGGAGGGAGTTTGCGGGAAATTTTGTTTGAGCGCCGCGGAGCGGTGCGAGTTTATTTCCTGCCCCGGAATGAAGCTGATTTTTAGCAATTATTTTTAAAGCCCATGTTTCTTTTGGTACTTTTCTTGCGCCAAGAAAAGTACGAAGAACGAGTTGCATATTATACTATTTATTGATAGGTTATACGGTGAACTATTTGACAAGGTAATAAAATGAGATATAGATTGCTTCGCGATCAAAAAAGCCATTTGATTATTCTTGATGTTATTTTATTGCTTCTGGGATTAGTCGGATACCTGCAGTTAACAAAGAAAGCTGATCTCCCCTATGATATAGAATCAACCGGCAGTGTTTTAATAATTCATCCATCTTCACAGTCGGTAAATTCGAAAATTCCCGATCAGAGCATCCTGAAAGCGATATCAGGCAATCCTGAGTATTCGAAAGAAGATATTGAATTTGATTGCGATGGGCACAGCGCAGGAAATACATTGAATGTGGTATATGAGAAAGATAATGCTCTGGCTGTAGCACCGGCCACTCTTGTTCATTTTTACAGCGTTACCTACCTTATAAATGCAGCTCTTGTAGGTCTTTTCTTTTATTTGGTTGCACTATTTGTACTTCTAAAAAGACCGTATAAGGAATTATCCGCTGTTACTTTTCATAATACTATGATGGCGGTTTTTGTAATGATAACAACAACCTGGGGAAACTACACATTCCCTTCATTATTCTTAGGGATTCTTACCAGGATATTATTTTCGGCTGCTTATGCTTTCTTCCCGGTCTTCTTTGTCAGATTCTCATTTGTGTACCCCAGAACGAAATGGCAGGACTGGAAAAAACTTGATAAGATAATGATAATAATATCCTCTCTGCTCGCCGCCGGAATGGCATGGTCTTTTTATCGTGCAGCTTCAGAAAACTCTCCGCAATGGTTTGACGTTTATAAAACATGGTTTGATCCAACGCGCTTTTATTTTGCCATATCATGTATGTTTACTCTTGTTAATTTTCTTCATTCATACAAATATTCTTTAGAGGAATCCGAACGCCGGAAGATGAGGTGGATATTACTTGGAACCTCCGCAGCAGTCTTTACTTTTGTTTTTCTCTGGCAGCTCCCGCAGTTATTCACATCAAAAAGCATAATTCAGGAGGATTTCCTTTTGATTGTCATGGCTGTCATTCCTTTGACATACGGTTTTTCGATCCTTCGCTATCACGCTTTTGATATCGACCTGATATTTAAAAGGAGCACTGTTTATGGTTTTGTTTTCCTTTTTATGATTGCGGTTTATGCCATGATCATAGGAGGTTTTACAGTAATTGTCGGAAAATTAACTGTGGTTAATTCAATATTTCTCTCCGGCGTAGCATCAATTGTTTCTGCCGCCCTGATTCAGCCTCTAAGTAATACTGTCAGGAAATATGTTGACCGGAAGTTTTTTGTTGTGCAGTATAGTTACCATGAAGCACAAAGAAAAATTTCAGAAAAGATAGAAACAACTATAAATATAGAAGATATGATTCGCCAGGTGATTCAGGAGATTGACAGAATTATACCAATGGAAAAAATATTCTTTATTAAATTGACGCAGGACAGTAAATCAGGATTTATATTAACAACTTCAAATAAACAAGATGTTAATGAATTGGAATCTGATTTAGTTTACGGTCTGAATGAATTATCAGGTTCCGTTCCGATTCCATTTGTGCTTGAGAACTGCATAGAAAAAGGAATCCCCTTCAGTAACGGTGCCGAATCGCTGCTAAAAAAACCTGGTCTTGCTGCTATCTTTCCGGTCTTCTCTAAGAAAACAGGTGTTGTGGGTTACCTCATGCTCGGAAGAAAAAAATCCGATTTTGTATTCAGTGTTGAAGATGTCAGCCTTATTACATTTGCATGCCTGGAAGTTGCCGGTACTATTGAGAAAATAGAATTGCGAAATAAACTAATGATTGAAAAAGAACTTAGCGAATTGAAATCATTCTTTGTTTCGAGTGTTTCACATGATCTTAAGACGCCCCTTACTTCAATTAAAATGTTTTCTGAAATTATAAGGACAGGATCATATTCTATGGAAAAGAGGAATGAATATCTTGGTATTATCGAGGGAGAAAGTGACCGCCTGACAAGATTGATCAATAATGTTCTGGATTTTTCCAGTATTGAAAAGGGAGTAAAAGAATATTATTTCGATACCATTGATCTGAATACGATAGTACAGGATACAGCCGGAATTATGCATTATCAGTTTCAGATAAATTCCTTTTCCGTAAACGAATGCTATTCGCCGGATCTGTTAATGATAAAAGCTGACCGTGACGCTGTTATTGAAGTGGTGATGAACCTCCTTTCAAATGCAATCAAGTATTCAGATGAACAAAAAACGATTGATATATCAACACAAATAATTGGCAGTGAAGCTGTTCTGGAAGTCCGGGATTCGGGAATAGGTATTCCGGAAGAGAGTCTTTTCCATTTATTTGAACCCTTTCTGAGAATAAAAAGCGATACTGGTTTCCATGCTGCGGGAACCGGGCTTGGGCTTACAATTGTTAAAAATATTATGGATGCCCATAATGGAAGAGTAGAAGTGAAAAGTAAAATTAACCAGGGAAGTACATTTTCATTGTACTTTCCTTTGGTAAACGTAATAAGTCATTCTGAACGAAACGATTAGACCTGTCATTTTGAAGGAACAAAGCGACTGAAGAATCTGTAGATTCTTCTCCCGACTTGTCGGGATCAGAATGACATACCTTCGCACTGAATGAAAAATAATAAAAGGTATATTTATGACAAAAATATTACTGGTTGAAGATGACCCCACAATTCGCGAGGGATTAACCACTGTATTTAAGGAAGAGGGATTCCAGGTGATCACGGCTGCTGACGGAGTCAAAGGTCTGGACAGTGCTCAAAATGATAATCCTGATTTGATTCTCCTGGACATTATGCTCCCTAAAATGAATGGACTGGATGTTCTGAAAACTATCCGTTCCGATTACCGGAAGCAGGTCCCTATCATAATGCTGACCAGCAAAAAAGAAGAGATCGATAAAGTAATGGGACTTGAGTTCGGGGCGGATGATTATGTGACCAAACCTTTTAGTGTGCGTGAACTTGTTGCCAGAATAAAGGCGGTTTTACGCAGGGCGGGAAACATTGTTTCCGAAAAAGAAAATTACTCCTTCAGTGGTATTAATATTAACTTCAAAAATCAGGAAGTATTTAGAAATGGCAGGGAAATACATCTGTCTGTAACTGAATACAGGATACTTTGCTTTTTTATTAACCATGCTGAAGAAGTTGTTACGCGTGAAATGCTGCTTGATGAAGTATGGGGTTATGATTCATTTCCCACAACAAGAACAGTTGATAATTTTATACTGACTTTGAGAAAACATATAGAACACAATCCTTCTGATCCTGAGCATATACTAACGGTACACCGTGCGGGATATAAATTCAAACCATGAATAGAGTATTCATTTATTGTGACATTTTTTTGACAACTTAATGACATTTTGCCCTTAGCCAAAAAGTAAGTTTGTACCAGGTAATCGATTTATTAAACATTTAATAAAAGGTACAAAAATGAAAAAAAATATTTTACTATTTGCTATTGTCCTTTCCACTCTGTCCCAGGCACAGATTGATACCATTACAGTATTACAGTTAAACGATACTCACTCCTGTTTAGCTCCTTTGGCTCCAAGAACCGCAAACTTACAGGGCACACGCGGAGGGATTGCGCGGGCTGCATCAGTTATAGGAATGACAAAGATGAGTGAAACAAATGTTCTCACTCTGCATGGCGGCGATCTGTTTATCGGTGATCTATTCTTTGCGAAATATCAGGGTGTGCCCGAGTTTCAAATGCTAAACAGTCTCGGGTTTGATGCTATGACTGTGGGGAATCACGAATTCGATCTTCAGCCGCAGACATTACAGGCTGTGCTTGATGCAAGTTTTGCGGGCGGCGGTTTTCCACTGGTTTCTTCTAATGTTATACTTGACGGATTCCCCTCATTAAAAAATTATATAAAACCATATATAATTAAAACATATGGTAATACAAAAGTCGGGATATTCGGAATGACCACACCTGAAACCAATTTATTTTCTCTGCCGGTACCCGTAGTAATAGATACTAATATTGCTGTTACAATGTCTGCAATGATTGAAACGCTTAAAGGTCTTAATTGTAAAGTAATTATTTGTCTCTCACATCTTGGAATTGAAAATGACAAGATCCTGGCTTCAATGCTTCCATATATCGATGTTATAATCAGTGCGCATGACCATGTTACCACAATTACTCCGGTGGCTGTAACACGCCCCGATGGGGGAACCACATATATTACAGAGTGCGGCGCTTTTTACAGTTATATCGGGAAACTTAAATTATGTGTCCAGGGGAACACGGTTACAAAACTTGATTACCAGTTAATAGAACTTAATAATCTCATACCAGAAGAACCAACAATAAAAAGCACGATTGATGGATTGATTAGTGATATTGAAAATGCTTACGGCCCCTTGTTTACACAACAAATTGGTAATGCAACTGCTGATTTTGAAGAAGTTGCCGACTCTCTTTTGAATATAGGCAATCATGATACACCGGTTGGAAACCTGGTTACGGATGCATTCCGTCAGCAGGAAAAGACTCAGATTGCAATTACTGTCGGAGGCTCTACCTCCCAGAAGATTTTTCACGGACCAATTGTCCCTGCAGATGCGTTCAGGGCTATTGGATATGGGTTCAATGCCACAAACGGTCTGGGGTATTTTTTAATGACCTATAAACTATCAGGATTAGATCTGATGAAAGGTCTTGAGTTTTGTCTTTCAACGATAGATCAAAACGATGAACTTCTTCCGCAGGTGTCCGGATTGAAATATGAATATGTCCCTGGTAATGCCCCCTTGCATAGGCTGGTTTCACTTCTTTATAATAATAACCCGGTTTCACCTGATTCATTTTATTCTGTTACAACAAATCAGTTTCTATTTTACGCACTTAGTAATCCTGACCTTGTAGGCGCAAATCCTTCAGAAATAGTGACTGATACGAATGCTACTGAATTCTCGGCATTGTATGAATACATTGCGTCACTTCAGAATATTTCGCCTGTCATCGAAGGTCGCGTTAAAGCTGTTGCTCCTCTGACGGTTGGAAAAGAATCAGCCATCGTCCGTAATTATGAACTGAAACAAAATTATCCGAATCCTTTTAATCCAACAACAACTATCAGCTATTCTATTCCGGTCTCATCAAAGGTAACTTTGAGAATATATAATATCACCGGACAGATGGTCCGTACACTCGTAAACAATTATCTGCAGGCAGGCGAGTATAAGGTTCAGTTTGACGCATTCGGTGAAAACAGAACACCCCTGTCGAGCGGAATATATCTTTACCAGTTGACCGTTGGAAATCAGATAATAACTAAAAAATGTATACTTCTTAAGTAACTATAAATACGGAGCCGCTTTTATAATGCGGCTCCGTGCTTATAAAATTTTGGAGGTTATTGTGAAAAAACAATTATTTATCGCCCTGCTTGTTCCCTGGTTTCTTTTTTATCTGACCGGATGTTATAGTATGTATGATATTACGAAAGAAGATCTGACTCCGAAAAATTATGATTCTGATCTTCATATTATAACTAATACTGGTGGATCATATTTGTTTAAGGCGAATAATTATAGGGTTCGGAATGATACATTGTTTAGTTTTACTAATAAAATAATAGGGGATTCCGGGACTACTACTTTAACTAAAATTCCACTTAAAGACATTTCAGCTTTGCAGACTGAAAAAATAAATACAGGGTCTACTGTTATCTTAATTGCTTTAGTTGCTTTTATAGCCATAGCTGTATTTGAAACTGCTACCCATCCTATTTTTGAAGGCGGTTCACTTGGAAGTTTTTAATCTGACTTTGCGGTAATTTATTTGTATTTAGATATTGTGTTATTCTCCGGCATCAAATTATTTGTGTATAAAAATTGAGCGTTAAGGGAAGGGCATAA
>Ga0182027_10009894_pt1 | contig 13626 bp, 11 predicted proteins | sample 712E1DmetaG_FD_121300 | JGI IMG/M metagenome (GOLD analysis project Ga0182027, IMG submission 121300) | Permafrost microbial communities from Stordalen Mire, Sweden - 712E1D metaG (Illumina Assembly) | ecosystem: Environmental > Terrestrial > Soil > Wetlands > Permafrost | place: Sweden...
GACCCAAGTCTAGTCACGACATATTGTCAGTTTCATGCTTGGAGCAACGCTGGTTGGGACAATTTGTCGGAAGCGCGGCCTTCACGGACATGCGGTTCCCCTGCGCGCAAAGTTGCTTATTGGCGGGGATGTTTGGTTTATCCACAATGCACTTGGGGGCAGGTCATCCCCACCCCCAATTTTTTGGAAATTTTGAAAATCAATTCCCGAATTTTTTGCGCGGCGAGGAGCCGTGCGCCACGGTTGGAAAAGAGGATGGGAAATGGAGAATCTCAATCGTCGTCGTTTTCTGCAAGTTTCGGCAGCCGCGGGCGCCGCAGGACTGATGCCGGCTATTTCGGCAGCGCCGGCGAGCGCTGCCGGCAAGCCCTTCCGGTTGGGAATCATCATGGATGTTTCGCAAGATGCGGAGGCGGCTTTCAAGCGGGTTCATGATTTTGGTGTTCCGACGTGCCAAGCGCAAACCGATGATTTTTCGGATGGGGTCTACAGCGCCCTTAAAACCGCCATGGAAAAGTACGGCCTTGAGGTCACGGCCATTAATACTTCCGGTGGGCCTCCTAATGAATACACCTTTTACGAGGGCCCCCTGACCATCGGCGTGGTTCCCCGCAAGTATCGCCAGCAGCGAATTGATAACTACAAGCGCGCCTCCGATTTCGCCAAGCGGCTGGGCGTGCCAGCCCTCCACACGCATTATGGATTTATCCCCGAGAATCCAAGTGATCCTGAGTATGAAGGAGTCGTCGGCGCGCTCCGCGAGGTGGCCGCGCACATCAAGGGTAACAGCCAAATGATGCTCTACGAGACTGGGCAAGAAACGCCCATCACCATGCTGCGCGCCATCACCGACGTCGGCCTTGATAACCAGTTTGTAAACCTGGATTGCGCCAACCTGATTCTCTACGGGAAGGGCAATCCTCTGGACGCGTTGGATGTGATCGGTCACCTGGTGCGGGGCACGCACGCCAAAGACGGACTCTTCCCCACCAACCCCAGGGAACTCGGCCAGGAGGTGCCCATCGGCAAGGGCAAAGCCAATTTTCCCAAGCTGATTCCACGCCTGAAAGAATTGGGCTATACCGGGCCGCTCACCATCGAGCGGGAGATTGCCGGCCCCCAGCAGTTCGAAGACATCAAGATGGAAAAAGTCTATCTGGAAAGGCTGGTCGCTAAACTGGGGTAATTGATCCTCCGGCTATTGCGGCAGACCGGTGCTATCCGTCAGCACCCGCAGGGTGATAGTGCCGATCACGTCCCCGCGCGATTCCGCTCTCCAGTGCAGTGTTTGCCATTCCGGCTTCGCTGTGGAAGCCGCTTCGTAGACGGCTTGAACCGGGTACACCTCGTGCGGATGCACGGGGTAGCGTGCCGTCCCGTAGAGTTCCTTCCAGCCTGCCGGCAATGTGGATGTGATGTCCTGTTCCTAATCCGAATTCCGTTTTGGCCTCCGGCATTTCGTCGCCGTCGCAATCGTCAATCTGCTGGAGTGCTTAGGGCGCGACACGGCTCATATAGAAATCGATGAAGCTCGCCGGATTAGTTTCGAGCGCGACGGTGGCATTCGCCGGCTTTCCCTTTACGGATCGCGTCATGCCCTGGGCGTTGATCTCTATCGCCAGCGGCCGGCTCTGGCAAAGCGCGGGATTGATAAGCAGCGCCACCGCCATGGGATCATGCAGGGTAGGAGTGGGCTGGTTCCAAAGGGCAAAGAGAGCGCGCAGCGCATCAGCCATCGGCGTGTGGAGCGCAAACAAACGCTGGCGGTGAGGCTCGTCGAGCTGAAGTCTGGCCGTCACATCAAGCGGCGCCATCAGGATGGGGATGCCGGACGTAAACACCGTTTGGGCCGCAGCCGCGTCGGCGGCGATATTATACTCTGCGGTGGGCCCGGAACCAGGGTAGTACCCCCGCGCGATTGACCCGCCCATCAACGCAATCCGTTTAATTTTCTTTGACGCTGTCGGATCCTGCTTTAGTAATGCGGCAACATTGGTCAGTGGTCCGATGGCAACCACGGTAATTTCTCCGGGCTCGCGGTCAATCTCCGCTTTGAGCAAATCCACGGCCTTTTCCGAAAGCAGCGAAGGGCTGGTGAAGCCATCAGCCCAGCGGGTCTGCTCGGTCGAAAGCTTCCCGCCGGGTTCGCCTGCCGCCACGGGCACCTCCCGGCGCCCCGCTTCCCAAAGCATCCTCGCCGCCAACCGCGCACGGGCTTGCGTGTCGCCGGTTACGGTTGTAACGGCTCGAAGGTCCAGTTCCGGGCTCGCGAGGACCAGGGCAAGGGCAAAAGCGTCATCAATATCGCCACCAATGTCCGTGTCGAGCACGATGGGAATGGGCCGAGGCGTTTCGCGGGCGCTGAGACACGCGGCTGCGAACAGCAGTGTGGCAAGTGGCAGTAGTGCAAATTTCGATTTAGGTATCATCATAGTCACCAAGGGGCGCTGATGTAGCGCTGACCTTGAGGTCAGCACTCACACACCGGCCTAGTGGCCGGTGTTACACAAGGTGCCGACCTCAAGGTCAGCGCTACACGTACGGTGGATCAGCCATTTTTCTGGCGTCTGAGGAAACTGGTCACGGCACGTGCCGTGGGCATCGCCGGTTGTGCCCCCATGCGTGTGACGGATAAGGCCCCAACTGCGGCGCCAAAGCGCACGGCCTCCTCCAGGGTCTTTCCCTGCATCAAAGCTACAGCCAACCCGCCGTTGAAGGCATCCCCAGCGGCCGTGGAATCGACCACTTTTACCTTGAAAGCGGGCACCATTTTTCCTGGCTCGTTCGCCCCAGCTACGTAAGTGCCGTTGCTCCCCATCTTAATAATCACGTTGGCGGCACCCTGGCTTTGCAGGGTTTGGGCGAACTCGGCAACGGAGTTGAGATTCAGGTCGCGGCCGTGGATGTCACACAGCGTGCAAGTCTCGCTCTCATTGGGAGTCAGGTAAGTCACTTGACGCAGCATCTTGCGGGGGATTTGGCGCGCCGGGGCCGGGTCCAACATCAAGGGGACCTGAATACGATGCGCGGCGGCACAGAGATACTCTACCGTTTCCATGGGAATTTCCAGTTGCGCGAGAATCATCCCTGCGGATCGCAGCGGCGACAGGGCTTTTTCCAAATCTCGTGGCAGCAGCCTGCCATTCGCCCCCGGAACCACCGTGATACTATTTTGTCCTTTCCGGTCAAGGGAGATGAGCGCCACGCCAGACGCCGTGCCTTTCGCCGTGGCCACCGCGCGCACATTCACTCCCGCCGCCCGCAGGCCATTCCGCAAGCGGCTTCCAAACTCATCGTCTCCCACCTTCGCCACCATGCTCACACGGTATCCAAGCCGCGCTACGGCAACGGCTTGATTAGCGCCCTTGCCACCCTGGAACATTTGAAAATTGCTGCCCGCCACGGTCTCGCCGGGCACCGGAATTCGCTCCGCAGTGCAGACGAGGTCGAGGTTAACGCTTCCCACAACAACGATTGGTTTAGGCATCTGAATACCTTACCATTTAACGATAGGCGCCACGGCAATGCAACTAAGCCCCAGGATAAAAAACAGGAACATCAGAGCCACCAGCCGGCGGACCAGCGGCGGCGCCCCGGCAAATTCCTTCCAAACGAAAACACCCCAGATGGCTGAGACCATGGTGGCTCCCTGCCCAAGAGCGTAGGCCGCGGCCGGGCCTACCATTTGTGCATACGAAGCGGCAAAGTTGGAAATCGTCCCCACGCCCCAGATGGCGCCGCCCAGGATTCCCCAGAGGTGTAACACACTCTTGCCATGAAAGTAATCGCCCATCCCCACCGGCGGGCCGGAGATCGGCTTGCGCATGAAAAGGAAATTGAGTGGAATGGAACAAGCGAGCACCCCGATGGCGAAAACAAAAGCCACGGTGTAAGGTCCCAGATGGTTCGCGCCGGTGGTGGCCTTGGCGACGAAGGGATAGAATAACCCCATGCCCACGCCCGCCAGCAGGCTGAACACGATGCCCCTGGTGCTGATCGTCAGGTCCTTGACAAGCTTGCGATAAGCCAAGGCGTCCAGAACAATGGCCACACACACCAAAAAGATGCCGCCGAACAGCAGCAGAGGATTTCCCTTCGGCGTGATGATGTAGTTCAACACCGAACCAATCACCAGCGCGAGGCCAATGCCGATGGGGAAGGCCACGGCCAGTCCGGCGATGGCGATGGCCGCTACCAGAAGGATGTTCGCGAGGTTAAAGACCACTCCTCCCAGAATCGCCAGCAACAAGTGGTGGCCATCGGCCGCACGCAGGTTCGCCAGGAAGCTGTCTGGGCTCGTCGGGTCGGTGCGGCCCAGCGTGAAGCCCATCAATAAAGAAACCAGCAGAATTCCCCAGACGTAATCCCAATAAAACAACTCGAAGCGCCAGCCCTTGCAGAGCTTCTGCGTATTGGCCCAGCTTCCCCAGCAGATCATCGTCAGGATCATCATCAGCAGCGCCAGGGGGTAAAGTGTTGGTATGAACATGGCCTTGGATCTCTTTTCAAAGATTCTCAAATAATATAAAACGTTATCGTGGCCTCAAAATGCTGTTTCCCCGGAAGCCACGGTTCTGTCCGGCGCTATCCCGAAGGAAGATGCTTACCCGATAAGCTTCCGGCGGGAGATCAAGCGTTTTGGTCACAAGAAGGACCTCGCGGGGATCAGCGGGTTGAAGGGCTTCCTGTTTGATCACTTCTCCCTTTGGGCCACGCGAGATGGTGCCCGGGCCATCGCTCCACGACTCCACGGATGCACCGTCAGGGTATTCCTAGCCTGGAAAAATACTTGATGTTTTCAATATAAGCAATATTCTTCTGGCCGTTCACCACGGCAAACCAGCCGCGGCTGGAATCCGCCGCGATCCGTCCTACCCGGTACAAGTAGTGAATTCGCAGCATGCGTCCACCGTCGATCACTTCATAGCTCGGGTGCCGCACGTCACCGTAGTAACTATAGTACCCCTGCAGGTACTTACTGTGCGGGTTCAAGGGTGGGCCCAACAAACTAATAAACCGACGCCGGGAGACTTCCCATATTCTGCGCATCCTTTTAGAAGTTTGGGCTATTCACTCGTTGGCCGCTCAGGTGGCTTTTAATGGCAAATAAATCAGTGGTCGTTCAGCAATGAAGTTACTCGCAGCCGTATGGGTTTGTTCAAGCCAGCGCACCTGGAAGGTAATTCCGATTCCGCTCGACGAATTTGTTAGGCTTGACAGGAATGAAGAATCCGTAAGTTGCAGATGCCACGTAGCCAACTTTTGCTCGCGCTGGATTACGACATTTAGAGAAAAACGTCCGTGGTCCGTTGTCAGTAGTCAGTTGCCCATTGTTTCGATTGGGATTGGACAGCGGCGGGTAACAGTGCTTGGCCGCGCGCATAATTCGCCTTTTTCTGCTCCGGGCTACTCGCCACGGGTTTTGAAAGGGCGGAGTTAATTTGAATTTCCTGCCCTCTCAGCGAGGCGAGGGAAGAGGCCCCGCTTCTTACCTCACGCATAGCCGCCTTCGGCCACCCATCGGGCAACAATCAACTGGCCACGGACAACGGACAACGGATAACGGACTTTCCCAATACAAGCTATAATCTCCCCCATGCGACCGGAATTCGCGGCATTAGGATTTGAGGATCCCGGCAAAGCCGCCGGCAACCTGGAGCGCCTGGAGGAACAGTTGGCGCCCACGCTGCTGACGCCACTGGCTTCCCTGCTCTCCCAGTCGCCTGATCCCGACGGGGCGCTGAACCTTTTGGAGCGGTATGCTTCCGGCGCGCAACCGCAGGTCCTGGGGGAGCTGGCGCGCTACCCCGCCGCCCTTTCCTACCTCATTGCTATTTTTGGCTACAGCGGATACCTGGCAGAGACTCTGCTTTCAGAACCGCAGTTGGTGGTGCAGTTCGCGCGCGACCGGAATTTCACCAAGCTGAAATCCAAAGAAGACCTGATGCAGGACTTCGCGCGGTTTTCCACCACCAATCCGGACCCGTGGCTGGCGGCTTTGCTGGCGCACTTCAAGCGCAGGAACTACCTCCGCATCGTGCTGAAGGACGTCCTTCGCCTCTCCACTCTGGGCGAGACCACGCTGGAGCTTTCCACCCTCGCCGACGTCATTCTTTCCGATGCCTATCTGTTTTGTGATCGCGAGTTGGAAAAGCGTTATGGGCAGCCGCAATACCGTGACGCGCAGGGCCGCATTGTGCGCGCCGGCTTCAGCATCATTTCTCTCGGCAAGCTGGGCGGAAACGAGCTGAACTACAACTCCGACATCGATCTGCTTTTCCTTTACTCCCACGACGGCGAGACGGCGGGGGGAAACGAGCGCGAGTCGATCATCACCAACAAGGAATATTACGTGCACGTGGCGCATGCCATCACCCGCACCATCACCCAGGCGACGTCGCAGGGCGAGGTCTTCCGCGTGGACCTTCGGCTGCGCCCCGAGGGCGAACAGGGTGACCTGGCGATTTCCCTGAATTCCGCCCGCGAGTATTACGAGCACCGGGCGCGCGACTGGGAATTGCAGATGCTCATCAAGGCCCGTCATTCCGCCGGCGACGCCCGCCTGACGCGCGACTTCCTGCGCAGCGTGGAGGAGTACGTTTACCGCTCGCCCGGGGATTTTGTGGCGGTGGAAAGCATTCTGCTTTCGCGCGAGCGAATCTCCAAGAAGCTGCGGGAAAGCCGCGGGCAGGCGATTGACGTCAAGCGCCATCGCGGCGGCATCCGCGACATCGAGTTCCTGGTGCAATGCTTGCAGCGCCTGCACGGTTTGCAGGATCACTGGGTGCGCTCCGGCGGAACGCTCTTTGCCCTGCGCAAACTCAATGACAAGAGCTGGCTTTCCAATCGGGACTACGCTGCGCTCACGTCCGCCTACGAATTCCTGCGCAAGGTGGAACACCGCGTCCAGATGGAAGCGGGCCAGCAAACCCACCGCCTTCCCACGGACCACGACGCGCTCGACCGGCTGGGACGCAGGACCGGCGTGGAGACGGAGCCCGGTGAACGCCCGGGCGATGTTCTGCTGCGCAGGGTTCGCGAGGCCTTCGGGGTGGTGGATGAAATCTACCAGCGCGTCATTCATCCCGGTGACGCTGCCGTGCCGGGAACGGCCTTTGAGCTCAAGCCTGCCCCCACATTCCTGCCCGATGCCGGGCGCCAGTCCTTTGACTCGCTGCTAAGCTTTCTGGATGTTCAAGCGCCGGAGGTGTCCCGCACGGTGCGGGAAGCGGACCTGCCGGAACGGGCGCGACGCAATACCATTCGCTTGCTGACGGCCATCGCCAGCTCACCGGAACGTTTCGCCCCCGCATTCACCAAGCCCGTCAGCCTGCGGCGCGCCATTAACGCAACGGGCTCGAGCGCCTATTTGACGGAGCTGCTGATTCATCATCCCGAGGATCTGGAAATCCTGGAATCCGCTGAACCCGTCCCTTCTGATGACGGCGCGGCGGGGCAATTGAATATGGGCCTGGAAGAGTTTTCCCTGCCCGAACCCTATGCATGGGCTGCCGAAGCCGGGCTCGATCTACGCGAAAAAATGGCCATCTTGCGGCGCCAATACCGCGGCCGGCTGCTGGAGTTAGGCACGGTCGACCTCGCCGCCGGCGGGGCCGCGTTCCCCATGTTGAAGCGATGGACGGCAAGCGCCGCGCGTTGCATTTCGAGCGCTCAGACGATTGCGCTCAACTCCTCGATGCAGGAAAAGGTAGGCTCAGGCGGCGATGTGCCTTTCGTCATTCTCGGGATGGGCCGCCTGGGGCTGAGTGAGTTTGATTTGGCCTCTGACGCTGACCTGGTCTTTGTGGCCGGTTCGGAAGCGAGCCGCGAGGACCTGGAGCACTGGACTCACCTGGCGGAGAAGACCATTGAGGTGCTTTCCAGTTACACGCGCGACGGCTCAATATTCCCGGTGGATACGCGCTTGCGCCCGCGTGGGCAAGAAGGAGAGTTGGTGGTGACCCTGGAGGGATTCCTCACCTACATTGCCGAAGACGCGCAGGCATGGGAGTTGCTCACCTACTTGAAGGCCCATCCCCTGGCGGGAAACCGGCAACTCGGCCAAGCGGTTGTGGATCGGGTTCAGGCAGCGATTTACCATCGGCTTTCAACCTTTGATGATTTTGAAGGTGAACTCCACCAAATGCGGCGGCGGCTGGAACGGGAAGTGGCGGTTCCGGGTAGCAACACCAAAACCGCTCCCGGGGGATATTACGACGTGGACTTTGCCGTTTCGTATACGCGGTTGCGGCGCCGCGTAGCGGCCTTGCCGGGAGCCAACATGGCGGAGCAGATTGCCGCCCTGCGAGCGGCGGATGCCATTTCCACTGAGGACGCCGATACCTTGACCGGGGGCGCCGGTTTCCTGCGCTCCGTGGATCACATCCTCCGCTTGGTGACAGGGAAGGCGCCCAATGGCTTGCCTGAAAACGGCGCCCACGCGGAAACGGCCGAAAGCGTGGCGCGGAGCTGGAACCTGATCGCCGAGGGGCAGACGCTGGCCGGAAAGCTGCAGGAGGCACAACAGCACCTCCGGTACGTCTACCGGCGCTTGGTGGGTTCAGAGTGATTGACGACTGCCGAAGGTCGATTGACGATTGCATGAAAAGGTCCATCATCACACGACGATGGTCAATCGGCAATCAGCCGCCGTCAATCGACAATCGGCAATCGGCAATTCTACCAGTCGCGGCGGCCACCGCCACGACCACCACCGCCACCACTGCCTCCGCCGGAATGCCCGCGGCCAGGGCCACGGCCACCTCCACCACCTCCGGGGCGACGTCCTCCCCCTCCGCCCCCGAAGTCATTGCGCGGTGGGCGCGCTTCGTTGACGGTCAATCGGCGGCCTTGTAAGGATTGCCCATTCAGGCCGGCAATGGCCCGTTCCAGGTCCTCGCCCTCAGCCAGTTCGATGAAGCCGAAGCCCCGCGATTGTCCGGTGGTCTTGTCGCGAATGACGACGGCCGAAGCTGCCTGAAAACCTGCTCCACTGACGAACTCACCCAGTTCACTGTCTGTCACTTCGTGAGGAAGGTTCCCCACGAATAACTTTTGCGGCATGAGATGCTCCCGATGGCGAGGCGGCCTCGTTCTGCCACCTTCGCCTATTTTGATTTGCACGACCCTAGCTGTTTGCGGACCCCGAACCTTCGGCGCTCATCTTCCGGAAAAGAGCGAGACCCGTTGTTCGAACTGGCCAGCACGTGAATGAAACCTTTTCTCTCACCCGAGCGGGAGATGATTTCATCGCACTTGCCGGTTTCAAATATATACCCGTTCCGTTCCTACAATACCCGTTCCGGGAATAGCAATTTGTGAAGCAGGGATGATGCACCAGAAGCAAAAACCCTGCCAAGAGCCCTGGGCCGCAAAAGCAGATCCTGTTTTAGCCGGATGGCTGCCGAGAGACACAGCGGTATTCCCAAACTGCGAGGGGGATTCTAGCACGCATTTTGTCCAGCGAAAGGAAAAAAGCAGTGGGGGGCTAGTCCCTCCCCGGCCCCGCCATTTCCGGGCCTCGGCCCCGCGCCCGGCCGGTGATGGTGTTCGTAGGGGCGGTTCGCGAACCGCCGTGTTCACCAACCACGCTAGTTTCAGTAGGGGAGCTTCGCGAAGCCTTCGAGGGCAGCCACTAAGTTGAGCTATCGCCGCAGTCTGTTCATTCGTTATCAGGGGAAGTACCCAGTCAGGACGGCACTGACCGCTGCCTCCGGGTCACACAACCTCAGGCGCCGTTCGAATGGGTGAATGCGGAACCGGGGGGCGGCAAGCCGTCCCCTACGGCGAAAGGTCGTGCCCAGACGCGCCTTCTCTAAACTAATTCGATCGATACCCGGCGCCCCACCATTGCCGCTGCCCGTTGCAGGCTGGAGAGCGTGATATCGTTTCTCGGATCAAGAATACGGTCAACCTGTGTGCGGCTCGTTTTGAGTAGCGTCGCCATGCGCGACTTGGATATTTTCTTTTTCTTCATGGCCTGGGCGAGCTGCCACACCACGACTTCCTTAATCGCCTGTGTTTGCGCCTCTTCCAAGACGCCTTCCTCCTTGAGGAAATCGTCGATGCTCGAACCCAGATGTTTCCTGCTCATTGCTCCATCTCCCCCTGGCGCTTCCGGGCCAACGCCATATCCTCATCAGAGGCCTTGCGCGTCTTCTTGATAAAACCGTGCAACGCCACGAGATGTCCGCGGTAGAGACAGAGCAGCACGCGCGCCGTGCGTTTCGTCGGCAAGTCTGTCCGTACTTCCCACAACCCATTACCCAGTGGGCGGCACAACGGCATTCCCACCGGCCATCGCCATTGCGCCCGCAAAAGATCTTTCTCGATGGCCTGACGCTCGGCTTCCGGCAATCCCTTCAGCCACTCCCGGACGGGCTCGTTCCCCGCGCCGGTGCGGTAAAAGACCAGCGGGATCTTTTGTGGTTGCGGGTTGTCCAGCATCATGCACCTTAGATAGTACAGTGTACCTTATAATGTACGCTCGGGCAATCTTATTTATTTGCAAGTATCGTAGCCCCAGCCCGGGTCACTGCCTTTGTGACCGTGGCATTTCCATGGATCGCGAACCCATGGTCAGTTCCAAAAGACGAATTAAAGTATAAATTGCCTGGTTTTGAGACAGCCTCAGATGAGGAGGGGTGGCGCGTGAGCGACGGGGTGCCATGCGCAGGGGAAGCAGCGGGGTGAACGCGCCGGTATGACGGTTCCAAACAAAAAGCGCGGGTAGGGGACAAGCCATGGCGTGTCCCTACGAAGCGTTTGGTTGCGGTCCCGCCGCTATACCAAACAAAAAGGGCGGGCACGGGGCCCGCCCTCTTCGACTCAATCCCGACGCTGGGATTTAGAATGGCCGGCAAGATGCCGGCGCTACACCGATGTGCCATGGCCATCCTGGCCATGCCGGGTCACGGGCAGGATGCCCGTGGCACGCCGCTTGTGCCTTCGGCACCGCGCCGGTGCTGACCTAAAGGTCAGCGCTACAACACCGGTCCGTTGCCGGCGCTATAACACCGGTCCGTTGCCGGCGCTACGTGAGATGCACCAACCCGTCGCGGGTGGGAATCTCCTTGAACGGTACGGAAAACTGCTTCTCAATCTTTTCCCGGAAGCAGGGGCCGGAGTTGTAGGTGCAGAACGGATAGACCAGGCCGTTGGGCGCGGTGTAGTGGATCACGCAGCGCTTCACTCGGTTGATGTCATAGTTATAGGCATCCATGAAGTGCATTCCCGCGACCAGCAGGGTTTTATAGGTGAACGTGCCGTCGCCTTTGCCGCGACCGGAGCTGTGGTCGGTCATGCCCTGAAGCGTGTTCAGGAAGCGCTCAAAGGTGAGCCCCGGAGGCGCGAATGCAGGCTTGAAGTGCTTGCGCAGGGAATTCCAGGCGCTGACCTTGGAGAAGAGTTTTACCCGCGCGCCCTCCGCCTTGCGTGCCAGCAGGTCGATATCGCGCAGCATGGCGCCCACATCGAAGAAGCGCGTGATGGGCACAGCCTTCTTCGAGACGGGATCGACGTAGAGATAAGTTCCCATGGCGCAATGCGGGTGCGAAGTCAGGTTCGGCCGCTGATGATTTTGCAACGCGGAAAGCAATTTCGAAAATGGTGACGTACAGGCCAGCGGGAACCAATCGTTATATTTATCCGTCATGCCGGTCTGGTCGGAGATGCAGTGCGCCAGATCAGATTGGGTGAAACGCTTGGCTTCGAGGTCGCGGCGATTGATGCGTCCGGTAAAAGCCACGGGCTGGAAGCTGAAGCCGCTGACGCAATCGATGTTGTCAATGGCGAAGCGAATCATGTCTCCCAGTTGATGGTCATTCACGCCCTTGACGATGGTGGGGACAAAGACAATCTTCAGGCCCGCCTGGCGGCAGTTCTCAATGGCGGCAAGCTTGGTTTCCATCAGGCGCTGGCCGCGTGTGCGCAAATAAATGTCGTCATTGAGCCCGTCGAATTGCAGGTAGAGAGTGTGCAGGCCCGCTTCTTTGGCGGCTTGCGCGAACTCGAGATCGGCGAAGCAGATGCCGTTGGTGGCCGCCTGAATGTGGGTGAAGCCGAGTTCCGTGGCCTTGCGCAATACATCCATAAAGCGCGGGTAGAGCGTGGGCTCACCACCGGAGAATTGCACCACGCGGTTGGGCACGGGCCGCTGCGCGCGCAGGCCTTCCAGCATTCCGGTGATCTGCTCAAAGGAAGGCTCATAGAGATACCCGGCCGCGTTGGCGTTGGCAAAACAGACCGGACACGTCAGGTTGCAGCGATTGGTCAGGTCCACGTTGGAAAGAACCGTGTGTGAGGTGTGCATGGAGCACATACCACAATCGTCCGGACAGCGCGTGGCATCCTGGATGGCCGGATTCTCGAGGCCGCGATTGTCGCCGAATTCCCACTGCTCCATCTTGAGGTACAGGCGCGCGTCGGAATAAATCTTGTCGCGAAACTCGCCGTGCTCAAAGCAGGTCTTTTCCATGTAGACCGCGCCGTCCTCTTCGAACAGCCGCGCCTCAATCACCTGAAGACATTCCGGGCAGATGGATTGCGTTGTCTTCGGCAAACCTTTCTCCAGCGGCTCGATCGGTGAACCCGTGAAAGTGGTCTTGGGTTGGATGATTTCAAAGTCGCTTTGGCGGCGAGTTTTGGTGGGCGGAGCGATCGTAAGAGTTGCCACATTTCCTCCAGAGGAAGGCAGATGAATTTGGGGAGCGCAAGGTGCGGCCTCGCAGATACTAAGGAATGGCGAGGGACGCTCCCGAGTAAGGCACAAGCGTTCCGAAGGTGGATTAGAGCATTGTAATGGCGGAATAGAAACGACAAACCCTTATAAGGGGCAAATATCGCATCGAAAGGCTAAAAATGGGGGTCAAACGGATGGCGACAAATTGTTCATTACAAAAGACTTATCGACATTTTGCCCGATATCCGGCAACACCCAACAGCTCTGGGCGGACTCGTGGCCAACTCATCCGGGCAGCAACGGACTCTTTTACTTTCGGAAAAGGTTTTCGAAAGCTTGGCGAGCATCCAACGGTCTGGTGGAAGAAGTCTCCCGTTCGACGGTGGTTCGCTGCGAGTAGAAGTTGCACTGGTTGCCGGCTTCCTTTTTGGGAATGCGGGCGCTGACGGGCTGGGTGCATTCGAATCGGCTCCCGGTATCAAAAAACGAGCACTGCTTGCAACTGTGCAATTCGGCATTGCAGCGCGGACACTTCGCGGTGAAATCGATCCCTGCCGGCAACAGGGTTGCGCACGAGGCGCATCTCACCACTTCGCGTTTGCCCGGCATGTTCGGTGTTTTCGGGCCAAAACTTTCGGGTCGTTTGGCGGGTTGATGCTCAGTGCGTTCGCGGCTACTCCCCCCTGAGTCCTGATACCCCCGCTGTTTATACTTCCTATCCATCCTCACTCCTCTTTGTTGGGCGGTTTGATGATTCAGACGCTGGATCGCTGATATTCCCATCATACGCCGCCCCAGCGGTTCGCGCCACCAGTAAAAAGATAATGACGGCGGGAGCAAGGTGTCGAGAGGTGCAATCCGTCCCAGAATGCCCATGGCGCTTGACAGGCAAGCGAGTTTCGATATGCTGAAATGCCACTGAGAGCTGGCAGGAGATTTGAGTTGGC
>Ga0182027_10009895_pt1 | contig 13625 bp, 13 predicted proteins | sample 712E1DmetaG_FD_121300 | JGI IMG/M metagenome (GOLD analysis project Ga0182027, IMG submission 121300) | Permafrost microbial communities from Stordalen Mire, Sweden - 712E1D metaG (Illumina Assembly) | ecosystem: Environmental > Terrestrial > Soil > Wetlands > Permafrost | place: Sweden...
CAACTGCGCCATTTACATCGCGCTCACCGACGTCGCGAAAAAGGGCCAGCTCCAGCTCGTGTTCCGCAAGGAAGGCGGCTCGTTTTCCATGACCCTGCCGCCGTGGGACGTTGATCCCGCCGACAACCGGCGGTCGGTGATTGAGATCGGCGGCAACATCAACGGCTTGCCGCTTCCCGAGGAAGGATTTTACGAATTCGTTGTAAACTGGGACGGGTTGGAGATATTTTCCCGGAGGCTCGCAGCTGTAAAGGTGGCGTTCGACGCGCCTCCCCAGCCTCCATCGCAACAGACCCCCGGCATAGCGCCGGCCGAAGAGTAAGCACCACGGCGGAACAGTGAACCGCCCTATCGCCTAAGGACACCCAATGCCATTGTCCATTCTTCTCGCAAAGATCGCAGGCGTTATTCTCCTTGCCTGGACCGCACGCTCCATCTGGAAACACGTTCGCGAACGGCGGCAAACCGGCACTACCGAGCAGTCGGTAAGCGAATCCATTCTCAACAACCTGCTTTTGTATTTGTGGCTCGCGTTCATGACCGTTTTTTCGCTGGGCCTCATTTTCAACAATAACCCGCTTGAATTCTGACGTCCTCATCGCATGCAAGAATCCATCCAGGCAGTAACATAGGCCACAACCACTTCGTGTCCCGGCTCGTCGTGAAGCTGGTGAAAATAACCCGGCCATGTCCCCGAAGGTCAAACGAGATGACGGCAAATTTTGCGTTGCACAGCGATGCCGCATACCGGGCATATCTTCCGCTGTGCTCGGCGACGCCGTGGACAAGGCATACAACAGCCTTTACAGAGTCGAGCGGCTGCCATCCCTGATAGAACAGGGTAAGCCCATCGGATGTCAAGAACCCGCCGGTAAAATGACGCAATGAAGAGGACGTCGAATCCCAACGCATGGCGGTGTCTGACGCGCCGATCATGAGGGATGGCGCCTGCGTCGACGATTGACATCCGCACAATATCAGGGCAAAAAACAACGAATGGACAGTTTTCTTCATGGGATTGGCTCCTTTGCGCCGAGTGGAGCTGTCTGCCGAGATTTCCGGGGGCCGGTCGCCTGCTTCCGCCTCAATGCAAGGCTCCTAGCGCTTGATTTGCCCGTGTCGCTCCTCTGCAAAAACTACCTATTCCAAGAGCCGAAAGCAAGCTTCCCGTCGTATGGGTCAAGCGATTTCGGCTGCGCCGCTCTAGACAAATGGTTCCGACACTGTGAAGGTTTGGAACCCATCAACAATTGCAGAAAAAACATTGTTTGTTACATGTTCATGTAACGGATAATCACTTCTCCCCCATCATTTTCCGTTGAGCCCGGGCCATGCTCGTTTATATTATTTTTTGGTTTTGTCAGGGAAGATTACCCGGAGGCACGCCGTGGGATTTTCCAACACCCACCACATCTTCCATGCGGAGGTACAAGATGAAAGGAAATTCTATTGCATTTGCAAACGTTGCCGCGGCCCGGCGTATCGCGAGGATTCTTTTTTTTGCCGGCCTTTTTGCCGTAGGCCTTTCTTGCTCGCCCGCCAAGCCAGGTCCGAACCATTGTCCTCATTCGCCACAGCCAGGGCCTGTAGATGCATTTGATCCTTGGATAAGGATCATTTCTCCAAACGGCGGAGAAGTGTTCCATGTCGGCGATCAGTGCACGCTGAAGGTGAGGTCCAGGTACCCGGTTTCTTCGGCTGAAGTTCTTGTCAACATCGGAGGGGCGGTTGTGGCCCCGACCCGGCCGCCGTATATCCCATTGGTTGCCTCCCTGCCGGGAGACTCTGCCGCAGGAGCCGGCGGAGACACCATTGTCAAGGCAGTGATCTTTTCTATTCCAGATTCTTTTGCGCAACAGGGTGGAGGAATCGTCTCCAGTATCTCCGATGAATGCTTGATAGCAATCAATACCTATGCTCCACCTTATTACGGGGACACCTCCAATTGCTATTTTAGTATTATAAAGTAGATAACAGGCAGCGATCAACCGGATTGAAAGACCCCGCAGCAAGCTGCGAGGAATCTTCCATCCCTATGGAAGAAGAAATATTTGTATTCGCTCGCATTCCCCGAAGCAAGCTTCGGGGAATGCGCTCGCAGTGGGATTCAAGGCCTCCTCAGGGCGGAAGGCCTTGTAATTCTGTTCCGCAGGTCTGAGTAGGGGCACAAAATTTTGTGCCCCTACGCCTTATTGACGGCTCGCTTGCACAAGGGCCTTTGGGGGGCATCTCCCTGTCACCCATACAAAACTCCGATGACCCATTTGCTTTTGTCGCGATCAGGGAGCCAGAATCCCGACAGGATCACGCATGCGTTTGTTCCTGGAATTGCCGTCGCAATCAAATCCTGCACCTGCTGGAAAAAATCGGCTGCATTTGGCACTTTTTTCCATATATTATGAGTGAAGCGCGGCTACGCCAAGCCCGACAAACGTATACATCCTGAGTACGGATTATGGGTTGGCGGCGCAATATTTCTTAGCGCGGCTGCGAAAAGATTGTAAATTCAATAATGATGCGTTGCGCCGGGCACATCTACCGGCCTTACTAACCGGTCCATAATGCCACAGTATTGAATTTCTGTGACGAGATTTTCATTTGACTGGGCGATAAACCGCTTAACAAAATTAAAAGGGGGGTCTACGATGATGCGGATTTTGCATCGGCTGACAGCAGCTTACCTGGTTTGCCTGGCCTTGCTCGTGTGCACCGGCATGGCTTCGGCGCAGTGTCCGGCTTTTGCCCACAGGGTAAATATCACAAAGTATGTGGATTCCGGCTACGTTCTACCCGTGAAAGGGACGGTAGTTTCCTGCTTTGTGAGTGGTGCTGGTGTCGTAACCGCCCCATTAGGCTCGCTTAATGCAACGCTTATTCCAAACACTTCCGGTGACGGCACGTGTGCCAGCCCGGCAATAACTGAAGATGGACAGTGGGTCCTCTATTACGGAAGCGGTAAACTTTGGATAATCCGTATCGATGGTCAGTTTAAGACTCAGGTGCCTGTCGTAAGCCTTGGCGGCGGCCCCGGTCCCGGCTTTGGTGTTTGTACGTTTTGGTACAATGCCCCGGGAAGCACTGCTACCACTAAATATGTTGCCTATAGAGCGAGTGGTGACGCAGAGGTGCATGCAGTACCCGTAACATTCAGCGCCGCTGCTGCGCCTACATTCGGTGCCGATCGCACAATCGCCAAGTTCGGTGGTTCCATCTCATTCACATTCGGCGTTGCAGCCAACCACCTTTTTGCCCGAATAAATACCGCTGGCTCTGATTGTCCCAGAATGGCCACTATTCCCGCGACCGGCAATGCCACCGATGCGGATTTGTGGGTGCCCACCAAGCAGCAGGTGGCTGGTTGTATGTGTACGATATCCCATGACGGAGCTATTGGCGGCTACAATTCCGGGTATGCACAGTGGTGTCTCTGCCTGGCGGATCAAACCTGCAATTTTCGTCACCATTCGCTCACACTGGTCCCCTTTCAGGAAAAAACTGCTACCCCTGTATCATGGATTGATACTCTTGTAAAGACGAAAGCCGTCAGTATAAACTGGGCGCCCAGCCAATATTTCAGTTGGCTTAAAGCCGGCGATACGCTTGACGGGGATGCTAAAACCAGCGATTTCGGGGCTGATTTTGGACGTTGGAGTTATACTAATAATAACAATTACATCGTTGGTAGCCTGGTTATGGCCAATTTTAACATAACCCCTGATTCATTAAATAAGGCCATACGCGCTCACACACCTGATACAGGCGCAATTTGGCTCATTTACTATCCAACCAACACCTGGACCAGGATTCTCAGGCCGCTGGCCCCAGTCAGCCACCAAACGCTCCTGGACTTTCCGGCCGTCTGGATCGATCCGACATCAGACGGCGTCATTTCGCCGCTTGAAGGGAACAGTCGCACCACCGGCCTTGTTTCAGCCTCCGCCACGCGTTATTATATAGTCGATATCAGAGGTCGCATCGTGTCAAAAGGCCTGAGTATGCCGAAACTTATCCCGGGCATTTACTATTCCGTAACGCCGCAAGGAGCAATGCAACGGATGATCGTCGGCCGCTAGTGCGACGTAGACTTATTCTAAATTCTTAACGGATAGGAGTTTTTCTATGCCAATTAGGCCTTCCGGTTCGATTTCCCTCTTCGGTCGTCGCGGCATCACTGCGGCGTGTGTGATTCTGATAGCAATGGCATTTTCTTGCAAAGACGGCGCGACGAATCCGCCGCCGGGACCGAAGTGCCCTCTTTTCCCGCAGAAAACGATACCGCTGGATGTGGCGGATCCGATGATCCGGATCGTTTCGCCGAACGGCGGCGAGGTGTTTCATGTCGGCCAGCAGTGTACGGTGAAAGTCTGCTCCAAGTACCCGCCTGCGGGCGGGGCGGAGATGCGTATACTCGTCGGCGGCAAAGAATATACGACGGCGGACTATTATCCCGGTCCTATGAATGTCAGCACCATGCTGGGAGATTCCCTGGAATTTGCTCTCCATGGAGATTCCATAGTCGTCGCCAACGTTATTACGATTCCCGATACCCTTTACGAACTGAGCAGTAGCGACAAAATCAGCAGTATTTCTAGTGAATGTTTAATCGAAATCCGTGCCTATAATCCTCCGTATTACCCGGATACGTCGGATTGCTATTTCAGCATTGTAAAGTAGATACCAGACATCGTTATGCCGGGTTCAAGGCCTCCCCCAGAGCGGGAGGCCTTTGTAATTATGTTCTACGGGTCTCAGTGTGCGGCAAATTAATAATACCTACGGCGGACGCTCTAAATTTATTTTTTGAGGGGACCTCTAAGAATTGCTCAATGTCATTGCGAGGAGCGTAGCGACGTGGCACCGCGACTTTGACCGGTTACAATACTACGGGAGCAGCCGCATTGCGAATCTCCCGTAATTCTTTTCAAAAACGCTAGATTCGCGGACGCGTCTACTCCTGTCGGGCTGTATGCAGTTTTAGTCGTGGTGCTTTACTTCGTTTGCAATAACAAAACGCGTTTTTGAATATTTAGAGGTCCCCTTAAGTGTGAGACAGCTGATTTTCGGTCTTGGAACAACAGAAGGATTCTTGATGAAAAAAATAGCAGTGATTGTCTCCGCAATCGTCCTGTGCCAGCTCCTGGTATCGTGCGATGGCGGGTGGCCGTACAAGCCTATTCATTTTGTTACGCCCACGCCTCCGCCGCCCCAGCACGCTTTCGTTTCGCCCCAAACAATTGATTCGTTCTGCGGCACCGCCAATGTGACCCTTTTGTATAGTTACGAAATACAAAGTGTCCTTTTGCAGACGATTTATTTCGTCCATCTGAATGACTCCAACGCCGTTCCATTACCGCTCAAGAAGCCGGCCGGAAGGCAGACTTGGAAGGCAGATTGCCCGAATGTTTCGCCGGACGGCAAGTTCGTCACCTACCATTGCTTCTCCGCCAGCCAGCAGAGCGCCGTGTACATACAAAGAATCGATTCCGCGTCCGCTCCCGTTCTTGTCGACGAGCCCGGGAGCGAACCCCACTTCTACAAGGATGCACAGGGTAATCTGTTCGTTACGTATGCCAATACATTCGGGTTTCTCAATGCGGCTATAACCTCATATACGTCGTACGTAACCTGTATGAGGCAGGTGGACGCCGCCACCGGCCAGCCTGCCCTCAAGCGCGATACGATCGCGCCTTATCCGTTCTACGGCGGCCTTTCGAAAGATGGGAGGTATCTCTGCACCGGGTATAAATACGCATATATTTATGACCGCACGGATTCCATACTTAATCCGATTGACCCGGGCAACCAGACATGCAATCCTTCGGTAACGCCGGATAGCGTTCACACCGACAGGATGATGTTCCTCAATATCGCAGGCAAGCAGACCATGGCCAACTTTACCGAGACCGTCGTTGAGCACAAGTACGTCTTTATCGCCGACAAAAGCAACACCATGATATCCGCGTTCAACGTCAATGTCGTGGTGGACGCATCGAAGGGAGAATGGCAGCGGCCGCGGTGGTCAAGCGATCCGGGCTATTTCTCCGCGCTTGCGCAGGACGGCGCCGGCGGCAATTACGATATCTACCTTGTCAATATCCAGAGCGGGAAATCGCTGCGAATAAACAACATCAACGCCATACGCATGGATCCGGCCGTGACGCCGTATGTCTTCTTCGATGGAGGGGTACAATGACACAACGACCTCGGGTGATCTGTGGTTCCTCGTTATGTCTTTGCTCCTTCGCGGCAGCGTTGCTTTTCGGGACACTGGGGATCCGCCATTCAGGCCGGGAGGCGGTTGCCACGCCATGGGTGTGCGTGGGCGGGTGCGGCGCGGGAGGGTCGGGCGGCGCGGGAGGAGCTACCGCAAAATGGATCGGCAACGGCGTGGAAGGCGGGTTGCTTGATGTACAGGAAATGTACGGGTCAAGCGCCACAAAGAAATCCATGACCAATGCACTGGAAACGAGGCTGAGCATTCGCCCGACGTACACGAGCATTCTTGCGCTCACGATTCCCGTGCTGGCAAAGAACGGGTCCATGCAGACATCCACCGCAGCGGATGAAATCACCGGAATCGTCAACAACGGTCTGGGCGACATCCGCGTCGATTTCCAGAACGCTTTCGGCGTGTCCGGAGAATTCACCTACAATTTTACACTGGCAATTCCAACGGGAGATTATGCCACCACCATTGGAAAAGACAAGATTCCGCAGTATCTTCCTACTAACCTGCAGCTCGGCACCGGTCTGTACAGCCTTACGCTGGACCTCGGCTATACAAAGGACGTTGACAAGGGGATTGTACTTGTGGACGCCATTTATACCCATCCATTTGCCGTCAATTTCTCGGGCAAGAACAGTTATTTCCCTTTGTACAATGACACAGGCACCTGGAACCTGATGTCTGCAGACCAGAAGAAACGGTTTGAGTACTTTTTCAAGCCCTATGGCGAAAACGACCTTGGCGGGTACAGTCCTCCCAGCGTGACTGTTTCGGCCTTCTATGGATACAAGGGGCTGGAGAACTTTGTCCACTCATTCGGTCTCATGTTCTCGGCGCCTATCGGCGTTTCCTGGATACCTAACTTCGATCCGTCACAATACAATCCCACGCCCGACCCGGACAATCAGTCGTGGACCGCGACCTTGTGCTACGGTCTCGAGTTCTCACAACGCAATTTCCCCATATTCGTTGCGGCATATGTTCCGTTTCACGGAAAGACAGCCTCGGCCACCAATGCACAACTGGCAGATCCATACGATACCAAACCCATGGCGCAATGGAACGCGCCCGACTGGCACGACGTGCTTCACCGGTGGAGCGTGTTTGTCGGGACCAAAACAACACTGTTTTAGAGAAGGACGCAGGTTTTCGGATGAAACAGAAATCATTGATTCTCTGCGTGTCGGCTATCTTCCTGGGGTCACTTGCGAATTGCAATAGGCCGACGCCGGCAATAGACATCACCGCGCCCGCGGCAGGTGCGAAGCTGCTTGCAGGTGACACCATAACGGTCCAATGGAACCCGTCCGTTTCCAAACCAGTGCTGTCGTACAACTATCACTTGGCAAACGCGACGTGGCAGCCGTTCGACACGATCCTGTCCCTCGGTCCGGAGGAAGCCAGGGTTGTGCTTCCCACGACATGGTACTCCGACAGCTTTCAGATACGGGTCGAAGACGGATCGGGAGCGGCAACTACCGGAACGTCCGCATATCTTCAGGAAAAGTATATCTATGTGACCTCTCCCGCGGCCGGGCAGAAAGTGCACGCTGGCGATACGGTGACAATTAGCTGGCGCGACAATCCTGCACTGTTCTCGTCCCTGCTTGTCAACCTCTCGGTTGACAGTGGAAAAAGCTACAACAATCTCAACACCGCAGGCTCGATTCCGCCGACGACCACGTCGTTTGTGTGGGTGGTTGGCGCAGGATCGGTGGGAACATACTGCGAAGTGCAGGTTTGCGAATATAACGGCAATAACCCCTTCTCCACGAGCGGGTTCTTCCAGATCCTTTCGCGGTAATTCTTCATGCATGTCACGTTGTCAACGGACGGCGGCAAGAGCTTCGGCGTTCAATAGGGCGCGCGGCAATCTGTTGCGGCGAGTTCCCAAAAAACAAAAGCACCGCGGACAGAAGTCCGCGGTGCTTTTGTTTGTCGTATCAGGAAGCCCTGTCTGTCAAATACAATCTGCCCGGAATCAGGGCTTTTGATAGTCCTTCAGGAAAATCTGCCGCACATTGAGATCGCTGTACCTGCCAGCGCCTGAAAAGGGAATATCTTTTTGAACGATCACTTCCGCTTCATACGTATTGCCGGAGGATAGCGAGCCCTGGGGCACCGTGACAGGCGACGAAAGGTCGGCGCTTACCGCCATCCCGCCCAGGCCGGCAACGCTGCTCACCACCGCATTGGAAAGGTCGGGCATGTCGGTGGTCGCGTCTACCGGGTAAAGTACAAAATCATCCGCCGTGCCTTCATTTGCCCAGCTTACACTTGATCCATCTGCGGCAAGGCTAATGCCGCCCGGCATGGGCTCGGAATCCGCGTATGTCTTGCCGCCGCTTGTGACGACCACGGCAACCATGTCGCCATTCGTTACCGCTGAGGCTGGAATCTTGTGTTGATCCGTGTTCACGAATTCGCTATTGGCATTCACCCAGGCAAGTGGATAACTGACGCCGCTGATAACCAGCGAGACGGACGCTGTTGTGTCCTGAGCAGTGGCGGATTTTTCAACCTCGACGGTTGCGGTAACCGTCGTCTCAACCGCAATCCCAATTGATGCCAGCAATTTTGTCTGGACAATGGACCAGTCAACGGTTGCGTAAATGATGGGCGCCGATCCGGTATTTCCGCCGGTTCCCGGCGATGTCGGAGAAGAAGAACCGTTGCAGCCAACCAGCCCGATTGCAGCGACCACCGCTGCGCCCAGCAGCAATTTCAGGGTCCCCATACAATGCTCCTCTGGAAAAAGGTGAGAATATCGAAAGGTTCCACGTCTTTATGTGCCCGTCCGAATCGGCAATATACAATCTTCTTTGGCCTCTCGTCAAGATGAGAAAGGTTGTGTTGTTTACTATGGCAAGAACCAATATTTGCCGACCTGCAGCCAAGGCAAGGCAGGATTCATCCTGGAACCAGGCAGTTATTTCGCACTCGATTCCTCACTGGTTTGCGCACGCCACGCCCCGCCAGGATCCTTGAACAGCTTGGGAAATTCGCGCTGCATCACTTCCTCGATGTCGCTTTCCACCCTCGCCTTGTACAGGTTCCGCGCACCCCGCAATTGTTCGAAGGTCAACCCCCTTGCCTCGCGGAGATCCGAAGCGGTGAGCATGGCATTCCCCAGATCGGCGCTGTCCAGTTTTGCGTACCGGAGATCCGTGCCGCGCAAGAACGCGTTTCGCAGCGCGGCGCCGCTCAGGTCGCAGTAGCGAAGGTCGGCGCCGCGCAGGTCGCAGTTCGACAGGTTCGCTCCGCGGAAATCGAGGCCGTACAACCGAATGCCCTTGAGGTCCATGCCGGTCGCCGAGCACGACCGGAAGCTGCGATGCCCGGCTTGAATTGCGGCAAGAAATTCGCTCGCATCTGTAAAGGTGCGGCCGGAATCCGCTGCGACGCTGTCGGCCGCCTGCGCGTCCGGTTTGATCCGTTCCACCTGCCGGTACGACGTCAACAGTGTCTTCATCGCGGTGTCGTGGTTTCGCGCCGCGACCTTGATGGGCGTCAACCCTTCGGCAGACTTTCGTGTCCGATCGGCGCCGCGGCCGAGAAGGTAGTTCGCGGTCGCAAGATCTCCCCGCATTACCGCGGACATCAGGGGCGAGTTGCCCTGCGAATTGGGGCGATCCACATCCACCCCATGATCGAGAAGAACATCGGCTACCCGGTAGAAACCCTTGTACAAAGCCCAGTACAAGGCATCGCAATGCGAGGAGTCGGCCGCCGTGGCGTCGGCCTCATGGCGGAGCAGGATCGAAACTGTTGACGGATTATCGGCGTGCACTGCGGCAAGAAGCGGGGTGAGACCGTCTGCCCGCCGTGTATTGACAGGCGCTCCCCTGTCGATGAAACGGCTGAGCTCAATATCCGGACCATGCGCCGACAGATAATAAAGAAGGCTGTCGGATTCGTCATCAGCCGATGGTGTTGAAAAAAGAAGCGAAACGGTCAGAAAGAGCGTGCGGAGGCATGCTGAGAGAATAGAACTTCGTTCCATTTGACCCGGCACGGGAAAAGCGGTTTTCGCATTATCCTGTCCTCGCAACGCTGGATATCGCAAAGGACCAACCCAATGGATTAAAAATACTATTCCCCGAGGATGCGCGGCAGGGAGAAGATGAGGATTTGGCAAATCTCGGCTCAAATCGAGCGCGCGAGCTTGGAATGAGGGCAAGGCCCTTCCGGCATTAACAATTCTCCTTTTTCTGCCTTGCCTCCCTGTAAAGCCCCAGCGCCCACAGAGGAAAGTATTCGCGGTACAAATCGTAGTGCAGCATTGCGGTTGAAAAGAACACGCCTGTCACAGCCTCCCGCGGCCATCCGCCGCCGCGCTGCAGGTCCACGAGCAGCGCCGCTCCCCTGTCCGCAACCTCTCGGCGCGGGTCCTTTGCAAGTAGCAAACTCATAAGCGCCCACGCGGTTTGCACCGCCTGGCTGCGTGGATGCTCCACGTACCGTTTTTCAGCCATGCTGGTCCAATGCTCTCCCCAGCCACCGTCGGCTTTCTGATGAGAAACAAGCCAGTCGCAGGCTTTGCGGATCGCGGGAAGGCTTGGCGAAACGCCGCTTTCCACAAGTCCGCGCACCGCGAACATGGTCCCGTACGTATAGTTGACACCCCAGAACCCGCTCCATGCGCCGCACGGGTCCTGGACGCGGATAATATATCGTTGCCCGCGCCGGATGGCACTTGCAATACCTTTTGTTATGCGATGATCGGGAAATGCAGCCCCGAATCTTGCCAGCGCGCACAGCGCCGACCCGGTGCACTCCACGTAGGAATGCTCCACCATGCACTGCCCGAACATCTCCGACGGATTGATGCGTTCGAGCAGCAGGCTTCCTCTCCGGCGTTCGTATGAGCCCCAGCCGCCGTCGCGGTTCTGGCGGGCGAGCAGGAATCGCACCGCGGCATCGAGGTATTCCGCCGCAACCATTTCCATGCCTGATTCGCGTAGGTCAAGATCCGCGCACAGCGCTTCCGCAGTTGTATCGCTCACCGGCCACCCGTGACGCGCGTCGGAGAAACACCAGCCGCCGAGCCGCGGCGAGCGAAAGTACTTTGCGCCGTCGTCGAGTTCGGTCTTAACCTGGTTTGCCCGCAGGTATGCGGCGGCTGCCGCGAGATTCGGGCCGAGCGCGGACTTATGCGCGGCATGATGCACCGCCTCAACCACAAATGCGGTGTCCCATACCTGGCTGCGAGCGCCGCACAGCCGTGCGCCGCCGGCATCGTCGAGCCACAGCCAGTGTTTAAGACCGTCAAGCGACGGGGCAAGTTGGGGGTGATTCGGATTCGCCGCGTACAGGGATAGCGTATTGAGCACCCCGTTGACAGGAGAGAGTCCGGCGAATTCGGTTGACCGCTGCTCGAATTCGATAAGCGATAGAGTCCGCTCGCACGCGCGCCGCCGCAGTGCGACGGGCATGCTTTTCTCCGCAGTCGAGAAGATCGCATTCGCCGCCGTGAGCGACAGTGACGGCGCGCTGCGACAGTCGCGGCGAGACACAAGGCCTCGGCCGCGCTTAAAATCGATTGACTCGTAGGGAACGCCGTACAGCTCTTCGCGCAGGGAAAGGCACAGGTCGTCAACCGGACGCCGGAACCTTCTTCCCCAGAGATAGCTCATGCCACTATAGATTTGTCGCGTGTGACAATAGAACCGCGAGGGATGAAACGGAAGCCAGGCCGGCAGCAGCCACAGCTCCGGTGGCACCGAATACATCCCGGAATAGTCGTAGAGATTGCAAAAGGCAAGCCACAACTTGCCCCAGGTTGGGAGATATAATGGCGTTCCGAGATTGCTGATGCAATCCCGCGCCGCAGCCATCTTCGGGTCGGAAGGCTCTTCGCCCATCATTCGGAGCGCCACATACACAAGGCTGGTTGCAAAAAGATACGATCGCGATTCCGGGTGAAGGCCCCAGCCGCCGTCGTCGGACTGCTGCCGCATGAAATACGTAAGAAAGTCTTTGGTTTCTTCGGCAAGCAGAGGCTTACCAATGCAATTGCGGGTAATAACGAACTGCGCGGTGATAACCGGGGACCAGACGACTTCGCCCTCCCACGCACCGTCCGCTCCCTGAAGCTTTTCCAGGCGGCGCAGCGACAGCCGGATTGCTTCACGAAGGGAAGCAAGGGTAATACCCATGGCTACGCCTTTGCAAGTACAAAGGCCGAGAATCGTTCGAACATGGGAGAAGTGCCGAGGTGAGCCGCGGGCGGGAATGCCGGGCTGGCCACGAACCAGCGATACAGCGCCGACATTGTAACGGGCAGCCAGAACCGCCGCTCCACGGCGCGTTGGTACCAGCGAAGCGCCAACGGATCAAGCCTCGAACCGCCCGTGATACTGCGAACGATTGCCGAGGCGGCAAGTTCTCCGCTTTCAAGCGCATACGGGATCCCCTCGCAGGTGAGGCAATGCACCAGCCCGGCGCTTTCCCCGGCGATCAGTACCCGTCCGTCAACGACTGTGCCAATGCGTCCCGGGCAGCGTATCGGCGCTCCGTAACGCCTCCCGATTTGCCGCGCACCGGCTGGCCGCCAACCAAAGAAGTTTTCCAGCGCATCGTCAAAGAGGTCGTGGAGGGACGCGCCTTTGCGCCGCGACGGCGCCACAAGGCCGACATTCACAAGACCGCCGGGTTCCGGAAAAAGCCAGGCGTAGTAGGGCGAAAGGTTCTTGCTGTATATCATTTCCATCTCGCCCGGATTGTGCGGAAAGTCGGCAAACCGGGCCATTATCGAATGGGCGCAGCCGGTGCGCAGCGGTTGCTTGTCTGCCGCCCGGTTAAGCGCTCCCGCGGCCAGCACCACGGCATCTGCTTCGATATCACCGCCGTGCGTGCACACAACCACGCCGCCGCTCTCCTGCCGTACCGACGTGACCTCGGTGGAGGGCCGAAAATCCACGCCCGCCGCGATTGCTTTACTTACAAGAAACGCGTCGAGCGAGTCGCGCGGCATCACAATTGCCATTTCGCGATTCATGGTGAGGCGCGCGCTTTTGCCAGAGGGAGCGGTAAATCGGAGGCTGGTGATTCGCGACGCCGCAACGGACGCTTCCTTGAGAAGTCCCTGTCTGTCAAGCCATTCCCGCGCGCGCGGCCCCAACCCGCCCGCGCACGTTTTGCGCCGCGGCCAGCCGCATTTTTCGAGAAGAATCACCCGGCGGCAGCCGCTTTGGGCAAGAAGACGAGCGGCCGTCGCGCCCGACGGCCCGGCTCCCACGACACAAAGAGGAAGATCGCAGTTCACGAGGCGGCACGCTTTCCGCGCTGAAGCACGTCTTTCGACAATTCCTGAGTATAGGCGATTGCCGACTTGTAATAGGGTTCCCAGAACGCGCCGGAATGCAGGTCGCCGAGCAGGTCGTCGTAGATCTCTTCC
>Ga0182027_10009896_pt1 | contig 13624 bp, 9 predicted proteins | sample 712E1DmetaG_FD_121300 | JGI IMG/M metagenome (GOLD analysis project Ga0182027, IMG submission 121300) | Permafrost microbial communities from Stordalen Mire, Sweden - 712E1D metaG (Illumina Assembly) | ecosystem: Environmental > Terrestrial > Soil > Wetlands > Permafrost | place: Sweden...
CGGGTACAATGTCGATGCGGCCCTGGTCAAGGAGGAAATCAGTGCCGGCGATGGGGGATCGGCGGCGGCGAAACTGGCGATAGAAGCTGACCGGTGCGGGCAGATGCTCCATGAGCAGGGCGGCGCGCCGGTAGACGATGCGGGCGTGGCGATAATAGGTCCGCATCCAGTAAGAGGGATCAGCGGTTCCGCGGGTCTCCAGGCCGATGGAGTTGGCGGCGGCCTCGTCCTGGGACTGCCAGTCAAGGATGTTGTCGTCGCGGTTGTGGCGGAAGTGGAGAAAACATCGGGCGGCGGCGAGGAAGTCGAAGGCCGCCTCGGCGTCACCGCGAGCGCTTTGAAAGACGCCGCCCCGCTGACGGGGCCACTCCTTGGTCTCCTTCAGATGGAAGAGCAAGGCAAACCAGACGGCGAGGTGATAGTCGCGCAGGCCGCCCGGACAGTCTTTGAGGTTGGGTTCCAGATGGAAGATGGTATTGCCGAACTTGGCATGGCGGGCGCGAGCGATTTCGCCTAGTTTTTGCGTGATGGTATTCCACTCGCTTAGCACCAGGCCGGGAAGGACTGTCTGGTGGAGTTGCTGGTAGAGCGGGAACTGGCCGGCCAGGAAGCGGCGGTCGAGCGTGGCCAGCGTAAACTCCAGGTTGTCGGGATCAAAGCGGCCGGCTTCTTTCACTGTGCGCGAGCAGGGGCTGGCACGCAGGCCAATATCCCACATTCCCTGAATGATGGCGCGGACGGCATCCTTGGATTGCTCCTCGGTTTTCTCGTCGGCAAAGGCGAAGAGCACATCAATGTCCGAGTAGGGGAAGAGGTCCTTGCGTCCGTAGCCGCCCAGGGCCAGCAATGAGATGTTCTGTGAGGGCCGGCCGACGAAGGCGCGGCGCCACATCTCAATCAGAATCCGATCTACGACGGCGGAGCGACGGCGGATGGCAGCCGTGCCGTCGCCGGTGCGTTCGCAGGTCTGGCGGACGAGCGCCATCTCCCGCGTATACTGCTCCCGAAGATCGTCAACCGCCAAAGCGACTGGATTCATGAGTATTTTCGTGTGGCTCGCCAAAGCGAGAAAGGGTTGCTACCAGAATAAGCGAAGTTGGAGCGGATGGAGCAACTTTGGTGTCGCGATGTGAAAAATGGAAATCCCAGGTCTCAGAGTCGAGACCTGGGGCACCCGGCTAGCGAGTGAAAGTTACAGAGCCGTCTCGCCGCGCTCGTCGTTGCGGATGCGGATGGCGTCGTCAACGCGGCTGACGAAGATTTTTCCGTCGCCGATGCGGCCTGTTCGGGCTGCGCCGATGATCGCCTGCACGGTTTTCTCCTTCATCTCGTCGTTTACCACCAGCTCGATCTTGACCTTGGGTAATAGATCGACTGTGTACTCGCGGCCGCGATAGAACTCGGTGTGGCCCTTCTGGCGGCCGTGGCCGCGGGCCTCCAGAATGGTCATTCCCTCGATGCCTGCCTCAAGCAGCGCATCCTTGACCGCATCCAGCTTGGAGGGCTGGAGAATCGCTTCAATTTTGAGCATGTGCAAAATGCCTCGCTAGACAGCGTAACAGGCGGGACGGCAGGATAGGCAGTTCCGCCATATCTTTTCAGGAAAACGGGTCATAACCACCCGTTACGTATTGAAGTCGTAGCCTTCCTCGCCGTGCTGAGAGAGGTCGAGGCCTTCCCATTCCTGCTCAGGCGAAACGCGCAGCCCAATGACCTTGTCGACCACAAAAAGCAGCACCAGAGTGCCCACAATCGAGATACCCCAGGCAATGCCGACGCCAGTGAGTTGATTGAGAATCTGGCCCCAGTGGCCGTCGATGGCGCCTGTGGGAGCGTCCTTGCCGAAGGCGGCGTTGATGGCGCGGGTAGCGAATAGGCCGGTGAGAAGCGCGCCCAGGGTTCCGCCGGCTCCATGCACGCCAAATGCGTCAAGGGAGTCGTCGTAGCCGAGGCGGCTCTTTACTTCAAAGACCATGAAGGAGCAAACGGCGCCGGCCACCAGGCCGATGGCCAGGGCGGCAAAGGGCTGGACAAAGCCGGAGGCCGGGGTGATAGCGACCAGACCGGCGACGCAACCGGAGATGGCGCCCAGGGCGGTGGGCTTGCCGTTGTGAATCCACTCGGCGACGGTCCAGCCGAGAGCGGCTGCAGCAGCGGCAAAGTGAGTATTGATGAAAGCGCTGGTAGCCAGGGAGCTCGCGCCCAGCGCGCTGCCGGCGTTGAAGCCGAACCAGCCCACCCACAGCAGGCAGGCGCCAATGAAACTCAGCACCATGGAGTGAGGCGGCATGTTGGTCTGGGGGTAGCCGATGCGCTTGCCCAGGTAGATGCAGGTGACCAGCGCTGAGACGCCGGAGGTGACATGCACTACCGTGCCGCCGGCGAAGTCAAGACTGGGAAAACGGCCGCCAGTTGCATTCAGCAGCCCGCCTATACCCCAGACCATGTGGGCCATAGGACTGTAAACCGCCAGCGACCACAGGGAGAGAAAGACCGCCATGGCGCTAAACTTCATACGCTCGGCGAAGGCGCCGGTAATCAGCGCCGGGGTGATGATGGCGAACATGAGCTGGTAGACCATAAATGTCTGTTCGGGAATGGTGGGGCCGTAGTTAGGATTGGGCGATAGGCCGACGCCGCGCAAGAAGAGGTGCTGCAAGCCGCCAATAAACCAGTTTCCCTCGCCAAAGGCCAGCGAATAACCGGCGATGGCCCAAATGATGGTCACCAGGCCCATCATGGCGAAGCTCTGCATCATGGTGGCCAAGATGTTCTTCTTGCGAACCAGGCCGCCGTAGAAGAGGGCCAGGCCGGGTCCGGTCATCAGCAGGACCAGAGCGGCGGAGACCAGCATCCAGGCATTGTCGCCGGTGGACTGAGCGGCAGCGCTGGCGGCCTGCGCATCCTTGACGGCCTGCTGGAGAGCGGTGATCTGAGCCTGCGTGGCTGGAGAGGAGGGACCCAAATCAGGAGCCACAGCCAGGGCCGTGGCGGGAAATGCAAGGACGGCAGACAGAAGCAGCATTTTAAGGGTGGGACGACACATATGTTTCCACTCCCTGGAAGATGCAGAGGGCCTGAGCCATGCGATGAGGCGGGATCTCGGCCGCCAATCCGGATGAAACGAAGATGGATGCACCGTCGGCGCGAGTCTGCACGAACGGAGGCCGCTACCGGAGCAGGATATCGCCGGAGAACAATCAGACACAGCCGGGCCAGTTCACATAAGGGGCCTATTGGCTCAACTCTCAAATTATTCTCTTCGGGAAATTCTAGAGTTCTCCGTATAAGGAACTCATGAAGATTTCACGGAAACCCTGTTGAAAAGCCGGAATAAGGAAGATACGCTCTGGCAATTTCATGGTTTCTGCGTTATATGGCTATTCTGATTGTCCGGCGAGGCGGGTCAAGCCTCAAGAGGCCCTTTCTGAGGGAAAAGGCCTCTCGATGAATGATGCGGACTGCTCCGCACCGATTAAAGATGTCAATAGCCGGCGACTAGATAGCCGTTTCGCCGCGTTCGTCGTTACGAATGCGGATGGCATCATCGACACGGCTGATGAAGATCTTCCCGTCGCCGATATGGCCTGTACGCGCGGTTCTGAGGATGGCCTCCACGACCTTCTCCTTCATGTCGTCGTTGACCACCATCTCGATTTTGACCTTGGGCAGAAGGTCGATGGTGTACTCGCGGCCGCGATAGAACTCGGAGTGGCCCTTTTGGCGGCCGTGGCCACGGGCCTCCAGAATGGTCATTCCATCAATGCCAGCTTCGATCAGCGCTTCCTTGACTGCATCCAGCTTCGCGGGCTGGATAATTGCTTCAACTTTAAGCATGAGCAAATCCCTCGCTTGACAGGCTAACAGGCGGGAGCCGCGCCATGGGCAGGCACCCGCATGGTTGAATTACCCGTTGAAGTCGTATCCTTCTTCGCCGTGCTGGGAGAGATCGAGTCCCTCGGCTTCGTCGGCGGCGGAGACGCGCAGGCCGATGGTCTTGTCCACCGCGAACAGCAGCAGCAAAGTGCCGAGAATAGCCAGCGACCATCCCGTACCTATGCCGACGGCCTGATTGACGACCTGATGCCAGTTTCCACCTATGGCGCCGGTGGCAATGGGTTTGCCGGTTGCGTCCTTGCCGAAGGCAGCATTGATGGCGCCCGAGGCAAGCAGACCAGTGAGAAGCGCTCCGATGGTTCCTCCCACTCCATGCACGCCAAAGGCGTCGAGAGAGTCGTCGTAGCCGAAGTATCTCTTGATTTTGAAGACCATGAACGAGCAGACAATGCCGGCGACCAGGCCGATACCCAGTGCGGACATGGGCTGAACAAAACCGGAGGCCTGCGTGACGGTGGCTAACCCGGCAACCGCGCCGGAGATGGCGCCAAGGGCGGTAGGCTTGCCGTTTTGCAGCCACTCGGAGATGACCCAGCCGATGGCTCCGGCCGCAGCCGCGAACTGGGTGTTGATAAAGGCGCTGGTAGCCAGTGGACCGGCATTCAACGCGCTACCGGCGTTGAAGCCGAACCAGCCAAACCACAACAGAGCGGCTCCAATGAAACTGAGCACCATGGAGTGGGGCGGCATGTTTTCATGCGGATAGCCAGCGCGCTTGCCCAGATACAAGGCACAGACCAGGGCGGCAACGCCGGATGTGATGTGGACAACGGTGCCGCCGGCAAAGTCGAGGACCGGCCAGCGGCCTCCGGCTACGTTCAGCACACCGCCCACGCCCCAGATCATGTGGGCCATGGGACAGTAAACGAGCAGCGACCAGAGAGAAAGAAAGACCGCCATGGAACTGAACTTGACGCGCTCGGCAAATGCGCCGGTGATCAGCGCCGGGGTGATGATGGCGAACATGAGTTGGTAGACCATGAATGTCTGTTCGGGAATGGTGCCGCCGTAGTTCGGGTTAGGGCTAAGCCCCACGCCGCGCAGGAAGGCGTGTTCAAAGCCGCCGATGAAGCCGTTGCCGGCTCCGAAGGCCAGAGAGTAGCCGACCAGCGCCCATAGAACGGTAATGAGGCCCATCATGGCGAAGCTCTGCATCATGGTTCCCAGGATGTTCTTGCGCCGTACGAGTCCGCCGTAAAACAAAGTCAAGCCTGGTGCAGTCATCAGAAGGACAAGTGTGGCGGAGACCAGTACCCAGGCATTATCGCCGGCGGATTGGGCATCGCGGACAGCCTGCTCGAGGGCGGCGACCTGAGCCTGGGTGGCAGGAGGCGAGGGGCCCAGGGCAGGGGCCACAGCGAGCGCCCCAGTTGGGAGTCCAAGGGAGACAAGCAGGATCAGCGGCATGAATGCGCGACGACACATAAGATTCCGCTCCTAAGAGGTAAGGATCAGGTCGAATACATACATATGGCGGGATTCCGGCCGCCTTTCCGCAAGAAGTGAATACAAATGCACCGGAAGCACGAGCCTGCACTACTCCAGGCCGTTGCCGGAGAAAGAATTTCATTGAAACCAACCCGCGTTATTGGCGCGGGTCAGTTGAAGGGTAATGTTGGGAGAAATAGTACATTGTTTTTTAAGAAACGACAAAACTAAATAACATCCACATCGGCAGTACGATAAAAAGATTCTCCTTTGTGCAGCGGAGTATGTGATTGAGTTGAAGAAATGAGATTTCAGCTTGGCGGGTGCGTGAGGCGCAAGATAGACAATGCAAAGTAAATAGGTGGAGAGACGAAGATGAGATCGAGTTTCGCTAGACAGAGGATTGGCCCAGGTGTTGCATTGACGATTTTAGCTTTGGCCGCGAGCTTGGCCAGCGCTACAGATGTTCGGACATGTCAGAAGGTCATGCTTGCGGGTGAAGTGAGCGCCGGAAAGGAGTGGAAGGCTGCCTTCGGAGAGGGGTGGGTCTTTCGAGTGTTACCGATTCAGCAGGGGAAGGCCGGTTACAGCGGATGGGACTTGGTGGTGGATCGGGAGCAGCCGGCGGGCTATCCTGACGCTCTTCTGCTGGCGACGCCTCCCTACAACTCTATCAACGAGCGTGAGGTGGGAACTACTTACGGCCTGCGCGCCCAGGACTCCATCGGATGGAATCCGCGCAGCTTTCGCTTTTTTTCCAACGCCGCAGCATTCCGAGAGAGCCAGAAGCTCTATCAGTCACTGAACCGGGACGGACAGTTGAGGTTGGTCAGGCCTGAGCAATACAACCAGAACACGCCGGAGGCCCGATCAACCCGGAGGCTGATGGAGTTGCTGCGGCAGTCGTCGGCGGGAGAGTTCCGCGTCCTGGATGCGCATCTTTCGCGGGGCATCACCGATGCGGCGCCTTACGCGGAAAGTTGGGCACTGGCATCACCGAAGACGCCGCACACCTTCGAACCTGCTACAGGGGCCAAGTCCACGCCGCTGGGCGAGTTGCACTGGATGCGGTTTTCCGTCACGCTGTGGCTGCCGAATGCATGGAAAGCGCCCAATGAGCTCCATGCCATGCGAGCGGCATGCACGGAGTGACGGCGGCAGATGTCAATTATCAGGGGTCAGGGATATAAAAACTGAGGACTGAAAACGGTGAACTGCGACGGTGTGCAAATCTGACCATATTTCATCCACACAATCAGAGGTATATTAAAAATATGGCGGCAACTGCAGAGCGGGACCACTACCTCTTCGGGGCATTGGAGAGCAGCGCCCGCAATCGCGACAAACTCAGGGAAGTGAGCTACGGCTACGAACAGCCGGAGGGAATCCTGCTCACCTCGCTGGATTTTGCCGTGAACTGGATTCGCAAAAGTTCCCTGTGGCCCATGACATTTGGCCTTGCCTGCTGCGCCATTGAGATGATGTCGACGGGCGCATCGCGCTTCGACATTGCGCGCTTCGGCGCCGAGGTCTTCCGGCCCTCCCCAAGGCAATCGGATCTGATGATCGTTGCCGGCCGCGTCTCGCAAAAGATGGCTCCAGTCATCCGCCGGCTCTACGATCAGATGCCTGAACCAAAGTGGGTGATCTCAATGGGCGCATGCGCCACTTCAGGCGGGGTCTTCAATAACTATGCGTTGCTGCAGGGCGTCAATCAGATAGTCCCCGTTGATGTTTATGTCCCTGGGTGTCCTCCACGCCCCGAGCAACTCATCTATGCAATTACGCTTCTGCAGGAGAAGATTCAGCGTGAACCGCGCAGCTTGCTTAAGACCCTGAATGTAGGGTAATAGGCGGTTCACGGAGTCAAGTTTTCAGGCGAAGAGTTACTAAAGTAACCAACCTATGCCTGTGAAAGTGCAACAAATGAACATGGCAAAACTTGGCAATTCGATGAAATATAAGTTCTCTGTAGGAATCTCCCTATGGTACTTTTGATACTGCCGTGGGGATGGCTTGCTACCCGTGCGTTGTGCGGAGTCGAGTCAGTCCGAGCCTCGTGCTCGAAGCAGCTACCACCATCTTGTCAGTCAGCCTTATTCGGGAGGATAAACGCATGTACGCACGTGTTTTGAAGTCTATGAGCCTGGTTCTTGCCCTGGCATTTGTGGCGTTGATGCCCATTGCCATGGCCGCCCAGGGCTCAGCCAAACCGGCCGCGAAAGCAGCTGAGGTTGATCCCGCATCGAAGTGGGATATCTTCTTGGGTTACAGTTACCTGGCGCCCAAGGGCAAAGCGGTTAACGGGTTTACCTACAATGCCATTAACTATGGCGCGATTGGAAGCGTGTCGCGCTATTTCAACAAGAATGTGGGCATACAGGCCGAGGGAGATATTCACTGGTTGAATCCAGAGAATGGGACTGTTACCATAACCCAGCCGAATGACGATTTCAGCGGCGGATCTGCGGGCATAATCTTCCGGTACCCCACCCACGATTTCACGCCGTTCGCCCATGCTCTGGTCGGCGCTAGCGTGGTTGGCAGCTATGCTCAGCCCAAGACCTGGGGCATGACGGAGACGGTTGGCGGCGGCATCGACTACTCGACGTCATTGTTAGACGGCCATTTGGCGATTCGACTCTTCCAAGCGGATTTCCAGCACAACAACGAATCATTCGCGCCGGGCATTAGCGGCAACTTCAAGATGTTGCGTCTGAGTTCGGGCCTTGTCTACCGCATCGGCGGATTCGCGCCGCCTCCGCCGGTGACCCTGGTGTGCGTGGCGAATCCCACATCGATCTTCCCCGGCGAGCCGGTCACGGTGACCGCTACGGCCGGCAACCTGGATCCCAAGCTGAACGTCATTTATTCCTGGTCGGGGTCCGGCGCAACGGGCAGCGGGACCACGGTTACGGTGGCTACTGCCGAGCTCACGGCAGGCAGCTATACGGTGAATTGTGGAGTGAAGGAAGGCAAACCCGGCAAGGAAGGCCTCAAGCCGTGGGAATCCGCCAACGCATCGGCTAGTTTCACGGTCAAGGCATACGAGCCACCGACCATCAGTTGCTCGGCCAGCCCCAGCACCATCAAGCCGGGTGAGACCAGCACCATTACTTCCATTGCCATGAGCCCACAGAACCGTCCGCTCACCCTGAGCTACTCGGCTCCGGCAGGCGCTCTGAATGGCAGCGGCACAACCGCGGTGTTCTCCTCCACGGGCGCACCGACTGGCACAACGCCAATCACCTGTAACGTGTCCGACGACAAGGGCCAGACTGCGACCGCAAGCACCAGCGTCACCATCGTAGCGCCGCCTCCGCCGCCGATTCCGCACACCCAGACACTGTGCTCAATCACATTCAGCAACGACGCAAAGCGTCCGGGCCGCGTGGACAACGAAGCCAAGGCTTGCCTGGACGAGGTTGCGCTCGCCCTGCAGAAGCAGTCAGATGCCAAGGCTGTAGTGGTAGGCAACTCGGATGCCAAGGAGAAAGAAAAGACAGCCAAGGAGCAGAAGGCCGCGTTGAAGAACAAGCATCTCAAGGTGGAAGATTTGTCCGCCGAGCGCGCCGTCAATACCAAGGACTACCTAGTTACGGAGAAGGGCATTGACGCTTCCCGGATCAGCGTAGCGACCGGCACGACAGATGGACAGAAGGTGGATAACTACCTGGTGCCCTCTGGAGCGACCTTCGCGAACGATGTGACCGGCACAACTCCGGTGGACGAGACCGTGGTGAAACCGCAGGTGCGCAAGCCCCTACCGGTTAAGCCAGTAGCCAAGAAGGCTGCCGTAAAGGCTGCCAAGTAGTCTATTAAGCCGCCGGAGCAGTCCTCATGGCCTGCTCCGGAGGTGAGTTGGTTCGTCAGCGTTCCCCATCGCGCTGCGATGGGGGGCTTGACTGCGCAAGATGAAAAGATTTCACTTGCAGTCATTTGAGGCTGACCGGCAATCCGGTCGGCCTCTTTAGTTTTATGCGTCCCCTTCTAACCGATCCAGGAGCTGCTTCTTTCATGAATTACTTATCGAGATGCCCTAACTTTGTGCGCCGGTCTGGATGGCTCGCGCTCGCCGTACTCGCTGTTTATTTTGCAGTCTCCGGACAGAGGCTGACGGCGCAGCCGGCCTGGAGACCGGTAGGCCCGGCGGGCGGTGATGCACGCGCCTTTGCCTCAGTTCCCGGCGTGCCCAGTCATCTGTATATGGGCACCACTAACAGTTGGATATACGAATCCGTGGATCGTGGCGCCACCTGGCATCGCCTCTCGAAACTAGACTCCTCGGACGAATTGATTCTCGACCACATTATCGTGGACCCGATGAATCCAACCACTGTCTATGTGGCGGCGTGGACCGTCGATCACCCCGACGGCGGGATATGGGTGAGCCATGACGGGGCCAGGAGTTGGAGTGCGTTAGCGGGCTTGCGCGGCCAGTCGATACGCACGTTTACGCTAGCGCCTTCAAATCCCAGGATGCTCTTTGCGGGAACCCTCGAGGGGATTTTCCGCTCGACCAACGCAGGTAAGACCTGGACGCAGATCAGTCCGGCCGGCAGCCGGGAGATCCACGAGGTAGAGTCGCTGGCGATAGACCCGTTGGATCCCAATATTATTTACGCGGGCACATGGCATCTGCCCTGGAAGACGACCGACGGCGGCAAGACCTGGCACAACATCAAGCAGGGCCTGATAGACGACTCCGACGTATTTTCGATCATCATTGATCCGGCTCAGCCCAGCACCATCTTTTTGAGCGCTTGCAGCGGAATCTACAAAAGCGAGAACGCAGCCGAATTATTTCACAAGATCCAGGGCATCCCCTCTACCGCGCGCCGGACGCGCGTCCTGAAACAGGATCCGGTGAATAGCCAGGTTGTGTATGCCGGAACCACTGAGGGACTGTACAAGACCGTGGATGGCGGTAAGACTTTTCAGCGCATGACCGGGCCGGATGTGATCGTGAACGACGTATTTGTCGATCCCCGCGATTCGAATCACGTACTGCTGGCGACCGATCGCAGCGGGGTTCTCTATAGCAAGGACGCGTCGGCGAGCTTTGTGGCCACGAATGAGGGCTTTTCGGAGCGCAAGGTAGAGGCGCTGCTGATCGATAACGAAAATCCAGCGCGGATTCTTGTAGGCGTTGCCAATGACAAGACCTATGGCGGCGCATTTGTTTCCACCGATGGCGGTGTTGCTTGGAATCACACTGGAGAAGGGCTGGAAGGGCGCGATGTATACGCCCTGGCACAGGCGCCGGATGGAACCGTCCTGGCCGGAACCAATCATGGCATCTTCGCCCTGAGCATGGGCACTGCAAATGCCGCCATTCACCCCAATGGCAATAATTCTTCGTTAACACCCTCAAAAGCGAAACCTGCTTCTTCGAGACCCCGGCCGTTGGTGACCCCGATACATCCTCCCAACGAGATTGACATTTCGCTGGGGATTCCTAACTACACCGCCAGGTGGAACTCGCGGAATACCATCCAGAACACGGTGGTGAAAAAGACGATCGAAGTGCAACGCGGCAAGAAAGTCACCGTGGAGAAGCTGGTGAAGGATAAAGCCATCGAACTGAGCGGACGCGTCTATGCGCTTGACCTCTCTGGAGACACCTGGTTTGCTTCCACCAGCAGCGGATTGCTCACCAGCCGGGACCAGGGCGCAAGTTGGCAGGGAGGACTGGTGATGGGTTTGGGCGAGTATCTGACCGCAGCAGCGCATGGATCTACACTGGCTGCTGCCAGTCGCACTGCCGTGGTTGTATCCACTGACGCGGGCCTGACCTGGGCGCCCAGCCAACTTCCGGCTCATATCACGCATATTCACCGCGCAGTTTTTTCGGCGGAAGGGACATTGTGGCTGGGAACGCGCGAAGGAATCTTTTTTTCGCGAGACCAGGGGAGGACATGGCAGTCATTGGAACGGCTTCCGTTCCGCGACGTGAACGATCTCTTCTTCGATGTTCATTCAGGCAGAGTGCTGGTAAGTTCGCGCAACAGCGACTTTGTGTATGCCATCGACCCAGGGTCGCTGACCTGGAATTGGCGAATCATCAGTGGATACAGGGTTCACCTGATACGCTCCGCCGGTCATCGGCTATTAGCGGCCTCATTGTATGACGGCGTACTGGTCGGGCCTGAGACAATCTGGACGGGAACCAGCCAGAGGTGATTTGCCTCACCGGTCTTCTGTATCATCTGGATATGAAGACCGAGATCGCTGATTCCCGGCACCCTGTCGCTTTTCAGAGTCACGACCCGCGGCTGCAGCCCATCGCCGCCAAGGTACTGGCGGGCGAACGGCTCGACTTCAACGACGGCTTGGCGCTTTATGGCTCATCGGACGTGCTGGCGGTAGGCTGGCTGGCCAACCATGTGCGCGAGCGGTTGCATGGCGATGTGACCTACTTCAACGTCAACCGGCACATCAATCCCACGAACGTCTGTGTGGCCAACTGCCGCCTGTGCGCCTTCGGACGCAAGAAAGGCGATCAAGCCGGCTACACCATGGCGCTGGAAGAAGCTTGGGAGACGGCAGCTTCCGGCTACACGGAAGCGGTGACCGAGTTTCACATCGTCGGTGGGTTACACCCCGACCTGCCATTCGAGTATTTTCTCGACCTGGTCAGGGGACTAAAGAAGCGCTTCCCCAAGGTGCACATCAAGGCCTTCACCATGGTCGAGGTAGCTTATCTGGCGCGGCGGGCCAAGCTGAGCATTGAGCAGACTCTGGTGAAGATGCGCGAGGCCGGCGTTGACTCACTCCCCGGCGGCGGCGCGGAGATCTTTGCCGCACGCGTACGCTCCATCATCTGCGATCACAAGATCGATGGCGAAGAGTGGCTGGAAACGGCGCGTTTGGCCCACAAATTGGGCCTGAAATCCAACGCGACTATGCTCTACGGCCACATCGAAAACGACGAGGACCGCGTGGACCACCTGCTCAAGTTAAGGGCGGTGCAGGACGAGACCGGCGGATTCCAAACCTTCATCCCACTGGCATTTCACCCGGAAAATACGGCGCTCGACCATCTGCCCGTGACCACGGGATTAACCGACATTCGCCAGATCGCGGTCAGCAGGCTGTTGCTGGACAACTTCCCTCACATCAAGGCCTACTGGCAGATGATGACGCCAAAGATTGCCCAAATCGCGCTACGCTTCGGTGCCGACGACCTGGATGGCACGGTCGTCGAGGAGAAGATATACCACGATGCCGGGGCCACAACTCCGCAGGGAATGACGCGCAAGGAGCTCTGCCGGCTGATTACCGAGGCCGGGCGGATTCCATTGGAGCGCGATACGCTCTACAAGGCGGTGACACGGACCGAGGATAGCTTTACGGTGGCAGTTTAGAGCAGTCGGAAGACTTCAGCTAGACCCGATCCTGATCCGCTCCGCCTCTTCATCCACCTCGCCTGAGCCTTCGCCCAACCCACCGTAGCGGCGCTCCCGGCATTGAAAGTCGGCAATCGCTTCCAGCAGATTGATTCCGCGAAAGTCGGGCCACAGCCGGTCGGTGACGAATATCTCAGTGTAGGCAATCTGCCATAAAAGATAATTCGAGAGACGCATCTCGCCCGAAGTGCGAATCAGCAGGTCGGGGTCCGGCATGTGCGCCGTGTAGAGATGGCGGTGAATGTCCTCTTCGCCGATACTGCCGGGAGTCAAATGCTTCGACTTCATCTCGGCCGCGAGCGAGCGAAAGGCGTCCACCAATTCCGAGCGGCCGCTGTAGTTCAGAGCCAGGGTAAGCGTAGTGCCGGTGTTCGCGGCCGTGGCCTGCTCGGCCCAGCGCATCTTGTTCTGGACCTCGGCGGGCAGTTCGTGAGTGCGCCCGATGTATTTCATGCGCACATTGTTATCCATCATGCGCTGGAGGTTGGTATCCAGGTAGGTCTTGAGCAGACGCATGAGGAAATTAACCTCAGAGCGGGGGCGGCGAAGGTTGTTTTCGAGAGAAAAGGCGTAGAGCGTGAGCCACGGCAGGCCGATGCGCGAGGCGGCCTCAGTGACCAATTGCACGCTTTTAGCGCCCTGCTGGTGGCCCTGAAACCGCTTGAGCAACCGGTGGCCGGCCCAGCGGCCATTGCCGTCCATGATGATGGCTACGTGCTCGGGCAGGCGCTCAGGCTTCAGCGTCGCGTAAACAGCGCGCTCTTCGGCGGTAAGCTCATTGATGCGCAGCGTGTGAGATAGATACAAAGAACTCGCCTCAAGATTGCTTTTGCGGCTCCCAGGCCTGCGCTCCGGTGGCATATTAAAAGGCTCCGCCGAAGCAAAGATGC
>Ga0182027_10009897_pt1 | contig 13624 bp, 17 predicted proteins | sample 712E1DmetaG_FD_121300 | JGI IMG/M metagenome (GOLD analysis project Ga0182027, IMG submission 121300) | Permafrost microbial communities from Stordalen Mire, Sweden - 712E1D metaG (Illumina Assembly) | ecosystem: Environmental > Terrestrial > Soil > Wetlands > Permafrost | place: Sweden...
TCCAGTCCTTTTACCTATACCGTTCCCGATGCTTATCTGACAAATAATTTTAAGATACGGTTCTATTTCAACTTCGATAGCACTTCAAAATACGTCTATCTCGACAATATCGACGTCGTTCAAACCCAGCTTGTTCCGGATACCTCGGTACTTTTCAATATTAACGGTACGCGGGTATATTTTGACGCTCAGAATAATCCGCAGAGCGGAGGTACCACCGGGGAAGTGACGGCCGGAGAACAAGCCGCCATAGCCAATAGCACCGGCTATTCTTATGCCTGTCACCGCGATGTGACCCAATTATTAAAAGCTTATTCCAACCTGGGGGACAACGGTAATCATACCGGTAATGGTACGTATACTGTTGGTAATGTGCAGGCTGATGCCGGAAATGAATTATCCTATGCCGGTTGGTCTCTCATCGTTGTTTATTCCTCTCCGGAAACGGCCGGCCACCAGCTCTATTTGTATGATACTTTCGCCTATAATCCCGGATATGAAAACCTGGACTTCGATAATGACGGACAACCGGGTGGTAATATCAAGGGATTCCTGGTACCCCAGCCGATTGCAGGGGAGGTAAACGCCGCGACCCTGACTTGCTTCGTCGGTGAGGGTGATGAATGCTATTCCGGCGATTCTTTCATCTTCGCTGGTACGGCTCTCTCCGATGGTTTCAGCACTAATAACGTGTGGAACTCGAAGTCGATCGGCATGAGTGAAGATGGTGTGGATATCGATACATTTTATGTTCCTTGGGACAGCCAACTCATCGAGCCCGGAGATACGACCGTGCATATCGATATGCCAACCCAACAAGATGCCTGGAACCTGATTTATATGATTCTTTCCATGAGAAGCGAGACAGTCACCGGCGGCACGACGTACTATTACATTCATGGCCAATAGGTAAAATGTTCTTTGCTTTCGAATCTGCCATTTCCATTCTGGACTTGATCTGGAATCCACGATCCTGTTCTGATAATGTGGAGCTCTCCCTTTTGTAAGGTGAGGCGAAGATGTGGTTTTTATGGATTCTCCCTCGTAGAAGGATAGGGTATAGGACTATGGGTTTGACGTACACCCAGACGAAAGTCCGAAGGCCGCAGCTAAAGCGTAGGTACTTTACGAAGTAAATGTATGGAATCCAGTCGGATAAAGAAGGGCGTTATCAGTCAATCCAAAGGAAAAGACAAAAACGAACTTTAAACCGTCTGAGCAGGTTGCTCAGGTTCCCTGTCGGCTTCTACCGCAGTTTTCATTGCCATGATACCCACTTCAAGTTGTTTGTCATCCGGTTCCCTTGTGGTAAGAGCCTGCAGCCATAATCCGGGAGCCAAAAGGATTTTAATAATGATGTTATTGGTGTGATTGGCTCCGAAATAGATAAATTCATAACCGAGAGCCGCGATCACGGGCACGAGTAGAATACGGCTTAAAACCATTATCCAGAGAGTATGTTTACCCACGATCGAAAACACGATAATAGCAATAATCAGTACCACAAACAGGAAACTGCCACCGCAACGGACATGCGCTTTACTGTATTTTCTGATGGATGCCGGTTCCAGCGTCACACCCGCCTCAAAACCATTGACTGCCTTGTGTTCTGCGCCGTGATAGGCAAAAACACGCTTGATATCCGGCATCAGCGACACTAACGAGAGATATATCAAGAACATCGCCAGGCGGATAATCCCTTCTGTGACATTAAATAATAACGATGATTGAATGTGAAACAATCTGGTTAAGAAGAGAGGCGCCAGGAAAAACAGAGCAACGGCAAAAGCCAATGAGATTGTAATCATTACCCAAATCCAACCGCCGCTCACCTGTTCTTTTTCTTCGCCCAGGGCCACATTTGCAGAATACATCAGGGTCTGAATACCGAAAACCAATGACTCGATCAGGACGACAATCCCGCGGATTAATGGCGCCGACCGCAACCAACCGGTATAGAGTTTAGCCAGTGGTTGTTTATCAACCACCATTTCGCCGTCAGGCTTACGGACGACTGTAACCATGTTTTTCTGCCCGCGAATCATCACGCCTTCAATGACTGCCTGTCCGCCGTAATGAAAAATCTTTGCCACTAAACTCCCTTTATAAAGAAAAAGGAGCGGTTTTATGTGCCGCTCCTTCATTTCTATTGTTTGCGGTTAACTCTTCTTCTCATAACGCCGTTTGAACCGCTCTACACGCCCGGCAGTATCTACGACTCTCTGCTCACCGGTGTAATAGGGGTGGCACTTACTGCACAACTCGACTCTGATTTCCTTTTGTGTAGAGCCGACTGTAAAAGTATTTCCACAGGAACAGATTACTTTAGCTTCCGGGAAATATTGAGGATGAATCTTTTCTTTCATATTAGTTATTCAGCGTAAACGCTGACTTTTCTCCTGTCATTGCTATAGGGTTCGTATTTCACAACGCCGTCGATAAGAGAAAAGATAGTATAATCTTTTCCCAGGCCTACATTAACGCCGGGATGAATTCTAGTCCCTCTCTGTCTGACCAGTATTGTGCCTGATGTTACGGTTTGGCCGGCATATCTTTTTATGCCGAGCCGTTGCGACTGACTATCGCGCCCGTTCTTACTCTTACCGCCGCCCTTTTTATGAGCCACTTTCCTTCTCCTCTTTCTTGCTCCGGCTAGCTTTCTTTACGGGCTCTTTTTTTACCATTTCGGGAGCCTCGATTTTATCAATGACTAACCGTGTGAAAAGTTGATGATGTCCGGTCTTCTTACGGAATCTGACCTTCGATTTGAATTTGTAGACAATGATTTTATCGCCACGTACCGTGCCCTTTGAAGTTGCAGTTACTTTTGCACCGGCAACCATGGGTGCGCCGATAGTGACATTTTTTTCGTCGCCTACTACCAGAACTTTATCCAGTTCGACAGTCTCGCCTTCGATTATGTTCAGATTGTCGACATCAACTGTCTGCCCCTGAGAAACGCGATACTGTTTTCCACCTGTTTCAATTATAGCGTAAATGTTCGTACCCTCCACAAAAGAGATATTATATCAGCTTCTATCGTTCAGCGTCAAGCGCAATCATTGGTATGTAAATTATCCCATAGTTTTTTCACCTGTTTTCGCAGGTCTTCGGTTGTGCCGTCGTTATGGATGATTACCTTCGCCCGTTTGATACGTTCCGTATCGGACATCTGAGCATTAATTCTGGAGAGGATCTGTTTTTCGGGGAGACCGGACCGTATCGCAGCTCGTTTAATAACGTTGGATTTATTTGCCACTACCACCCAGACTTCGTCAACCAGGGGAGTCCAATTGGCTTCGAATAATAAGGGTGCATCTAAAACAACTATTTTGTTTCGTTTTCTACGGCTCTCTTCTACCTTTTTCTTGGCTATCTCAAACATCGGAGGATGGACGATAACATTAAATTGTTTCAATCTGTCAGGATTATCAAATACAATCGTTCCCAGTTTCTTACGGTCGATCGTATTATCGCTTGCCAGAATTTCTCTACCGAAGGTATTTACCAGTGCCTGCCAGGTTTCCGTATTCGGCAGGTAAGATTCATGGCCTATCTTGTCGGCATCGATAATTATCGCTCCCAATTCAGCTAGAAAATTGGAGACGGTGCTTTTTCCGCTACCGATGCCCCCGGTCAGGCCAATCACTCGCGTCATTTATTATTCCTGCCTGACAACCTACTCTAGCTCCGGTTCGATGACACTGTAGTTGCCGTCTTTCCGTCGATAAAGGAGATTATATTCTTTGGAGGTGGAATTATAGAACAGAAAGAAATCATGCCCCAGCAGTTCCATTTGCATCATCGCATCTTCCGCCGACATCGGTTTCATCGTAAACCGCTTGGTACGGACCACTTCGGGAGTTGGTTCCTCATTGAGTTTAGCCTTGATAGATGGGCCGGTTTTGCCCTTCTTATTATATTTGCCTTTATAACGTTCGATCTGACGGTCAATGACCGGGACTACTTTATCGATGGCAATCAGTAAATTCTCTGCTCTTTCCTCAGCCCGCAGTAGAGTCCCGTTGGCGTCCAGTGTTACCTGAACGCGATAGCGTTGGTCCTGTGATTTTGTCTGTTGCTCGCTCAGTTCTACTTTGGTGCCGTTGATAAGTTGGAAATGTCTGTCCAATTTACTGAATTTCTTTTCAATATAATCTTTCACTGTAGGTAGTATTTCGATGCCTTGGCCGGTGATTTGTAAGTCCATCTCACGCTCCTCAAATATATTTAAATCTCTCTGGCTAATGTCAATCCCCACACTGATTTCACTCCCGCTGTTTTTAACGCCAAGGCGCAGGCGTTAAGCGTTGCCCCGGAAGTCGCAACATCATCAATTAATAATACCTGTTTATCATGCAACACTTCATCCGGACAGTAAAAAACACCGGAGACGTTTTGCTTCCTTTCTTCTACATTGGCAGTTTTTGCTTGCGGCAGATTGTAACTACTTCTTAATAAAGTTAATTCGTTAACGGGCAGTCCCGCAAATTTACCCAACTCTTTTACCAGCAGGGCGGACTGATTGTAGCCTCGTTCTTTTAATCGTTTATGATGCAATGGGACAGGCACTAATAGCTCGCAAGGGATAGGATTTTCCACTAGATATTTATTTAACAATTGTGCCAAGTCGGCTGTAATCGTCCTCAGTTTTTTATATTTAAATTCATGAATTGCTTTGCGAATCACTCCCTCAAACCGGAACACAGAACGAATACCGTCGATATCGGCTTCCCAATTTACGCAACCGGAGCAGAGTGATTCATTTATTTGGGGTTTACCGCACTTGGGACAGACCGGCGATTCAATCTGCGAAAGCGTCGTCCGGCAGGATTTACAAATAAAAGCACCTTCCTTGCCACAGCCTACGCAGAATCGCGGAAATAAGAAGTCAAGTGCCGCCCCATGAATTCGGTCAATTGAGGAAGCACGGTCACCATCCATTAAGTCTTAAAGGTTCTATTTACTGACGGGTACGATTATTATTGTGCAATGCGCCGCTCATGATCGGCTCATCCATATAAACATCGCCATTTCTGATTTTTAAATTGAAGCCGCATTGCGGGTTGGTACAAACCCAGGCTTTGTAGTTGATTGTTGCCCCCTGGCTGCCAAAATCAGACAGAGGAACGAGGTCCCCGGCTTTGCATTTCTGGCATTTAGGGAAATTGTTTTGTTCCACGAAGTCCACCTCCCAACCTAAATAAACCTTAAATCAGTATACAACGAAACAGGGTGTTTTTCAAGATTTGGCAGCCTTATTTCAGTTTCACCGAGCCGATACAGGTGTAAATAGCCCCAGCCGGAGTTAATTGGCTTTTCATCAGATTTATCGAAGCTGTTTCAATATTATTTAATGCCGTAAATTTCGTCTCCGTCAGTATTTTCCCTAGTCGTTCACGCTCATTTAGCGAGGCTTCATTACGGACACGTCCGATGGTCAGATGAGGTGTGAATGCTCTGAACTCGTGCGGAAATCCTAGTTGTTCCGTATTCGATTCGATTCTTTTCTGGAGCTGCACAATTTTCTCGAGTTCACCCTTAACGCCGACCCATACCACCTGGGCGCGGCTCAAGTTCGGAAAAGCGCCGACACCCGCGACCTCCAGTTTGAAAGGCGGTACGCCATGAGCCGATTCTTCAATTGCCAGCATCAGCTCATCGATGCTGGCCTCGGAGATTTCTCCGAGAAATTTCAACGTGACGTGAATACTTTTCGGGTCGACCCATTTTACGATCGGCGGACTGTTTTTATTGAGTAGCATTTCCAGTCCGATGAGCTCTTTTATTAACCCTTCAGGTAATTCCACGGCAATAAAAGCCCGGATTAGCGCCATGTTTTACACTCCAACTAGTCATATCCATACCGATGGAAATCGGTATCCAGAAAATCACCGAATTTATTTGATTTCCAGCAACTTTTGGGCATTCCCGCCTAGAATACTCTTTTTTATCTCTACCGGTAAAGCCAATCCGTTTATTTCCTTTAAGAAACGCCGTTGTGAAATAAGTGGATAATCACTGCCGAAAAGGATTTTTTCCGCACCGACTAATTGTACTACCTGCCCGTATATTTCCGAAGTGTAGAGGAAGGGAGACGCCGCTGTATCAAAATAGACATTCTTCAGCGCTGCTTTTACCTCCGGCATTAGAGTGTAAAAAGGCAGGCCGCCTCCCCAGTGAGCGCAAACGATCTTCAGGTCGGGGAAAGTAATAGCTAAAAGATGGAGTAAATCCGGGGTGACTTTGCCCTTACCCGGATATTGATGTCCGAGGGGTTCCGATGAATGGATTAACAATATCAGATTGTTTTTAATGATTAACTCGGCGAGCGGTTTGATGTTTTCTACCCAATGTTCGTGCGGAAATTGGGTGTCAAGCCGTAATTCACCGATTCCCCTGGACCCGCTTCGAATACACCGTTCTAACTCTTTAATAGCGCTCTCGTCTTCAGTCGGAGAGAAACTACAGAACCCTATCAGTCGTTGGGGATAGCGGGCCACTGCTTCCAATATATAATTGTTGGTTTCGATGCAGAGGGATTGCGTTGCCCACGCGTAATTGAGGGCGACCGAAATATCAACTTCGTCTTTATCCATGGCGGTAATGAGTTCTTCAGCCGTGACGAGTTTGGCTTTCGGGTCGGAATAAATAGAGGCAAAGCCTTTATCCCTTCGTGCATATTCCTCCCGATTCCGTTTGACCCCGGGAGGTACGATATGGGTGTGAAAATCAATAATCATGGCACGATTATAACATGACCATTAAATTAAGGTTCAAGAAGTGAAATAATATTTATTAACTTTTTGTTAAGAAATTAGTGAGATTGAACAGAATTGACAAAATCACTCCTTTACGTTATTATCAACAATAATTTAAAATCATCTATCCAATAGGATACATTAAGACCCAAATAAACTATTAACAATTGTTGTTGTTCTGTAAGGTAAAGACGGATGGGAGATATTAGTTAATCCGTTAATGGTAGATAAAGGGAATCTCGGGTAAGAGGTCATATGAGCAGTTATATAATTAAAAGGTTGTTACTAGCGATACCAGTCTTACTGTTGGTTAGTATCATAGCCTTCCTTTTCATAAGACTCATTCCCGGCAATATCATCGATTTGATGGAGAGTGATCAGGGATTTATCTCACAAATGGACAAAGCTCAAATTGAGCAAGCGATGGGATTAGATAAGCCGATCATCACCCAATATGGAAACTGGCTCGAAAATGTTGTTGTGCACGGCGACTTGGGGAATTCATTGTGGGACAAACAGTCAGTAACTGGTAAGATATTAGAAAGGTGGCCGGTAACCCTTGAACTCGGTATTCTCGGTTTAATAGTATCCCAGCTAATAGCGTTGCCTATTGGTATATATTCAGCTTTGCGGCAGGATACCATAGGTGACTACATAACCCGTAGTTTTGCTATTTTGTGTATTGCCGTCCCTTCATTTTGGCTAGCGACACTGGTAATTGTTTTTCCGTCGATATGGTGGAATTATTCGCCACCCGTAACTCTTGTCCCGTTTACAGCAAATCCGATAGGAAATCTTGAAATGTTTATAATTCCGGCTATTGTTCTGGGCATGACTATGGCAGGGACTACTATGAGGATGACCAGGACCGTAATGCTGGAGGTGCTACGGCAGGATTATATTAGAACAGCATGGGCTAAAGGGCTTCGCGAAAGAGTGGTAGTATTGAGGCATGCCTTGAAAAACAGTCTGATTCCTGTAATTACTATCATCGGTATGGGAGTGCCTACTCTGGTGGGAGGCACAGTCATTATAGAAAACATATTCTCTCTACCCGGGATGGGTAGCCTATTAATGGATGCTGTCGATAACAGAGATTACACAGTGGTTAGCGGAGTAATTTTATTCTTTGGGGTTGGCTTGATAATAATCAATCTATTGGTTGACCTAACCTACGGTTTTATCGACCCGAGGATTTCTTTTAGATAGAGAGGAAACAGTTTGGTCAATAACTCTGTTACTCAAGTAGTCGGTATAAAACGGCATTCATCTCTATTCAGTTTATTAAAAAGATTGGTGAAGGAGAAGCCGTTAGGTACATTTGGCGCAGCTGTCACCCTGATATTATTGCTCGTTGGTATTTTTGCTAATTTCTTGGCTCCTTACGGAATGAACCAAGCTTCAGCATCACTGATGGCTCCCCCTTCATTAGCACACTGGTTTGGTACGGATAATCTCGGAAGGGATTTACTCAGTCGTGTCATATATGGAGCTCGAATCTCCGTTATTGTCGGCTTGGCTGCCTCTGCGATCTCCGTGACATTGTCCACGATCATCGGCATGATATCTGGGTATATCGGCGGGGCATTTGACTTAATTTTGCAACGGTTTGTTGATGCTTGGATGTGCATTCCTGCGTTGATTTTTTCGATTGTCATAATTTCTATCATCGGGACGGGCATGTGGCAGGTAATTATTGTTATAGGGATAAACATGGGTATCGCCAATTCCAGGATAATTAGAGGCGCTACCATGAGTATAAAAGAGAATATGTACCTGCAGGCGGCAGACGCTATCGGCGCCTCCCCTGCCAGAATAATTATGCGGCATATCCTGCCCAATATTATGGCTTACGTAATCATCCTTTTTTCCACCGTAATGCCAACGGCTATTTTAATTGAGGCCAGTTTGAGTTTCCTTGGTTATGGTATACCGCCCCCGGCCGCTAGTTGGGGAGGCATGGTTAGCGGAAGTGCACGTACTTATATGTTCATGGATCCGTGGATAGTCGTGTGGCCTGGTCTTGCTTTAACCATCGTGGTATATGGGGTTAATATGTTCGGTGATGCATTAAGAGATCTGCTCGACCCGAGGTTGAAGGGAAGCAGCGGGCGCTATGGTGCAAAAGTGAACAAGAATGCTTTTAAAAAACAATTACCGGCCACTAAAAAGAATGTTGGAGAAAGCTGATACACGTTATACTATGAATTACATGGAGATAGTCCTCCTTGTTTCAGATTAAGAAACCGCACAAGAATTAAAGACGGTAATTTGTTAATAAATTTGTAACTGGATTCTCTGAAAAGTTGTTTGACAAAACACGATATTTGTTGATACCATTGTTTAACCATCTATGAAAATAGCGCGAAATATCAAAAAAGGGGGATAATAAATGGAAAAAAAGATACTATTATTGAGTCTTGCCTTCTTACTCGTAGCTTCGTTCTTACTTACTTCTTGTACGAAGACGACAACACCGGCTACGGTAACGTCAACCGCAATAACAACTTCGACCGCAACCACGACCTCGACAACGACAACAACTGCGACGACATCTACGACAACATCGGCGGCAGCGACCGGACCGGTATATGGTGGCAAATTAACGGTAACAGGCTATCGAACATCGCTGTCACCGGTAAGTTTTGACCCATCTACCACGAATACAAACGCTGACTACTACATAGACCCCTACGCGGAGTATTTATTAACCGGAGATATTGACGGTATTGGGCCAAGAGGAACCAATGCATATAATTTTCAACAACAGGGTATGGTGCCTCCCCAAGATTTGACTGGTCAGCTAGCAACAAGTTGGGAACAGCCTGATCCGTTGACTCTTATTTTCCACATACGTCAGGGTGTTATGTGGACAGGCAATAGCAATATAGGTATGGCACCCAGGGCATTCACAGCAAACGATGCTGCTGCAGAATTAAACCGAATCTGGAAGGGTCCAAATGGCGGGGGTAACTATTATTATTTCGCTTCTTTTACTGCCACGGACGCATCCACTTTGGTTATAAAGATGAAAACGTATAGTCCTGATTGGTATTATCGTGTGGGCTACGGCATTAAATGTGAAATGATTCCTCCCGAAGAAGTTGCAGCACCGAATGGAGGAGCACTCAACTGGAAGAACCAGGTTGGGACGGGACCATTTATTCTAACGGACTTTGTCGCCGGATCTTATTGTTCTTATACCAAAAATACTAATTATTGGGGGTCGACCACTATTAAGGGGAAGCAATACCAAACCCCCTTTATCCAAACACTTGTCTACCCTATTGTCACTGATGACTCTTCTCTAACAGCTGCTATAAGAACCGGAAAGATAGACTTGGCGTTAGGAGAAACCGAGACGGACAAGAGCAGTCTACCCTCAACCATGACTACATTCGATTATCTAAAAAACAACGCCTATCAAGTAGCATTTAAGTGTGATAGCGGGATTTTCTCAGATGTAAATGTTAGGCGGGCCATGATGATTGGTACCGACCTGAATGCGATAGCTAAGGCAGTCTACCCTCTTGGGGCAGAAGTCAACGCCATGCCTATCAGCCCGGGGGATACTGACATTTATACACCAATCTCTCAAATGCCTGCGTCAACCGCGGAGCTATTTACTTATGATCCAACTACAGCACAAAAGATGTTGGCAGCTGCTGGTTATCCCAATGGCTTTACGATTCAGATAGATACACAAACTGATCCGACTCAAGAAGATATTGCCTCTCTGTTGGCATCGCAGTGGGCTAAACTTAATGTGACCCTTACAGTTAATCCTCTTCCTTTGGCTACATGGACTAATGACTTCCTCGGTCATACCTATCAGAACGTATTCATGGCATCAACTGGAAACGCTGACCCGGTGTCTTGTTTACAGTATAAGGCAATATACGGGGGATATAATATTTCCAATTATAATGATGCCAAAGCCACGGCGATGTTTAATCAGGCAACTGCATTGACTGATCCCACGGCACGGGACGCCATATTTAAGCAGTTAACCGTATATGTCATCGATCAATGCGAAATTATCGGCATGCCAGCTCCGGATGTATTTGGCGCCTATTGGCCTTGGATTCAGAACTACCACCAGGAAGTTGAGGCTGGTTACGTAAATTATGTTCCTATAGAAAGCAGAATATGGATTGACCAAGGAATAAAGGCAAAATTAGGGTATTAGGTAACAACGTTAATTCATCGCAGTACTCTACTTAATCCGGAAAAATGAAAAAGAAAGACCCCAACCACAGCGGTTGGGGTCTTTCTTTTTAACAAAATATTTGATTCAGGTTCGAAGTATGACTCTTTTTCTATTAATTATCTTCGGGCAGCGGTTTAAGCAGTAATTCTTTCATACTGATACGAGGTCGCGGCAGCGGGATTTGACCTGCCGGATAACCCACAGTTATAACTGCCACCGAAACCAGATTGTCCGGTAGGTTGAATAATTGATTGAACTTCGCATTATCGCCGGCTCCCACCCAGCATATGCCTAACCCCAACGCCGTAGCCGTCAAAAGTAGGTGCTCGATTGCGATGAAAGTATTTGATATTGCCATCCGTATTGCTTTGTCACGTCGATATTGTGTCGGTGCCATTTGCTCCCATTTTTGTTTAGTCAACTCACTGGAAAGCGTTGGTGCGATTCCCAACTCTACGAGTTCATCCTATTTCTGCTTCATTGCCTCTGCTGAAAATCGGTTTATATCGGCAAAACAGACGATGTTTACCGATGCTTCCTCGATGAATCGCTGTCCGTCACATAATTGATAAATATCCTTTTTAACCTTTTCATCCTTGACAACAATAAAGCGCCACGGTTGGCTATTGCTGCCCGAGGGCGCCAGTCTGGCTGCCTCCAGCATCTCTATAATGAGTTTATTTGAGACAGCATCATTCTTATATTTACGGATACTACGCCTTTCTTTGATAGCATCTAATAGATTCATCATATTTTTACCTTTCCGATATGAAATATCTGATAAAAGAGAAATTATAAAAAATTAAAGAAATCCACTGTTGGTAATTCGTATGCAGATATATGCATATCCGCATACCATCGAATCAATTGTTTATCATTTTGATATTGCTCTCAGCGGATTATAAAGTTCCGAGTACATGATTGTCAAAAGTTGATTTAAAATTTTCAATTTATTTTAAACGGGGTAAATTGACATGGTTTCCGCTATTGCGTTATTATCACAATACTTTCAACTTATTTTTGAATCATAGCCATAATAATAACCTGAAATGGAGTCTGAAGATGACACTCGAGGAACTGGAAGGTAAGATACAAAGACTAGAGGATATAGAAGCTATCAAGAAATTACAAAGTGCCTACGGCTATTACCTTGAGCATTGGGACGGGCAACAAATCATTGGACTTTTTGCCGATTTACCTGATATTTCCATGGATGCAGGGAGAGGGGCTTACGTAGGGCCGGCAGGTATAAAAGAGTTTTTTGTAAGAGGCGGGCTAGGCTCTGATTTTCTCCATGTGATGATGCAAATTGCCGGCATTGTGGATGTCGACCCAAACGGCAAAACGGCAAAGGGAAGATGGTATGGTTTTGGATGTCTCGCTGTCCCCGAATCGCAAAAAGTATCAGCTGTCTGGTCCGTCGGTTGCTATGAGAATGAGTATGTTAAAGAGAATGGGAAATGGAAGTTTAAGAAAATCCTTTGGAATAGTATTTTCCGCACTCCATACGAAGACGGATGGGTAAAAACCCCAAAAGTCGAAGTCGATTTTAGCAATAAATCCTGGGGAGCGCCCAGTTCCCGGGATAAATCTTATCCTTCGGGATATATTTTCCCGTACCATTATAAAAACCCGGTTAACGGCAAGTAAAACTGACGTATATAATTTTTACCGGAAAACAGGAATATTTGTATTCGGTGAATTTATTTCCCAGTCACAGGATTCTTGTAATGATAGGGGAACTGATAACCGGATGGATAAGGCGCAAATACGTTTTTGGGTGAAGATGGCGGTAAATCCTTGGGACGTTCTCTCGCCAAGCGGGGTGTCTTAACCCAACCGTCCTCATAAGGTGTTTCGAAAATGGTAAAGAACCAGAGTTTCTTGAATTTCCAGACCCCATCTTCCTTTACATATTCGTTTTCCCAGATTCCACTTAAAAACAGTGCTTTTACTATGCCCATCATCGGGATGGCATTTGTACCCCAGCCATACCATCTACCTTTGGCTGTTTTTCCATTCGGGTCTATATCTACAATGCCTGCGATCGGCATCAATACATGCAGAAACTCCGGTGTAGCTTTCGGAGCATCTTTAACAAAATGATTTGAAAATTTAAAAAACTTTTTAACTCCCTCCGGTCCTTTATATAAACCGGTCTCACCGACTTCAATCGCAACATCGGGGCTGGTGGAAAACAGAGGAATGACCTCTTCTTCCTGCCAATGTTCGAGGTAATAATTGTAAGATCTTTGCAGTTTTTTAATTGCCTCAATGTCTTCTAATCTTTGGACTCTCGCTTCTAATTGCTCCAGTGTCATGTCTAGACTCCTTCTAAGATTATCAGGTACCTTACCGCAGATTAAACAACATATTTCAAGGCGTATAGTCAATATTTCCTTCTGCTCCCTTGTCAGTCTGTTCGCGTCAGGTAATTATCAGACTGAAAGAGAAGAGGGAAATTACATCGATGATAGCCTAAAATTGAATCATTTGTCAATATAAATGCTGAAATGGCAAAGTACGGTTGGGTTCTCTTTTGGTTGTTATTTACAGAATCGGTTGACAATAAGTAAAGTGGGGATTTCTACTTTACAATTTGTGTTTTTATGTTTTGTAAAGTTGGTGGTATGATATTGATAATTTTACGAGA
>Ga0182027_10009899_pt1 | contig 13622 bp, 8 predicted proteins | sample 712E1DmetaG_FD_121300 | JGI IMG/M metagenome (GOLD analysis project Ga0182027, IMG submission 121300) | Permafrost microbial communities from Stordalen Mire, Sweden - 712E1D metaG (Illumina Assembly) | ecosystem: Environmental > Terrestrial > Soil > Wetlands > Permafrost | place: Sweden...
CGGTCTTTCAGTTTGTGGCTTCTTTGGCATTCCCAAACACCGAGCGGCGAACGATACCAAGCACAGTTTTTCGCTCCATCGTCCTACTATTTCTGGTCGCCTGGAGCTTTCGCTATTTCACGATCTCCGTATATTCTCTTGGCGAAGACCCTGGGTGGATGCACCGGGTGCACCTCATCTTTCATGAGGCGGGCCACGCAATTACCGCGATGATCACCGAAAATCGCGACCTAGTGGTTTTCATGGGCAGCGGTATGCAGGTTCTCTTTCCATTGATTGTTGCCGGGGCATTCTATTGGACTAATTCTGACGGGTTTGGCGCAGCCCTGGGTCTCTGGTGGACAGGGCATTCAATCTTGGACGTATCTCCATATATTGCTGATGCACGCGCGCTCGAGCTGCAACTCCTCGCCGGCGGAACCGGAAGAGAAATTGAGGGCCACGACTGGGAATATCTGCTCACGCGTTGGAATGCACTCCCCCTGGATACTGAAATCGCGGCATGGGTAGCCTTCGTCGGCCGTATACTTATGGCGCTGGCGTTCGTCTGGGCAGCTGCGTCCGTTGTATACGATCGGTTTATTCTCACCGATACGCCTCAATCCGCCTAATCGGGTAGCCGGTCGCCGGCCTCCACACCACCCGGCGTACGGGTCCCTCCGTCGCTGTGGCTATGGAGGGCATGTCGGCCTTCGCGCAAGGCTTCCTCCTTCGCCAAGGCTATGGAGGACAGGACGGCCCGACACAGCCATACCGGGCGGTTCCGATCTGATTACTTCGCTTGCGACGTCGCCGAGACTGGCTCGTTCGGCTCCTTCAGTGCGCACAGGCCGGCTGCCAGGGTTCGCCCGCCGTCGCGGGTTGGTAACGTAATACGTGACGAGCGCTGCGGGCGATCGCCGCTCGGGCTTTGGGAATATCTCGCTGCGGAGGTGATCGGCGAGGATCCCGTAGTGGCGGATCTTGGTGAATGAGCGGGGGAGCCGGTGCTGAAAAGACCGCCGCACGAACGTCTCGATCACCAGGATCAGGTGTTTGATAGCGCAGCCGGTGACGATGAGGCGCAGATGAGGATGCAGATTGCCGGCGGCCGCAGCTGACTACCTTGCCTGCCATGCCAACTGCTGAGCGTCGGCACGCCAGGCTGCGGCACGTGGTTGGTCCTGAAAGAGCCGAACCAATTCAGCTGGCGTTGACGGCATAGATGTACTCCCGGTCGCTGGGAGCTTTCCACCGGATGATGACCTCCGCGATCTCCTGGGAAACCGGGTTGTTGTTGACGTGGACTGCGATCTCGGTCGCAAGCCGCTTTTGGACTTCGAGGTAGGTAACGCCAGAGACGACCGTAAGCTTGCCCGTGGCGCCCTTCTTCATGGACGTTAGCGTGTAACTCTTGGACATAGGAAAGATTCCAGTTGCGGGGGATACTGTCTCTGCCGGTCGGCCAAACAATGATTTTCAAAAAAATGTGGAGACTGCAACAACGTTTGCCGCGAACAAGATTTCCGTTGAGTGCAGATCGCTTTCCCTCAATTATTTCAGCCGATGGCCGACCACGATTCGAAGGAACTCGACGACTCTCCGACCTTGCGTGGCTTTTTGCCGGGGACGCGGGTCTTTGACCGCTACGTATTGGAAGCGTTGGCCGGGCGAGGCGGAATGGGCGTTGTCTGGCAGGCACGCGACACGGAACTGAATGAGCCCGTGGCGCTGAAGTTCCTGCCTGAAGTGGTGGCTCGCGATGACGGAGCCGTCGCCGAGTTGCAGGAAGAGACGCGCGAGGCCCGCCGGCTCAAGCATCCCAATATCGTCCGTCTCCACCGATTCGAACGCGAGGGTGCCATGGCTGCCTTCGCGATGGAATTTGTCAAGGGCGCCACGCTCGCCCATCTGCGGTTGCAGCAGCCAGGCAAGGTGTTTTCCGTGGAAAAGCTCGCTCCGTTGATTGTCCAACTGTGCGAGGCACTCGATTATGCCCATGGAGAGGCGGAGATCGTTCACCGGAACCTGAAATTGGCCAACATCCTCGTGACGGTGGATGAGGTTGTCAAAGTGACAGACTTCGGAGTCGCGCGCAGTCTGAACGATTTGCACACACGGCTGACCGGGCGCGCAGAGAATACCGGAAGCACGCTGCTCTCCATGAGCCCGCAGCAGCTGCGGGGGGATGATCCAGCCTCCAGCGACGATATTTATGCTCTTGGGGCGATCCTGTATGAATTGCTCACAGGCAGGCCTCCCTTCTACACCGGCGATGTGGCCTGGCAGATCCGGGAAATGGCGCCGAAGTCGGTGAACATCCGGCTAGCTGTGCTGGGCCTGACTCCTGTGCCGGCCGGATGGGATGAGACAATTCTGGCGTGTCTGGCCAAGGAACCGGAAAGCCGGCCGAAGTCGGCGAGTATTGTGGCTGAGAGATTGAACCTTCCGCGCAGAGGAGAGCGTGAGAAACTCCCGGCGGAGGCGCCGCCGCCCTCAGATTCTCCGTCGCGCGAGTTTACAATCACGGTGGATCCTGCTGATGCGGGGGCGCGGGTCTGGCTTGGTCCCGCCTCGAACGTGGCGGTCAAAGCCGGCCGGGTGGTGTTGGAGAACCTGCCCGATGGCGAACAGGAGCTAGTCGTGCAGGCGGAGGGCTACCAGCTGTTCACGACCCGGGTCACTGTGATTGATGGTCGCGGCAGTGCTGAAGCGCGGTTGATTGCGGTCAAGGGGGCAATTGCGATCACAGCGCGTCCTGGCACGGTCGTGACGGCGCTCGATGCGCGGGGCCACTCCATCGGGTTGGGCACGGTGCCTGCAGAGGGTGTGCTCACGAGTGACAATCTGCTCATGGTCGGTGGTTACAGACTCAAGTTTACGCACGCTGATTGTGCACCGGTGGAGCTGCCCGACGTTGAGCTGGTACTCGGCCGCACGATCCGGGTCGCACCCGTGCAGGCGCTGTTGCCTGGCGAACTGCGCATCTTTTCGGTGCCGGCTGGCGCTGAGGTGCGGGTAAACGGGGCGATGGCGGGATCCACTCCGGCGACCATCCGGAACCAGCCCTGCGGGCAGTCATTGAAGATCGAGGTGGTCCAGCACGGCTACCGGAGCGTGGAACAGGTGGTCACGCTCAAGCCCAAGGAGGTCCGGAATATAAACTTCGGCATGCTAACCGTCGAAAGCGGCGGGATTGAGTTGCGGTTGCAGAATTCGGATTTCGGATGGGCCGCCGTGGCGGTCACGGTTGACGGAAAGTCGGCAGAACCGCGGCGCGAAGCTGGTGGCGCCTCCGGCCACGCCGTTCCAATCGCCCAGTTTGTGATCGAAGGTCTCGAAGTCGGTTCTCGTACCGTTGAGGTGACGCATCCCGATTGCGAGCCGTGGAGGCAAGCCGTGGACGTGCGCGACCATGAGAACACCAAGGTGGACGTGATGTTGGTGCCTATTCCCGGCACGGTGGCGTGCGAGACGGTGCCCGCGGGGGCGCGGGTGGTGATCAACGGAGGGGATCAGCACGATGGCACATTTGTTGATACGCAGACGGGAGGCGAAAGTCTGACGCCGTTGCGGGGGGCGCTGCCGCATGGCACCTACACGCTGCGCTTCGAACTCAAGGGCTACAAGCCGGCGGCACGGACGGTGACCTTTGTAGACAATCAAACGGTGGATGTGTCGGTGGTGCTCGAGAAATACAGCGTTGCGGAGGAAGGCAAGGCGTGGACGGTGCCGGATCTGGATCTCGAAATGGTGTTCATCCAGCCGGGAGTCTTCACCATGGGCAGCGGCAACGGTCCAGTTGACGAGAAGCCGGCGACGAAGGTGACACTCACCAAGGGCTATTGGCTTGGGAAGACGGAGGTGACCCAGGGACAATGGGAAACGCTCATGGGGGCGACAGTCACGCAGCAACGGGACAAGGCCAACCGGGAATGGGCGTTGCGAGGCGAAGGGCGTGATTATCCCATCTACTACGTCAATTGGGATGAAGCGATGGAGTTCTGCCGGAAGCTGACCGATCGGGAGCGTGCGGCGGGAAGGCTGCCGGAAGGGCATGCCTACGCGCTGCCGACGGAGGCCCAATGGGAATTCGCGTGTCGGGCAGGAACAACGGGGGATTATTCCGGCAGTCTGGATGCAATGGCTTGGTATGGAGGCGACAAAGGCGGCCAAACCCATCCAGTTGCCCAGAAGCAGGCAAATGCTTTGGGCCTTTTCGACACGCACGGCAACGTCCGTGAATGGTGCCGAGACTGGTATAGGGACCATTTGTCCGGAGGCAGCGTCGTGAACCCGGCGGGCCCCGTTATGGGATCCGCCCGCGTGGTTCGCGGCGGCAGTTGGATCAGCCCAGCGCGGGATTGTCGTTCTGGCGCCCGCTTTGGGACCGCCCCGGGCGTCCGTCAAGGCAGCCTCGGCTTCCGGCTCGCTCTTGCCATTGCGCATCGCGAGGAAACGATTCCGGCGCCCGCCGCAAAAAAAACGGAGAACCGGCCCCAGCCAGCCGGCAAGGCCGTGCAACATCCGAGCCCCGTCGAGCCTGCTGGCAACGCCCCGGGAAGTGCCAGGGAAGATCGAGTGGAACCCGCGCCTGTGGCCGCCCGCAGCACCACTGGACACGAGACAGAATTGTACCCGCTCACGGGTGTAAAGCCCAAGCGCCGGATCGTACATCCTGGAATTCTCGCCGTTCTCGGCCTGGTTGTGTTCGTACTCGCCGCCGCAGGTTGGTGGGTTTTTGGCCCTGGTCGTTCCATCCCGGCAAAGATCGAGGTGGAGAAACCGAACGTTGTCGAAAAAGCCGCGCCTGTTCCGGAATCTGGTCATGAGCAACCGCCAGTCGTATTAGTGCCCGTGCCGGCGGAGAAACCCCGCGGCCCCGAGGAAGGTCAAACGTGGTCCTTGCCGGACCTGAATCTGGATCTGGCATATGTCCATCCGGGCACATTCACGATCGGCAGTCCTGACGCGGAAAAAGGGCGCTACAAAAACGAGAGTCCGCAGACACAGGTGACGTTGAGCAAGGGCTGGTGGCTGGGAAAGACCGTGGTGACACAAGGTCAGTGGGAGGCACTGATGGCCGGTAATAAGTCGAGCCAAAAGGTGGCCGACCGGCCGGTGGAACGGGTTTCGTGGGACGACGCGATGGAGTTCTGCCGCAAACTGACAGAGCGGGAACGTGCGGCGGGACGGCTGCCGGACGGGTATGCGTACACGTTGCCGACCGAGGCACAGTGGGAATATGCATGCCGGGCTGGAACGAGCGGTCCGTATTCCGGCGACGGGAACTTGGACGACATGGGATGGCACAGCGAGAACAGCGGCAACACAACGCATCCGGTGGCCCAAAAACAGGCCAATGCCTGGGGCTTTTACGATATGCACGGGAACGTGTGGGAATGGTGCCGGGACTGGTTTGGCAATTACCCTGGTGGCAGCATTTCGGATCCGACGGGACCGGCCTTGGGCGCCGTTCGCGTCGTCCGCGGCGGCAGTTGCAGCGTTCCCGCGCGGTTCTGTCGCTCCGCCTTCCGTCGCAAGATCGAGCCAGGCAACCGCGAGGACCATCTTGGCTTCCGCCTCGCCCTCGGTCCTGTACGCTGAACTTCTCAGAACCACACCTTGTGAAAGGCGCCGCACCTACCACAGCCGTAATCCTCGCCGCCGGTATGGGCACGCGTCTTCGAAGCGTGCATGCCAACCTGCCTAAAGGATTGCTGACCATCGGAGGCGTCACCCTGGTGCCCCGATCCATCGAACAACTCCGGTCCTCGGGCATTCGCGAGATCGTATTGGTCACCGGCTGGGGGGCGGAGGCATACGAGCGGATGGTGGCGGAACGATTCCCCTTCGTTCGTTGTGTGCACAACCCCGACTTCGCCACAATGGGATCGATGCATTCGCTCTATCTCGCCCGTGAGGCCCTTCCCGACGATTTTCTGTTGCTCGAGTCGGATTTGCTCTACGAGCAGCGGGCGCTGCTGGAGTTGCTGGCAGCCCCCCGAGGAGACTACGTGCTGGTGTCTGGAGCCACCGGGCAGGGCGACGAAGTGTTCGCCTACGCGGAGGGCCGACGGCTGGTGGCGCTCTCAAAAACCCGCCGCGACCATGCACCTTCGTCCGGAGAGTTTACCGGGATCAGCCGGGTGACGGCGGAGTTCATGACGAAATTCTGCCGCCATTTCGAGGAACTTGGCGCGAACGCAGGAAATTGCGCCTACGACGATGCTTTTGCGGCGCTGGCACAGGGGCACACGGTGTGGCTGTTGAGCATCCCTGATTTGGTGTGGTGCGAAATCGACGATCCACAACACCATGCGCTGGCATTGGCGCGCGTGCTGCCTGCGCTGGCGAAGAGTTTTCATGCCAACCTCGCGTAAGATTCTTCTCACCCGGGGCCCTGTACGACCACGGAGAGCGTCAAGCAGGCTCTGGTGATGCCTTATCTTTGCCCGCGAGAGAAGGAGTTTGGCGCGCTCATCACCAAAGTGCGCGGGGATCTGCTCGCAGTGGCGAATAGAGCTGCCTCGCATACCGCGGTGCCGGCCCCGTGGAGCTCAGGCCTGCTCACGGCGTTTTACGAACCCGATGTGTCCGCCTGGAGTTTCGACGGCCTGCACGACTGGCTCTTTGAGCGCGGAATCACGGTTTATCCGGGGAAGATCCCCGGGATGCGGAGCTTTCGCATCGCCACGATGGGGGATCTCCGGCCCGCCGACATCGAAGTCGCATTGGGGCATATTCGGGCCTACTGCCAGGAGATCGGATGGCGGGGGCCTCGCTTCTCGGGGCAAGCATGAGCGCGGAACCTCTTCCTCCCTACGTCTACAAGTGTGAGGACCACTCGCTGCTCGTGGATCACTATCGCCGGTGGATCGTGCCTCTTTGGTGGTGGTGGGTGCCGCGCTGGATGCCTGCCAACATCATCACCTTGGGCTCCAGCGCGTGCATGTGGGCGGTGTTTGTGCTCTCGCTGCAGGCCAATGGTTGGGGACCCAACACGCAGGTGCTGGTCTTCCTGCTGCTCACGCAGGTTTATCTCGGCTACGACCACGTGGACGGGATGCAGGCCAAGAGAACCGGCACGAGCTCGGCGCTCGGGGAATACCTCGACCATTCGCTCGACGTGTATCACGGTGCGATTGTCGTGATCGCGAGCTGCGCCTTGCTTCCGGCGCTTCCCCTTTGGGCGGTGATGATTGCCGTGTGGAGCACTCTCGTCGCTTTTAGTGTCACGATGGTGGAAGAAAAGGAACGTGGAGAACTCTATTTCGGCCTCCTTGGGCCCGTGGAAGCCATGGCCGTGTCCAACAGCTTTTTTCTCTCCTGCCTTATCCCCGCGGTTCGCGAGTGGTGGATGGCGCCGCTGGTCCTGAGGATGCCTCCTTATGTGATCGTTGCCAGTTTGTCCATGCATGGCACGGCGCTCGATTGCCTGCGCCGGATCAGGCGCGTGCCGCTCTCGTTCGCCGTCTATTTCGCAATGAGCCTGCTCCTGGCCGTTCTGCTCGCGATCCATGGGGGCGGGCGGGGGTTCGCGCTCGCCGCCCTCTTGCTGCACAGCGGGGATTATGGCGGCCGGGTGATCGGCAGCCATCTCCTGCGCCGCCCGGAGGCCTGGCCTGATTTCGTCGGCCCGGCGCTGGCCGGCGTGTGCTTGCTGAGTGCTCCCTGGCTGCGCATCGTGCTCTTGCTCTGGCTCGGGTTCCATGCTGCCTGGAGTTTCATCGGGGTTGTCTGGCCGTTGCGCGCCGATTGGCGGTGGGTCAATCCTTCCGCAAAGCCAGCCTGAGCCGCCCCATGCCGAATTGACGCAGAACCACCGTGCTTCGCGGACTCATCGAGAGCACTGAGCTCACCTTCATCATGGAGGCTCACAATGGCCTCTCGGCGAAAATCGCGACTGAGGCGGGATTCCCCGCACTATGGGCTTCAAGCCTCACGCTTTCGGCCGCCCTCGGAGTTCGCGACAACAACGAGTTGTACTGATCCGCGGGGATCAAGCGAACGCTCCTATCTGGCCGTCGCCTTCTCCCACGGGATCGTCGGTCTGTGGATCGTCTGTGTCGTCGGTGTGCCCGCATGAAGCTCGAACGATTGTCCTGTTGGCCGCAGGGGTTTTGGGCTAGCATCACTAACGCCGCAGGGATTTCGGTGGCCGTTGTCGCAGACTGGATCCCTCGGTTCTACAAAGGTCCATGAGCAAAACAGTCTTGTTAACCAGTGTCTGCCGCCCGATGGGGCCGAAATACGGCGATGCATCGTCGGTCGGCTACGAACTCCTTTTCCGGCAGGTGACGCGCGCGCAGGGCATTTTCAGCCCGCGTTCGGTGCATGTGCATTTCGCGCTCGATTACATCGCGGAGAATCTGGACGTGCCCACGATGGTGCTGCAGTACCCGTCAAAGCGCGAGCTGATCAAGGAACTCAAGAAGGGGTACGACTATGTGGGGATTTCCTTCATCATGGCGGTGATGCACAAAATGAAGGAGATGGTTGCGCTGATCCGGGAGTACTCGCCGAATAGCAAGATCGTGCTCGGCGGCTACGGCACGGTGCTGAAGGACGAAGTGCTCAAACCGTACGCGGATTACATCTGCCGTGAAGAAGGCGTGGCCTTTTTCCGCCGGCTGCTCGGTGAACCGGAGATTCAGATGCCCTATAAGCATCCGTTGCTCGTGAGCTGGATGAAGCTTTTTGGATGGAAGGTCTCCGGCACCGGGGAAATCTTCGCGGGCCTCGGTTGTCCGAACGGCTGCGATTTCTGTTGCACGTCGCATTTCTTTTCACGCAAGCACATCAAACTGCTGCCGACCGGGCGTGACATTTACAACGTCGTGGAAAGGTATTTCGATCTCGATCCAAGCCTGGAACTTTTGATCCTGGACGAGGATTTCCTGCTCAACAAAAAACGTGCGATGGAATTCCGGGCGTGCGTCCTGCAGGGTTCCATCAGGCCTTCGATCTTTGTGTTCTCCAGCATCAAGGCCATCAGCCAGTACACCGTGGAAGAGATTTTGGAGATGGGCATTGACGGATTTTGGATCGGCTACGAGGGCACGCGCTCGAACTACGCCAAGCAGCAGGGGCGGCCGGTTGATGAGCTTTTCACCGAGCTTCGCGAGCATGGCATCACGGTTCTGGCTTCGATGATTGTGGGATTTGATTATCAAACCCCGGAAGTCGTCGCCCAGGAACTTGACGGGCTGCTGAAGCTCCGGCCGACGTTCGGGCAATATCTCATCTACGGACCGGTGCCGGGCACGCCTTTCTACGAGCGCATCATCAAGGAGAACCTGTTGCAGGACGTATATACAAACAACATGGAGTTGTTTTACCGGCGCGCGGACGGATTCCGTACGATGATCAAACATCCGACGCTTTCGCCGGCGCAGATCGAGGACATCCAGCGCTGGTGCTTCGAGCAGGATTTTCAGCGGCTGGGCCCAAGCATCTATCGCGTGCTCGAAACGCATTTCCTCGGTTACTTGAAGCTCAAGGATTCGTCGAATCCTGTTTTGCGGCAAAAAGCCGAATGCTACGCCAACGGATTGCGCAACGCGTATCCGGTGTTTCTTCCCGGCAGGATGCTCGGCCCGAACGAGACGGCGCGGAAATGGATCGGCGGTCTGGAGCGGCGCATCCACGCGGAGCTCGGTCGACCGACGTTGGCCCAACGATTCAAGTCTGTCATGGCGGTGGGCGCGGCGTTGTGGACCGGGCTGACGCTGAAGCTCGTGCTCTTCCAGCATCCAACGTTGCAGCGGACGGCCTATCGAATGCCGGAGAAGAGCTGGAGTGCTTTTGATCTGTGGGAGAGATTTCAGGCGGAGATGGCCAGCCCGAACTTCTCCGTCAAAGTCGATATGCAGCATGCCAAGAGACAGGTCTGGATGCGGCTTGAAGGTGCGCCTTCAACCTCGGATGCAGAAAAGCTGGCTCAGCGTCTCCGCGATTCGCTGGCGCGGAGCAAGAACTGCCTGGTGCTCGATTTGAAAAAGCTCCAATGGAACAAGGTGGACGATCTGCTTCCATTGAGGGAGAAACTCGCGAGCTATCGCGACCGGATCCGCGTGATTCTGCCCAAGCTGTCGGCGGCACATCCCGAACTGCTGCTGCTGGCCGCCATGTTTCGCCATTACTAGGGTGGCAGAACCTCGATCAGGGCGGCGTCGAGCAGGTTATTCTGGAGGTAGCGGTAGGTGACGTGACCGTAGCCGGCCTCGCCCCAGGCCGGCCCGTAGGAATTCTTGAACACGAAGGTCGTACTCTCGATCTGCTCGTCGGAATCCTGGTAACCAACCAGGGTGACGGCGTGTGCGCTGCTGGAAAGCGGAGTCTGTTCGCCGAGGAAGCCGGCCCGGATTGTGCGGTAGTTTGGCCAGCGCAGGCCGATGACCACGGGCATGCCGGAATTCAGCGCCAGGATGACGTTGGCGATCTGCGCCGCGGTATCGTGGCCGGGCATCTGATGCACGAAAACGCGCCGATGGGTGCGCGCCTGATTGACGAGTTCGGGCGACGGCTCAGGAATATCGGTCATCTTGCTGTATCCGGCGTTTGGCATCGCGGATTGCGGAGGAATGCCATAGGTGCGGAGCGCGAGGAGAACATCGGCGAGGGAGAAGCCTTCATCGGCATCATCGAGCGAGTCCGGTTTGCCTGACGCGGAATCCGCCTCCGACGGGATGCCGCGGTGCAGGATCCGGCGCGCGGCCCAGAGGAGATATTCCTCGGAGAACTGCTCGGCCTGGCCGGTGAGTTCCGCGTTTTGGTACTCGAGAGCACTGACCACGGCGAATACGGCGCAACTTGGCCGGCGGCCCTGGTCCTTGACGCCGAGATCGAGCTGGCGGAAACGGGGACGGAGATCGGTTTCGTTCCTGAGCTCCGGATTCTGCCCGAAACGCAGCAGGAGATCTTCGAATTTCGAGCCGGAATCGGCCGAGCGCGCCGGCGCGCTCGGCTCCTGCTGGCGCGGTCTCGCGGTCACCTCGTTCGCGCGCTGCAGCGTTTTGTCAGCAGCCGATTCGGCAGCCGGGCTGTATCCAAAGCGCGATTGGAGTTCGGGCGGCAGGTCGCGCAGGCGAATCGAGGCCATGCCGCCGGAATGCATGATCATGATGGTGCGCGCATTGACCGAGAGCAGGGTGACGTGATGATAGGTGGTGGCACCGACTTGGAGTGTCCCGAGGCTGACGCCCTTTCCCGGCGGCACAGGAGTTGCGGCGTTGGCGCGGCAGGCCGGGGCGAGCAGCAATGCGACCCAAAAGATGACCAGGACTGTGCGCAGACGTGCGGCCCCGCTTGATTCTGTCGCGTATCGCAAATCAGCCTGACGGTAGGGACGGACCGCCTGACTTTGCCAAGGCTCCGTCGCGGCTTGCCCCGGATGAAAGGCCTCGCCGAAGCACGCAGAGCGTAGGCGGGCCGGGCCGTCCGCCCTAATCGGCGCGCCAAGCCACCTTTGCCAAGGCTTCGGAGGCCTCGCGAATGCAATACAGCCCGCCATAGCTTCAGCGACGGCGGGCGGTCGCGTCCTGCCTCCTGCGTCGGGCAAATACGCAAACTTCACTAAGCGGTTCGGGCGCGTTGGGGACAAAGTGCTGCAGTTCACAGGTCAGACTTGAAGGCAATCTTGAATCAGCATCTTGGCCACGGACGGTCACCTCACCACGCGGTAGATCGCATAAGTGCCCCCGGCCAGTTCGACCTGCAGTCCTGGACCCTGGGGGGTAAAGCGAACCTCTCTTCCTGCGAGGCGCTCCAGCTGACGGTGGGTGACAGGGAACGGAAACTGCGCCACCGCTGGCGCAGCGGCAGGGTTAAACAACATGAGCAGCACGTGGTCGCCGCTGGCGCGCGCATACACGAAGGGGCAGGCGCTGGGTTTGGCGTACAGCGGCACGAATTCCGCGTAGGCCGCGAGGGCCGGTTCATTGTGCTTGAGCGCGATGAGCCGTCGCACGCGATTGAGCAGCGAATCGGCGTCATGTTCCTGTGCCGCCACATTGGGCGCATCGGCCGCCGAATCGACGGGCAGGTAGAGATGCGAAGGATCGGCGGTTGAAAAGCCGAGGTTCTGTCCCGAAGTCCATTGCATCGGCGTGCGTGCGCCGGCGCGCGGCTTGAAGCAGCCTTCGATCTGCGGCAGACCGTCGAGCTGGCGCATGCCGATCTCGTTGCCGTAATAGATGAACGGCACCCCGGGCATCGTCAGGCCGAACGCCATGATCATCTCAAGTTCGTCGACGGTCCGGTGGTTGTTGATTCTCGCGATGTCGTGATTGCCGAGCGGCAGTGTGATGTAGCCCTTCGCGCGCGTGGCTTCATACGGTTCCATGTAATCATGCAAAAAGCGGGTGACATCGCCTTTTCCCTCGCGATCGAAGAAACTGTGGCCCTCGGACATGCCGTTCCCGATCCGCCAGCTCTCCTTCTGGAAGAGATCATTAAAGCTATCGATCCAGTGGATGAAACACGCATTGAATGCGTCATCGAGTGCATCCTTTGGCTCGGACCATTCGGCGACCGTAAAGGCCTGTGGATAATCTGTGCGGAGGATCTGGCGGACTTCATGCCAGTAATCTTTCGTCGCCTGATGCGTTCCCCTGCCCTTGACCAGCGCGCTGGCCATGTCGGCGCGAAATCCGTCGGCCCCAAGGTCCATCCAGAATCGCATCACTTTCTTCATCTCCGCCCGCAGGGCCAGGACATCAGGATGATTTGTGGGCAATTGCCACGGTTTTTTTTGATCGGGATCACCAAACCCATAGTTGAGCGCCGGCTCGGACCAAAAAAAGTTGCTCAGGAAATTACCGTTGCGGTGGCCAAAGCCATGCACCCAGCCCTGCCCAAACTCAAATTTCCAGACGTTGTCGGTCCAGATGTACCAGTTGGAGGTTGGGCTCGGCGTCTGTTCGCATGACGCGACAAACCATGGATTATCAATGGAGGTGTAGCTGATGACGTAATCGAAAAGCACCTTCAGACCCCGCTTGTGCGCCTCGGCAAAGAGCCGGCGGGCGTCGTCATTGGTGCCATAGCGAGGCGCGATCTTGTAGTAATCGCGAATGTCGTATCCGGCGTCATTAAACGGCGAATCGAAGAACGGATTGATCCAGATGGCATCGGCTCCGAGGCTTTTGATGTAGTCGAGTTTCTCGATGATGCCCGGCAGGTCGCCTATGCCGTCGCCGTTGGAATCATAAAACGTCTGTGGGTAGATCTGGTAGATGACGGCGTGGTGGACCCACGCAGGACAGTCCGGGATGATGTCCCGGCCGGTGATCTCGGAGGTTTGGGCGGAAACGTTCATGGTGAGGATCAGGCCGAGCGCGAGCGAACCGGCAAGACGGGTGAAGAGTCGGGATGGCATGGAAGAATGGGGAAGCGGCGCCAAGTTATTGTAGTTCACCTTGTCGTGGCGCCCTCCATTGTGGTTGCGGCATCAGCCGCGCCAGGAAACTCTTGGCCTGCGATGTGCGTTCCGTGGTGGTTCAATCTAAATTCCGCAGTTGAGGCTTCCGCTCCTCGTAGATGCGAGCGTGAGCGAGTGGATTCCGCCACAACTGCGGAATCTAGGTTCAGGGCTGTTTGCTGCCGGCCTCCAGCAACCGTTTGACGTCTGCTCGCGGATC
>Ga0182027_10009900_pt1 | contig 13622 bp, 8 predicted proteins | sample 712E1DmetaG_FD_121300 | JGI IMG/M metagenome (GOLD analysis project Ga0182027, IMG submission 121300) | Permafrost microbial communities from Stordalen Mire, Sweden - 712E1D metaG (Illumina Assembly) | ecosystem: Environmental > Terrestrial > Soil > Wetlands > Permafrost | place: Sweden...
CTTATTCCGAATTTTGGCTAATTCATTATCAGTCATCTGACTAACGCTTAGACCGTTGAATTCATATTTGCCTGAAGTGGGAGTATCCAGGCAACCAAGGATATTCATCAAAGTAGATTTACCTGATCCTGAAGGGCCCATAATTGCAACATATTCATTCTTGTCTATATTTAGAGTTACATCCCTCAGGGCGAATACTTCTTCCGAGCCAACCTGATATATTTTAGCAATATTTTCGATATTAATAATATTCATTTTATTCCCGCTTATTTTTTAGCCATCGGATTCTTCTTTTCTTCTAATCTCACTTTTGATCCTTCATTCAATTCTCTTGATATCGCACGGTAGCTTCCTGTAACGACTTTTTCACCAACTTTCAGACCCTCTTTAATCTCGATAAAATTATCGTCACTTAAGCCAGTTTTCACTTCTCTCATCTTTGCTATGTTGTTATCAATAATAAAAACAATTTCTTTTGGTTTATTATTAACGCCGACTTTTTTATCCTTCTTGTCAGTAACATTTGTGTTTTCCGGTTGACCTGAAGGCTGTGGCGCTTTAACTTCTTCACTTCTTGCAGTAACGCATTGGATTGGAACACTAAGAACATTATTAATAGTTTTAGTTTCGATAGTGGCATTACAGGACATGCCTGGTCTCAGACCTTGATCAGGATCAACCACTCTTATTTTAACATCAAAATTAACTACCTGCTCCTGAGTCCCCGTACCTTTTTCCACGGCACTATTGCCAATCTGATAAACAACTCCTTTGAAAATTCTGTCTCCGTAAGCATCAACTTTAATTCTGGCAGTATCACCTATAGCTACAAGAATTACATCGTTCTCATCGACCTGAACAGTAGAGATAATAGTATTTAAGTCACTTACTGTCATAATATCTGTACCCTGACTAAACCCGCTGCCCAAAACCCTGTCACCCAATTGAACATTTAACTGGCTGATAGTTCCATCCATTGGAGAATTTATTGTAGTTTTATAAAGCGATTGGTTAGTTTCCTTTAAACTTGCTTCCATTTGTAGAACAGTTGCCTGTGCGCCTTCGTAATTAGCAAGAGTAGACAAATAATTACTTTTTGCTGTTTCAAGTTCAGAATCGCTCGATAGCTTTTTCTTTTGTAATTCTTTGGTCCTGTTGTAATCAGCACTAACTTTATCAAGCTGAGCCTTGTTCATAGCAAGCGCTGATTTTGCTGCTGATAAATTAGCTTCAGCTCTTTGTGCCTGAGCAACATAGGCATCTGCCTTAATCTTTATTAAAAGCTGCCCTTTCTTAACTCTATCCCCTTCTTTAACGGGGAGAGATACAATTTCACCTGTTACTTCAGGAGTGATAGTAACTTTAAATTCAGAACTTATCTTGCCCGTAGCAGAAACAGTCTGGGTAATGTCTCTTTTAGCAACAGGTTCAACCTGGACTGAAATGATTTCTTCTTTACTTCCACCAAGCAGAGCAAATAGTATTAATGCTACCAGAACTACTCCTATTCCACCGAAGATAAAGATTTTCTTTTTAGATTTTTTTTGTTTTCCGTTTGCCATGGAAAAGTCTCCTATAATAAAATTTATTCGTATTTTTTATAATCAAGTACACCAAGCTGAAATTTGAGCTGTTCGCTTAAAACTATGTAAGCATACTCAGCATTTATATAGCTGGTTTGTGCATTTGTATAGCCTGAATTTGCAACCAGGACATCTAACAGAGTACTGGAACCAAGGTTATATTTTTCCTGTTGTATACGTCTGCTTTCTTCAGCCGCTTCAACATTTCTTCCGCTAACTTCAAGAGATTTTTCTGCAGCCTGAAGGTCAAGATATGTTTTCTGAATATTTCTTTTTATATCTCTTTCCAGATCAGACAGGTCAGCTTTTGAATTCAATGCGCTGACTTCTGCCAGTTGAACATGGTTATCAATAGCGAAACCTGAAAATATCGGGACATTCAGAGTAAAACCGACATAATAAGTTTTATTACTAAACAAATCCTTAACATTACTTGCGTTGGTTGAAAAGTTGACGTTATTGACAAGGTTTGGGAAATATCCTCCCTTTGCCATTGTAACTCCGTTTATTGAACTCTCAAGACTTAATTTAGCGCTCTGATAGTCAAACCTTGAACTTAGAGATTTTGTCATAGCATCAGATAAATCCTGATAATTAGCTTCAACATGTTTCTGGATTACATCTCTATCGGCAACAGATAATGAATCGGAGAACTTGTAAGATTCCATTACATCCAGACCAAGATAATATAAGAGATTACTTTTGGCAGTTTCAAGATTATTATTTGCCTGTATGACAGCAAGCTCAGCATTCCCGACATTAACCTGCTGTGAATAAACATCAGCAAGTGTAACAGCTCCAAGTTTGTTTCTCTCGGTTATAGTTTCAAGGTTTTTCCCATTCCATTTTACGTCTTCTTCCTTTACCTTTAACAATTCAGTAGCATTTATGATATCATAGTAGTTGCTTATTGTTTGAAATACGATTGTTTGTTTTAGCCTTGCTAATGCTAATTGAGCAGATTCAAGATTATTCTTACTTTGATTAACATTAGCTAAGTTTGAAAGTCCATCGAATAAAGTCCAATTTGTACCTGCACCAAGTGAATTAGTTGTTGATTCATAGACTTGTTTTAGATCAGGTTGAGGAATCAATATACCTCCTCCTAAATTTAAAAACCCGCCTTTAGTTTCCTGTCTGCTCCAATTCCATGCAGCTTGGGCGCCAAGAGTGGGTAATAAATTTCCATAAGCGGCAGTTACATTAGATTCATAAGATTTAATCCCATTAGCAGATTTCTGAAGAGATGTGTTTCTTTGTAAAGCAATATTTATTGCTTCTTCAAGTGTTAATAATTTCTGACTATATCCAACGAAGGATAATAGAAATATTAATAATGATGTAAAGAAAATTCGCATTATTTGCTCCAATGAATTAAAAGTTCAGTTTTAGTTTAGACAAATAACAATAATAAAATATTTCATTTTTTCAATTAAATACTTATGTAAAATTACTTTAATTTTCCTCATTTACTTAAAGTAATTTATGAACGGTATAATAATTATATGATCGGTTGAATGAATACCCTACCGGAAAACTACTGAAGAAATTTATCCTTTATCTGCATTAAAAAGGCAAGGGCCTCCTCATAATTATTCCCAATCTTTCCGTCTAGAATTGCCTCTTCTATAGCAGATTTAATTTCACCTACTTTCCTAGATGGTTCAAGATTACAGATTTGCATAATTTCTTCACCTCTGACAGGAGACTGGAATGAGCGGAGTTTGTCTTTATCTTCCACTTCCCAGACTTTCTTCATAACCCTTTCATAGTTTTCAAGGTATCTGCTGACTTTGTCCTGATTTTTGCTTGTAATATCTGCCCTGCAAAGAATAATAAGGTCATTAAGGTCTTCACCGACGGAAACTATAAATCTTCTAATGGCTGAATCAGTAACTTCTTCCTTAGCCAAAGCAATAGGCCGAAGGTGAAGCCTAACAAGTTTTTCGATATATTCAATTTTATTAAACGGGAGTTTCATTCTCTTAAAAATTGATTTAATCATTCTTGCTCCCATTTCCTCATGTCCGTGAAATGACCATCCAGTTCCCTCAATGAATTTTTTTGTTTGTGGTTTAGCTATATCATGAACAAGAGCCGCAAATCTAAGCCATATATTATCAGTAACTAATGAAATATTATCAATAACGCGGCATGTGTGAAAAAAGACATCTTTATGATGATAATCATTCCTTTGATCGATACCGGCAAGATTGGCTATTTCCGGGAAAACAATTTCAAGCACGCCTGATTTATACAAAAGAATTAGTCCAACAGATGGTTTTTCTGAAGATAGAATTTTGAGAAACTCATCAGTAATTCTTTCGTATGATACTATTTTGAGCCTGTCTCTCAATTGATTTGCTGCCGTCATTATTGATTCTTCGACATTGAAATTGAGCTGTGATGCAAACCGGAAAGCTCTAAGAATCCGCAGAGGATCATCATCAAAAGTGATTAACGGATCAACAGGAGTTTTTATGAGTTTATTTTCAATATCCATTAATCCATTATAGGTATCTATAAGCTCGCCAAAATTCTCTTTATTCAGAGAAATTGCCAAAGTATTCATCGTAAAGTCACGCCGGTTTATATCATCCAGAAAAGAACCTGTAAAAACCAGCGGTTTCCTGCTGTCTCTTGAATAGGATTCTTTTCGTGCACCGACAAACTCAAGATCATAATCGTTATATCTGAAATGAGCAGTACCATAATTCCTGAAAACGGATACATTCTGTATACCTAATTTAGCAGCATAATTTTCAGCAAATCCAGTCCCGTCACCCAGCACAAGAAAATCGATTTCATCTCTATTCCTGTTGAGTATTAAATCGCGAACAAATCCGCCGATTATATAAATATTTACTCCCATAACATCAGCAATTTCAGATGCAGAAGGTAAAAAGGGATATTCTTTCAGGTCATTAGAAAAATTCATTAAGTAGTTAGTTTATTCAGAAAACATTATTAAATGGATTAGTGCAAAGATACAACTATTTGAGCTTATGGTCGATGTAATGAGTTCCAGATACAAATCTGGTGTTTTTTAGAATACTATCGGCATTATAATAAATCCACTCAGATTTTAAGAAGTGTGACCGGAGAAATAAGTTCAATCTATCTCCCCTATTATATCTTAATGCCAGAGATGAAAGTTTTCTTGCTCTATTGTAATCCAGATGCTCCATCATATATTCAGAAAGGTAATATGATGCATAGCTACTGAAAATATCGTTCACTGAAATGGTCTTATTAAATATTTTCAGAACTTCATTATACTGGATATTTAAAGAAACAGCCAGATCAATCATGACCGGCACAGATGCGTAATCATATGTATCAGAATTATATTTTTGGAGAATCACATATTTTACTGAATCCTCGCCAATTATATAACGATGAATCATAGAATCACTAACAGCCAAGTTTAGCCTTAGTTTTGATAAATAGTCATAATGAAAATCCGGGTCAAGGTTATTTAACAAAAAATAATGTTCTTTAGCTTCATAAAAACTACCTTTTCGAATTAAAACATCGCCAAGTAAAAGTTCAAGACCATAATAATATGATGTGTTTTTGAATTTCGGAAGTTCATTCTTCAATAATGCCAGAGCCTCATCTTCTTTCTGCATCCTGATTTTACAATTTACCAATCCATACAAAGCAGAATAATTCCTTGTAATGCTGTTTAATTGTGAGAACACTTTTTCCGCTTCTGTATATTTATTATTGTTATAAAAAGCCCAGCCCTTCTCAAGTCGGTCAGCTATATACCTTGGACAGAATTTTGTGAAGATTGATTTCATTCCAAAATAATACTGAGCGGCGTTTGGCTTGTTTGAATATCCAAGGTCTTGCAGATAATTAGAGTAAATTCCTGCAACCTCCGTTAGAGAAGAATCATAAACTTCTTCAAATGATTTGCCCCTGTACCATTCACTGAATTTTTCCATACCGTATCTTTTAATACGAAAATTAGAAAAAGAACCGGCATAAATATATGCGAGACCAGAGACCTGACTAAAAAAGCCAAATCCGCTAAACAAGTTAACAACATTAACTTTATAGTTATTATTCCATGCAACAGAAGCAAGCTGGTCAATATACCAAGTACCATAAAAAGGAGAAGCTGCTTCGGCAATTCCTTCAACCAAAGCTGGGTTATAATGACCTGTAATCTTAAATGGACCAGAGCCATAAGAAGCAGAAAACACGTGAGCTATTTCATGTTTTAAGCTAGTATTAAAAGAATTTGCAGTTGTGAACACCTGATACAGCCATGGTTTTGCAACATCTGCATTTGCAGAACCGAAAAGTTCTCCTTTTTGCTTATTATCTCTGAAGATAAAGGATGTAATTTTACCGGGCGGTTCAGAATTGAAATATTTCTTCAGGCTTGAATAATAATATTCATGATGTATTATTACATTTTTCAGGAAAGTAGAATCAATGGATTTATCATATATAATTTCAAAATGTTCCGTGAAGCATTTGCCATTTAAGGCTGATTCTATTCTTTCTTTTGTGGTTGAAAAGCCCAAATAAGGAGATATAAAGAAGAAAATTATAACAATAAAGGAAATCAGGAAGGTAAATGTAATTTTGTTAAACCAGACTGTTTGTTTTATTCTTAAAACAGACAGATATAATATTGCAGAATAGAACCCGGTATTTATTAAACGGTAAATAACCAGTTTAAAGGTCAGACTTAAACCTTCATCATAAATTGTTCCCGGGAAGAATCCAATGAGGGGGTTGTAGAAATAAATCTGTGGGTTAAAATAAAATTCTGTCAGCGGAATGAGAGCAGTTAATATTATTATGGAAATAAAAAGTATACGGGGAAACCTGGGTAATAAATAGAAGGCGAAACTTCCGACAGCGGCACCAATTAAAATGGATGGAACAGTAATAACAAGATAAAAAAGGAAACCATCACCAAGAGAACAAGTAGTAGTCAGGAACGAATTTGCGACAGAAATTACAACCGGAATCAGTACTAAATATGGGGATATTCTGAGAAGAATTCTGATCGAATTAACATTATTCTTTAGGTATGATATGGTAAGAAAGCCGGAAATGCAAACCAGCAGAATAGAATTTAATGCGGAATATTCGAATCCAAAAACCGAAGTAAGGGGCAATTTCGTTAGTAATAAATCGAACAGAACTATAATGACCAGCGAAATTGTATGTCTTTTATCAAACAAGGAAAGCTTCATTTATTAAAATTCTTTTCCTTCAACCCGGACAATATCTGCACCAAGTGATTTAAGCTTTTCCTCAATGCGCTGGTAACCCCTGTCGAGGTGATATACTCTTAAAACTTCAGTAGTACCTTCAGCGGCAAGCCCGGCAATGACGAGACATGCGCTAGCCCTAAGATCTGTAGACATAACCTTTGCACCTTTGAGTTTCTTAACACCTTTAATTATAGCACTGTTTTCATTAACGGAAATATCCGCGCCAAGTCTATCAAGTTCCGGGACATGTTTAAACCGATCTAAATAAATAGTATCAGTTACTGTAGAAGTACCCTCCGCAAAACACATATATGTAGTCCATTGTGCCTGCATATCAGTGGGGAAACCGGGGAAAATTGAAGTGATAACGTCAGTGGGTTTAATATTAAAATCAGTTCCATCCAATTCTATATATTCTTTATCAGATTTGATTTTACAGCCAGTATCCTCAATTTTATTCAGCACTGAATAAAGAAGGTTGGGCTTAATATTATTAAGCCTGACTTTTCCGCCGGTCATAGCAGCAGCGATAAGAATTGTGCCTGCTTCGATACGGTCAGGAATTGTGTTTATATCGGCAGAGATAAGTTCATCAACGCCCTGGATAGAAAGAATTTGGGTTCCGATACCGTCTATTTTAGCACCCATTTTCTGGAGTAATTGGGCAAGGTTAGAAATTTCTGGTTCAATTGCGGCATTAATTATTTTAGTTTCACCTTTAGCAAGAACAGCCGCCATGAGAATATTACCGGTAGCACCAACTGAAGAAATATCAAAACTGATTTTTGCTCCATGAAGACGCGGGCTTCGTGCGATAATATATCCTTCAGTAAGTTCTATCTCAGCGCCCATTTTCTTCAGTCCTTCAAGGTGAAGATTTATAGGACGCGGACCCCAGGCACAACCTCCTGGAAGAGACACTTTAGCTGTACCAAACCTTGACAGCAAAGGTCCCAAGACATAAACAGACGCACGCATTTTTTTTACATGTTCATAAGGAGCATCCTGACTAATAATACTGCTGGTATTCAGTTTAAGAATATTATTGCTGAATTCAGTTTCAACACCAAGATGAATTAAAAGCTTCATCATGGTATAAACATCATTTAATTCCGGGGTGTTAAATAAAGTAAAATTACCAGAAGCCAGTAGAGAAGCTGGCATAAGTGCCAGGGAAGCATTTTTAGCCCCACTTATAGTTACTTCGCCTGATATTTTATTACCGCCATGAATTATAAACTTATCCAAAACAAATCCCGATACTTAATTTGATAAAATTGTCCCGTTATATCCGACAATAAATATTTTGCCATTGGGAGTTACAGCCAGGTCGGTGAGAGAATAATAAATGTTGCTTTGAACACTTTTCCAATTGAGTCCGGCATCAGAAGTATACAGAATATCCCCTCTTGTACCAAGAATCAAACCTTCTTTTTCAGAAACAAAACTAATTTTATATAAACCCGAGAAAGTGTTTGATTGAATTAATTTCCATTTTTGTCCGGAATCAGAAGTTCTGTAAATTTCACCGCCGCCGCCGACAACAAATCCTTCTTTATTGTTAATAAAGGAGATGGATCTGAAATAGGAATTACTGAATTTCTCCTGTCTGGTCCAAGAATATCCACAATCTACAGTTTTTAGAATTTCACCATTCCATCCGGATATAAAACCGTCGAATTTTGTAAGAAAGAAAACCGAATAAAGAATATTCCCAGAGGGAGATTTTATAAACTGCCAGGATATGCCGCTATCGATTGATTTCAGAATAGTACCATTTGCACCGACGATAAAGCCTGTAGAAGTATCGATAAAATGAACTGAGAAAAGGGAATTATTAGTAAGTGGAGGAGTTTTCTGCCATGTTTCACCTTTATCAGATGAATTCAGAATAATTCCGTTTTCCCCAACAATAATGCCTTTTGTTTTAAAGAGGAATGTGACCGAATAAAGATTTCCAAGGGAAGAATCACTCTTAGATGTCCAGTTTTTCCCCCGATCTGTAGTCCTGAAAATAGTGCCATTATTTCCGCAGGTCACACCGATGGAGTCATCAATAAAAGAAATAGCCCAAAGGGAAGTAGAAGAATTGAGAAAAACAGGTTTAAATTTAATGCCAGGGGCATCAATTTCGGGTTTTTCAACTTTGACTGTACTAGTTCTCCCAGCTACTTTTTTCCAGGATTCAGAAACAGCACCGTAGAAATAGAATGATAAAACGATGAATACAAAAATAAATGAAAAAGCTAAGAAGTAGAATTTTATACGGTAGCTCTTAGGAGGTCTTTCTCTATTAGTGGTTTTGGTTGCTTCTTTCTTTTTTACTTTTTTACCAGGATTATCAATAGAATCAATAAGCTTATTTACATCAAATAAAAACTCTTCGCAATTAGAATACCGTTTAGCAAGCGACTTATTCATTGCTCTATCGATAATTCTGTCAACTTCAGCAGGAAGTTCGCTATAAGTCGCGGAGAGTTTATGGGGATGTTTTTTAAGGTGACCTTCCATAATCTCAAACTCAGTAGGGGCATCGAAAGGAGTTTTACCGGCCAGCATCTCATAAAAAGTAATCCCGATAGAGTAAATATCACTCTGTGCAGTAGGTTCGTAAGCTTTAATCTGTTCAGGACTCATATACAGGATAGTACCGATCTTAGTTCCGGTCTTAGTAATCCCATGCATTTCAGTAAGAGATTTAGAAATACCAAAATCCATTATTTTGGCTATTCCTTCCCTATTAACAATAACATTTGAAGGTTTAATATCCCGATGAACAAAACCTTTTTTGTGGGCATAATCAGCACCGTTAAGGATTTGTCTAAGAATAATCAGAGCTTCTTTTAATTCAAGTCGACCTTTAGTTTGAATTATTTTTTCTAATGTATCACCATCAACATATTCCATAACAATTCCGAGCATCTGATTTGATTCAGTAAGCCCGTAAACAGGAACAATATTACCATGATTGAGTTTAGCCTGATGTTTTGCTTCACGTCTGAAACGTTCAACAAACTGAGGAGTAGCAGTTGCCTGAGAATTAAGGATTTTAATTGCAACATATCTTTCAAGCTTCAGATCAAAGGCTTTATAAACAATACCCATTCCCCCTTCACCGAGGATGCCAGTAATTTTATAATGGTCAATGTTTGATCCGATCATCAGAGATTCTTCGCAATGGTGACAAATGAGAAATTATCGGGTGCTCCCCGATTAATAATTAATTTTGAAAGAGTTTCATTTGTTTTATCATAATCAGAAAATATCTTTTCAAGTTCAAGATCATTTATAACACCAGTAACACCATCTGTGCATATAAAGAATAAAAAATCTTCATTTGAATTTAATTTCATTTTGCTTAGATCAATTTCAACTTTTTGATTATCGCCAAGAGCCCGCATTATAATATTTTTATTAGGATGATGTTCAGCTTCTTTAAGAGTAAGGTAACCTTCATCAACCAATTTTTGTACTAAAGAATGATCTTTGGTAAGCTGAGTCAGTTTACTATTCCGTAAGAAATAAATACGCGAATCGCCTACATGACCCCAATAAGCATTATTTCCTTTAAGGAACAGGACTTCAATTGTAGTAGCCATTCCTTTAAGATCCGGGCTAGTATTTGATTTTTCAATAAGGTCTTTATTGGTGCTCATGATAGAAAATTTAATCCGTTCAAGGTAATCTGGCAAATCAGAAGTCTGAAAATAATCATATACAGAGTTTACGCTTAACTGAGAAGCTATATCGCCAGCTTTGTTTCCGCCGAGACCGTCACAGACAATTGCCAAAATACCGTTATCAACTTCAAATATCCCCAAGGAATCTTCATTGTTTTTTCGCTTTAGGCCGATATTTGTCACCGAGGAATATTTGTAATCCATAAACACAATAAATTTGAGTAAAATTATTAATAAATATAATCAGATTACCGGTAAAAAGCCTAAAATGCCTTAATAAATTCGAATATAAAGATAAATGGATTTCCGGCTTCGCTGGAATGCCAAAACATAGAAAAGATTTTCGAGATAATTAAGAAATATTAATTGTTATCGTTAAAATATTCTTATAAATTATAATTATAAATATAATTGAACGAGGTACTTCTATGAAACTTAACCATCTCGATTACTACAGGCTTCCATGGAATCTAACCGACAATTCAATTTCATGGCTGGAACCTACCGCAAAATGTAATTTATATTGTGACGGTTGTTATCGCAAGAATGAGAATTCCCATAAAACCCTTCAAATGATTAATGAAGATTTAGATGTTTTCACAAGATTGAGGAAATGTGACGGGGTTTCAATTGCAGGGGGTGACCCATTGACACATCCTGATATAGTAGAGATAGTAAAACTGGTAAAAATCAGAGGGCTTAAGCCGGTTATAAATACAAATGGATTGGCGCTGACAAAAGAACTGCTTGCTGAATTAAAAAAAGCGGGTGTTTATGGATTTACTTTCCATATTGACAGTAAACAGCAACGCCCCGGATGGAAGGGTAAGACTGAGTTAGAGCTTAACGAATTGAGGTATCATTATGCATCACTGTTAGCAGAAGCGGGGAACATTTCATGCACTTTTAATTCTACAATTTATGAAGATACTATGGGATTTGTTCCAGAATTAGTAAAATGGGGAGAGAAGCATATTGATATAGTTCAAGGGATGGTATTTATTCTTTACCGGGCTGTGAATAATGGTAAAGTGGATTTCTATTTGGGTTCGAAGAAAATTGATATGAGTGAATTTGTTTACAATGAAGAAGTAGAAGAACGAACAGACATAAAAGCTGAAGAGATATATGAATTGATAAAGAATGAATATCCTGATTTTGATTGCTGTGCTTATCTGAATGGATCAGAAAAACCCGACTCATTTAAATGGCTTTTATGCGGAAGACTCGGCACGAGAAAAAAGATTTACGGGTATTTTGGAAAGAAGGCGATGGAAATAATACAGACATTCCATCATATGTTTTTTGACAGATACTTAGCATACTCAAGTCCCAGATATACCAGGACAGGAAAATCGATGCTTCTGCTTGGATTGTTTGATAAAGGTCTGCGCAGAACGTTTGTGAATTTTGTTAAGAATCCATTGAATTTATTCAGGCGACTTCATTACCAGACAATAATGATAATCCAGCCGGTTGATTTTCTTGAAGATGGCAGGCAGAGCATGTGCGATGGCTGTCCGGATATTACAGTATGGAATGGTCAGCTTGTTTGGTCATGCAGGATGGAAGAGCAATTAAAATACGGACACAATGTTCGTACCTATCCGAAGGGATTTGTAAAGAATTAACTACATTGAGATTTGGAATAGTTAATAAAGTGAATTTAAGGAACTTACTATAAATTATTTATACCCATGAATTTTCTCTTGACAATAAAAGAGAATTTTAATATGGTTGCAGTTCAATAAAATGTAGTTAATTAAGGAACTGTTTTAGATCATAGGGGAAGGGTTTTTACATTACTACTTTTTGATCGGGGGATTAGAATAAATAATTGCCACCCGGCAATGATATTTGGGGAGAAAAAACAATTCCACGTGGCTCTCAGGTGACTCTCATTTGGCTCACAGGTGGCTCTTTTTAAACATATAGCAGGCTTTATCACATATTTACGACAGGAGCATGCAGGCCATGTTTTGGCTGTGGAATAGACTGAAGCAGTACGTGTGATGGATATGGAGTTTCCGAACAAGAATTTCGAGGGAAATCTACTGTTTTTTAATTTTTGTTTTACATAAGATTTTATAGCATAAATGTGCTAACGGTTTTTTCAAGATTGATAGATGGGGGCGTATTAAATATTTGCGAAACTAAGGGGTTAAAGTTATATTTGTAGCTTGTGTTAAAATAAGTTCTTAAGAAGTCACATTAGATGCGAGAGTGGCGGAATTGGCAGACGCGCTAGACTTAGGATCTAGTACCTAACCGGTGTCGGGGTTCGAGTCCCCGCTTTCGCACTCTTTTCCTTTTATTTCTCACTAAAAAATAACAGAAAATGAGGTAGTTTTGGAAATTAAGATAAATGATATAAGCATATCAGAACAAGAATTAGAAGCCACTTATACATACGAAGAGATAAAGAAAGACCTTGAAACAGAAGTCTTAAAAGAATCCAGGAAACTTACGTTACCTGGTTTCAGGAAAGGGAAAGCTCCCCTTTCTTTACTTAAAAAAATGTTCGGCGATACACTTGAGAATGAAGCGACAGAGAAGGTTGCCAACAAGAAATTCTGGGATGCAGTTGATGAAAAGAAGCTTCATCCAATAGGGAAACCGACACTCCATGATATTAAATACACTCCCGGAGAAAGTCTTTTTATAAAAGTAGCATATGAAATTATGCCTATTATAGATGCCAAGGATTATAAAGGGTTAGAAGTTGAAATCCCTGATTTACAGGTTAAGGATGAAGATGTAGAGCATGAAATTTCACATATCCTTAAGGCGAATGAGATACAAACACCAGTTGAGCAGGTAACCGGAAAAGAATGTATTCTGGATGTTGAAATCCTGAGAATTGATAAGGAAGGTCAGCCTTTTGAAGGAAGTAAAACAGAAAATCTTCAGATTGATTTATCAGATGAAAGAGTTGCAAAGGAAATCATAGATAATTCTAAAGATAAAAAAGTTGGTGAAGTCTTTACATTTACATTTAATGAAGAAAAGGCATTGAAAAATAGTGAGGGAGTAGAAGATAAATTTACAGAGACTTACAACTATTCAGCAGTAATAAAAGGGATTAAGATATCATCTAAACCGGCTTTAGATGAAGC
>Ga0182027_10009901_pt1 | contig 13619 bp, 11 predicted proteins | sample 712E1DmetaG_FD_121300 | JGI IMG/M metagenome (GOLD analysis project Ga0182027, IMG submission 121300) | Permafrost microbial communities from Stordalen Mire, Sweden - 712E1D metaG (Illumina Assembly) | ecosystem: Environmental > Terrestrial > Soil > Wetlands > Permafrost | place: Sweden...
GATCCAGGCCGCGGATCACCGTTCCAGGTCCGCTACGTTTCCGGAGGCTTGCTGTTCCTCAAACCTCTTGGAACCTTCCCCACTATGCCCGCATTCGCATTTTTCGTCAATTGCAAATTTCCCCGGATGCGGACTTTTTCCTCAGAAACGTGAGCTTTTGTTTCGAATGGGTTACGGGAACAATGCCGAGGATGACCTGTGAATAAACCGGGACTTGGGAAACCTGTTCTAATGCGCCGCGTCTTCCGGCGCAACCAGCTTGAGAATCATACCGGTGTCAGTCGCCATCCAAACATTCCGGTTGTCCGGGCACGTCAGAATGACCCGGTTCGCCGTAGCGCGATAGTCCACCGCCATGGCCCGGAATGTCTTATTGTCGCGGCTCATGAGCACCTGCACCCTCCCCTCTACCAGGTTGCGCACCCGGCCTATTGCTAGAGCGCCCGCCAGATACACCGTCCCCTCCGGCGTCTTCCACACGTCTGTCACGCCGAACTGGGCGTCCTTGTAAATCGATTCGCTCTTGCCCGTTCGCCAATCCACCGCGAACACCTCGCTAGCCAGGCGGAAGTACTGCGAGTACTCGATCAGGCCAATGCCAGATCCGTCGGGCAGGAAGCGAATCTTGGTGGTATCCCCGAACAAGGAAGCGGACGTCGGCTTCCAGGTCTTCCCGGCATCGCGTGTGTCCAGCGAATAGTTCAAGTGGGGCACGTCGCGGTAGTTGGCAGTCGCCTGAGGGTCGAACTGGCTGGAGAAAGCGGGGCTCCATCGGCGTGGGGGCAGATTGAACCCTTGAATCAGGCCGTATCTCGGAGTAGCAAACGCAACCCAGGTATATGCGCTATAGGCCGGCTCCCCAGGCGGCTCGGATGCGGCCGCTACGGGAGTCCACGTCAGCCCCCCGTCGTGTGTCTCCAGAACGGTTTTCTTGAGTCCCACCGCCCAGCCATGGTCGGCATCCAGAAAGAAGAGCCGCAGGATTCGCCCCTTGGGAAGCTTGCCCACCCTGGTCCAGCTTCGGCCCGCTTCCGTGGTCTTCCAAAGACTGCTTTCCGCCACCATCCACCCCAGACTCTCGTTCAGAAAGAACAGGGATACCGGCACGTCCTCTGGCTTGGTCAGGTCCCAGTGTGCGCCGCCATCGCTCGTGACCACCGCCGCGGGCTGCCGGTGACTCCCCTTCAGAACGAATCCCACCGCAATACCGCGCACAGCGGAAGCAAATTGAAAATCCAGAATGACTAGCGACGACTCCGCCTTGTCGTAGAAATACTGGCTCTTCCATTCCGGCTCCTCGGCGGCAACTGGCCCCGCCAGAATCGCCATCCCCGCCAATGCGGCAAGGAACCATTCGCAGCTACGACACGTTCGCTTCTGAGTCACGGGATTTTATTGTTTCATCGTGACCGGTCCCGAAGAAAGGACCAGTTCCACGTGGTCTGCCAGTTCCAAGGCCGCCGGAGTCATCCGTGCCAGCACCAACACGCACCCAATCTGCTCCCCGACCGTGGTGATGACCTCCATTTCGCCTCCGGTATGCTGGTGCGGAAGACGGTGCTGGACGTTTATCACCCCAACCACCCGGTTCCGCGCAATCACCGGGGCCGACAGGAAAGCCTCGAAGCTGTCCTCCGGCAATTCGCCGAACGTCTTGAAACGCGGATCCTTATACGCCTCGCGCGAGATCGCCAGCAGCCGCCGCTCCCGGGCCACCCAGCCGGTCAGGCCCTCCGTCGATCGCATCCGCACTTTGCCGATGGTCGAAGGATGCGGCGTGTTCGAAGCGCACAGCACCAGTTCGTCGTTGGCCAAAAGATATACCAGGCAGGAATCGCATTGCGTGAATTCCACGACCAGCGATACCATGCCCTGCAGAACCTCCGGCAGGCTCATGTCGCGGACCATAAATCGGCTGATCTTCTGGAAGAGGCGCAACTGCTGCTCGGTACGTTCGAGACGCGCTTCCAACTCTCTGGTTTTCGGCACGATCTCATTATAGTTGGCCCTCGTTCGCGGACGGAACCCCCTTTTGGGGCTACCGGTCTGAATTCGCCGGAACCGGCGGCTGACGGCTCTGTCCCAAGACGCGCACGCTCTCCCCAGCCGGCGCGCTTTCCCTTGGAGCCGCCTCGACAGGGCATTCTGCCCACGCCCGCAGCCCCGCCCGCGGCCTTACCCTTCTCCGCCGGGCGCTGTTTCCCCGGCTGTCCGAGCCAGTTCGACTACCAGCGCTATCGAAGATATCCCTCGGCCGCTTCATGGAATTGCCCCCGCCCTCGCGATTGGAATCGCCTACAATCAGTAGAACGGACTATAGCCGGATGACCGAGAGTCGAACCGAAGGCTTGTCGGGATCGTGGGCTCCCGCCCAGTGTCCCTTCCGGGTCGCTTATTCCCTCAGGGCCCTCGATGATATCCGTCTCGCGGTGGTCGACGCTTTCTTTTCCCTCCCCCACGGCGGCGCGGAAATCGGCGGCATTCTGCTGGGCAGACGGGAGGGCCCGCAAACAACCATCCTCAACTACGCCGCCCTCGACTGCGAACACGCTTTCGGCCCTTCCTTCACCCTCTCCCCGAAGGACTTGGCTCATCTCTCGGTTCTGTTGGAACAGGCGCGCAGAAATACTCCCGACTTGCAGCTCGTCGGATGGTACCACTCCCATACCCGCAGCGGGATCTTTCTGTCCGAAGCCGATCTCGATATCCACAAACGCTACTTCCCCGAGCCCTGGCACATCGCACTGGTGCTGAAACCGCATACCTTTCAACCGACCCGAGCCGGCTTCTTTTTCCGCGAGGCCGACGGCAGCTTCCACAGCCAGGCCAGCTACCTGGAGTTCGTCCTGGAGCCGCTGCCGCTACGATCCATCCCCGCATCGACCGTCCCGCCGCCTGCCGCCGAAAGTTCCCCGCGCCTGGATTCGCCGCCGGCGGCTAGGGTGATCGCCATGCCTGCGAACGCGGGTGCGGGCCCGAACTCCGGCTCCGAGCCCATGCCGGAGGACGATCCCCAACCCGAACTCGCCCCTTACGCGCCAGACTCGCAACCTCCCAGCCCCGATCCTGCGGCGTCGGCCCCCGCTGTTCAGATCCCAACCCCGTCAGCCGCCGTCCCGGCGCCGGATTCGGAGTATCGCCCCCCCAGGGAACTGCCTACCCCCCGCTTCCTCGACCTCAATCCCCCTCGTCGCTGGCCGGTCATGCCTCTGGTAGGGCTGGCCGCCGGCCTGGCAATCTGTGCGGTTGGCTTTGAGACACGCCAGGCTTGGTTGCCGCGACTGCAGCGGCTGCCCCACATCTGGCACGGCGCCGACGCTGCACTGGCGAAAGCTCCGGCCGTCACATCGCTGGGCTTGACCCTTGCCGACCACGGCGGAGATTTGAGCATCGCTTGGGACCACAAGGCGGCTGCTGTCCAGGCTGCTACCGGCGGCACTCTGGATATCTCCAGCGGCGGTGGGATTCCCTTGGAGACCAGGCTCGACGCCACTCAGTTGCATTCTGGCTCGCTAACCTTCAAGCGGGAGACCGAGAAGGTCGACGTGATCCTGTCCGTCGAAGGTCCCCATGGCGAATTGGAACGCGAATCCCTCGGTTTCCTGGGCAAACTGCCCCAACCACCCCCGGAAGATGCCACTCCGGCCGCTGCCAGGCAACGCGCCGCATTGGTCGCCCAGGTGGAACGGCTCAGGGGCGAGATCCAGGCCCAGAAGGCCCGGAATCGGGAATTGCAGGAATCCCAGGACCAGCGCGCCAGCTCGGCCGCCGAACTCGATCGTCTGAGGAGCCAGTTGACCGCTCAGATTGCCCGTACCAAGGAACTCGAAAAGATCGCGAGGACGAAGGACGACCAGCTCGCCAAGCTGCGCAACGACCTGAGCGTTCAACAATCCCACAACCGTGTGCTGGCGAAATCCGTCGACACCCTGCAACTCAGGCTGCAGCAAATGAAACGGCTGAGCAACCAGAACGCCGATCCCGCCAAGCCATAGCGCCTCGCCAGGCTTCGGCCGGTCACCGGCTGGGCCTCCCGATGGAGAGAAGCGGGTCGCCCAGCACCACCCCTTGCCAGCTCAGAAATGGCAGCCCCAGGTAGAAGCTCTCGGCCAGGTTCCGCCCTTCGAAATACGCCGGCAACACCAGGTCGGGCCGTGCGCACCCCGCCAGATAAGGCTCGTAGACGTTGCCCGAAACCCCGCTGGCCCCCTCGTGGATCATGTCCGCGCTCAAGCTCTGCGCCGACCCGGCGAACCAGTGCTCCGGGTCTTGGAACGCGTTGATGTTCCAGTTCTCCGGCGGACGCTTCAGCGTCCGGGCGTTGGTGGAGACGAACTCTGTCGCGATGGCTCCCGGCAGCCATAGGAAACCCAGCCAGCGGCGCTTGCGGTTGCCATCGTTCGATCCCCACGAGGCATAGCCAATCACGTCGACCTGGTCGTAGAGAACCTTGCTGGTCTCATCCACCGTCACCCGGTCCGCCGGCAGCAGCATCGCCGCGTTGCGCAGCCAGTTGTTGGCGGCATTGGTGGTGTTCGCGTCGAGGTCGATAACGAACTTGCCCCGGTTGCGGGCGTACAAAGACCGGTCGATCATCCCCTTCACGTCGGCCAGGTCGTTGGCAGCCAGGCGCGTGACCAGGTAAATGGGAAACAGCGGGTGCTTGAACGGTGTGTCGCGCTTCATGAAGAAGGGATTCGGCACGGTTCCCCGCCGCGGGTACTTGACTCCTTTCAACTTCGAGTACAGCAGCGCCAGTTCGGAATCCACCGAGGAGTGTTCCGAGTCCTCGATCGAGCCGCCCATCCCGTCTACTTTCAGCGGCACCCCCTGGGTCAGCACGATGTAAAGAATCTGCTCCGTCAGGCCGGCTTTCTTCAGGCAGTCCCCCACCGGCCGCTCGATCTCCTGCTCGTAGATGCGCCAGACGATCTCCTCATCTGTGGTGGTGTCGATGGTGCAGACGTTCTTCGCTGGAACCAGACGGCGTGGCCGGTAATAATCGGCCACCTGGGCGGATACCGGATCCCTGCGGTTTACCACCAACAGCACGTTCTCGCCGGTCTGAGCGGACAGACCCGAAATCGAAGCCGCCAGGAACAGCCAACGCACCATTCCAAGATTATACAGGCACTTTCCAGTCTGCCCCGCCGCGCCTCTCCGCCTGGCCCAAAACCACCAGCGCGGTGCGCGGCGGCCATCCTTGAACTTGGTACGGCCTTTGGTTTCAATGCACTACGCGTGGCAGTGGATTTGCATTGCAAGAAGCGTGACCGCGAATCGAGAGAGCGGTACTTGGAGGAAAAGATGAAGACCAAATTGTTCGCAATTCTGGTGCTGGCTGGAAGCCTGAGCGCACTGGCTGCCGCCCCGAGAGGTTTCGTGAGATTCGGCGTCGGCTACGGCGGCTACGTGGCCCCCGCGCCATTGTACTTCGCACCCATGCCGGCCCCCCGTATAGCGGCCTATGTTCCGGCCTACCCCGGTCCGGGCTACTCATGGGTGGCTGGCTACTGGTATCCGGCCGGCCCCGATTACGCCTGGCGTGCCGGCTACTGGACCCGTCCAACTTACGCCGGCGCCCGCTGGATTGCGCCGCGCTATTACGGCCACCGGTATTACGGCGGCTACTGGCGCCGCTAGCCCGGATTCCGTTCACTTGACATTCCCAGTCGCCTTCTTCAACGTTGATCGGTGGGATTGGTTCGGCATGCCAGGGGCGAAGAGGGAAGTTGCTCATCTTGCGCTTGATGCCTCCTCAATTGCGTCGGCTGCGACTCGATACTACATGCTCTTGGACAACTCGCACCGCTCGCAAAGTGAGCCATCGGCAGGCCGCAGGAATCTCGTCGGGCCAGGTCCGGGGCCTTGCTGAGCATCACAATCCTGGCGCCGCCCAGGTGAGGTTTCAACTCGTCCAGGGCGGTTTCGATTTCCCACCGCTCGTGATCGTGATAAGGAACCGCCAGTCCCCTTCCGACGGATAGATCCAGATCACATGCGACCCGTCGGGAAGTCGCTTTCCACTGACCAGTCGCATGTTCTGCTTGACGCGCCATAACAGATCCGCACCGCTGGCCCGCCCCTGCTTCCAGAGCCCGCACAAGCACGGCGGCACGGCTTTCGCCAGCGTGATTTCCCCTGTGGCATAGCTATCCATTTGGCTGCCCGACAACACCCGAGTGCCGTTTTCCACCAGCGGCACGAAACGGATTTGCGGATACGAACTGCCGCTGCCACTCGCCCGCGGCCGGCCGGAAGGTCTTGGCGATCGCCCCAAGGCTGACGTAGTCGGCAATCCAGGAGCCCAAGGGAAGTCCTGCAACAGCGCGAGCGATTTGCAGTCCTCCTGTTCCTCTCCGGAACGGAATACCGTAACAACGTCGTTATATGAACAGTATTGAGACTAGTGTGCGCTCAAGCCGGCAGCTAGGAACTCATGCTGGCACTTCCGAATTGCCGTTCTGCCCCCGTCGCTGCGCACGATCTTGCCGGACACGACCAACTGACGGGGAGCCAAGTCATCCACCATTGCCGGCCACGCGATCGACAACTCCACGTTGAGTCCGGCCGGGAGCCGACGTTCGGTCTCGTAATGAATTCCGCCATTGGACAGATCGATGGTACGCCCCGTGCCAGTTTCCAGCACACGGCAGCGGTATATCAACTTCCAGTTCAGGTCCAACTGGATCTCGTACCGCCGGTCCTGCCGCCGGTCCGCCGCGCTTGCCCCAGACCGGTTTGCGCGTACCGTCAAGTTCCGATTGAATTCCATGGAAGCCCGCCCAGGTAACGACAATTCTATTATGCGGAGCGGGACACAGGGGCTAAAGTACTGGAAGTACCATGGCGGTTGCAGAGGTTCCATGATGGTCCGGCCGGCTGGCGTTGCGCGGGCTGCGGAGACGCCAGGCCTGCGGTACACCTGCGCCTGGATTCGAAGCGACTGTCGCCCTGGCCGTGGGAGTGAACGATCCGCCGTTGTTGCCCATCTTGAACCGGCCTGTCGCCGATCTGACGCCGCCATTGAGTGCCTGAGAGAGCACCGGCTGGCGGTTTTCCTCGAAGAGTGGACGCACTGACCGGACCTGGTCGCGCTGGCGGATTCGAGCGGCAACATCCTGGGCGTTGGCCTCGATGCTTCAGGCCTTTGGAGCGGCTTTGCGCGTCCCCGATCACCGGCTCCCTCACAGCCTATGCCGTCGAACCCGGCGGAAGGTCCCTCTGCTCTCGGGGAAGCGTTCCCCCGGCCCCGCGGTAAGACCCCCCTGCCCCATGGGCAGCGCCAGGACGATCCGGCTGACCGTCTCCGGAAGCGCCTCCGTCCGCTCCGAGCTTGCTATCCTCAAGAGGATACAAGGAGTCGTGAAACGCCTTGAAAGGACTATGCCGCCGCTCCGCCCTGCTGCCCGCCCTGCTAGCCGGGACGGCGCTCTGGGGTCAGGACCCGAAGCAGTTCGAGAAGAAGGTCACCGAGTTCACGCTGGCCAATGGCCTGCACTTCATCGTTGTGGAACGGCACCAGGCTCCTGTGGTTTCCTTCCGCACGTGGGTGGATGCCGGCTCCGTGGACGATCCAGCCGGCTCGGCCGGGCTGGCCCACATGTTGGAACGTCTGGCGTTCAAAGGCACCGCCGCCATCGGCGTCACCGATGGGGCCTCCGAAAAGAGGGCGCTGGATGCCGTAGAGGAAATCCATGATCGCCTGGAAGCCGAGAGAAACAAAGGGCCGAGAGCCGATCAGGCGCGCCTCGATGTGCTCGATCTGCAATTGAAGACCGCCATCAACCGGGCGGGCGCGTTCGTCGTGCCAAACGAGTTCTCCACCATCCTTGACGCCAACGGGGCCATGGGGTTGAACGCCGCAACCTCTTACGACCACACCGAGTTCCAGTGCGACCTGCCCTCCAATCGCCTCGAGTTGTGGTTCCTGATGGAATCGCAGCGCTTCCTATCGCCCGTGTTTCGCGAGTTCTACAAGGAGCTCGACCAGGTGCTGGAGGAACAGCGTATGCGGGTAGAGTCGAATTCTCAAGGCGCCCTGCTGCAAGAGCTGCTGGCGGCCGCTTTTGAGGCCCACCCGTATCACCATCCCGAAATCGGTTGGCCTAGCGACGTCGCCAATCTGCGGCCCGCCGATGCCCGGGCGTTCTTCGAGAAGTACTACACCGCCGGCAACACGGTCATCGCTATCGTGGGCGACGTCGAGCCCGCCGAGGCCCGGCGCCTGGCGGAACGCTACTTCGGCCCCATGCCTCCGCGTCCCGCACCCCCGGTGCTGCACACCGTCGAATCCCCTCAGCGGGGCCTTCGGCGCGTTCAGTTGGAATCGCCGGTCCGGCCGCTCCTGGTCTGGGGATACAAACGGCCCGACCAGCGCGACCCCGACGACCCGGCCCTCCGCCTGCTGGGCCTGATCCTCTCGGGCGGACGCTCCGGCGTGCTGTATCAGGAATTGGTTCAGGGCCAGCGCATCGTCCTGGAGGCCAAGGCACTCTCCGCCTACCCCAGTGGCCGGTACCCCAGCCTGTTCACCTTCGTGCTGGCCCCCGCCAGGGAGCACACCGTGGAAGAAGTCGAGAAGGCTCTGGATGCGTTGCTGACGCGCTTCCAGGCCCGGAAAGTGGATGACGAAGTTTTAAACCGCGCCCGCAGTTCGGCGCGGGCCGGCCTGATCTCTCAACTGGACAGCAATCAGGGCCTGGCTTCGCTGCTTCCGGCCTACTATGCCGCGTTTGGAGATTGGCGCCAGTTGTTCACGTCCATCGCCGATCTGGACGCGGTGACCGGCGCCGATGTCGAGCGTGTGGCGCGCAAGTATCTGGTCCCCTCGCAACGCACGGTGGCCTACGTCGCACCGCCCGCGGCGCGGGCCGCGCCTGCCGCACAACCCACACAACCCGCGCCGCCAGCCGTGCCGCCAGTTGCGCCGCCAGTTGCGCCGCCAGTTGCGCCGCCAGTTGCGCCGCCAGCCACGCAACCCGCGGGAGGCCGCCGATGATCCGCTCTCGTCCCCGCTCCGCAGGAATCGGTTGCCATGCTGGTGCGCCTGCCCCGGCAGCCCTCCCGAGGGTCTCCCGGCTGCTGGCGCGCACCGTGTCGGCTCTGGCCTTCGCCGCCTTCCTGGCGAATGCCCAGACCCCGCCACAAACGCCTCCGCCAGCGGCTTTGCGTCCCCGTCCGGCAGCGGCGTCCGCGCCTGTGACCTCGCCCCGCGATCTCAAGTATCCCCCGCTCCGGCCCCTCGAAGTTCCCAACACCGCTGCCTTCACTCTGCCCAACGGCATGAAGCTGTTCCTGCTCGAGGATCACGAGGCGCCGGTGGTCGGCGGGGTGGCGCGCATTCGCACCGGAAACCTCTTCGATCCCGCCGGCAAGGTGGGCGTCGCCACCTTGACGGGCATGGCGATGCGCACTGGTGGCACCCGTCAGATGACCGGCGAGGAGTTGGACCGCAAACTGGAGGACATGGCCGCCAGCGTGGAATCCGCTATCGATGAATCCGCCGGAGAGGTGTCGTTCTTTTCGCTCACGGAGAACGCCCCCGATGTGCTGGCGGCGTTCCGCGACGTCCTGACCGCTCCGGCCTTCCGCATCGACAAGGTCGATCTGGCGAAGATGCAGTTGCGCGGCATGGTTGCGCGACGCAACGACGATCCCAACGGGATTCTGGCCCGCCTGTTCCCCGCCATCCTCTATGGCGCCGACACGCCCTACGGGTGGAACCTGGAATACGAGAACATCGACCGCATCGTGCGCGCCGATCTACAGGCGTTCCACAGGCGTTACTTCTTCCCCAAGAACGTCATGCTCGCGGTATGGGGCGATTTCGAAACCGCTAGGATGAAGGAGCGGTTGGAACGGCTGTTCGCCGGCTGGACGGCGGAGCAACCGCCCGTGCCGGAGTTTCCCAAGGCCGCCTCCAAACCCGCCCCCGGCGTCTACCTGGCGAAGAAGATCGACCTGCCGCAGACCTATTTCGCCATTGGCCACCTGGGAGGGAAGATCGGCGACAAGGACTATCCGGCCCTCACGGTCATGGCCGGCATTCTGGGCGGCGGCCTCTCCAGCCGGCTTTCGCAGCAGGTTCACACGCGCATGGGGAATGCGCGCACCATCTCGGCCCGGTGGGCGGCCGCACCCGACCATCCCGGCCTCTTCGAAATCTCCGGCATCGCCAAGTCGCTTTCCACCGTGGCCACCATTCAGGCCATCCGGCACGAAGTGGAGCGCATCCGCACCGCCGAGCCTGGCGAAGAGGAACTGCGCATTGCCAGGGACGGCGCGCTCGACAGGATGGCGTTCGCCTCCGACACCCGCCGGAAAGCCCTCGACCGCATGTTGAGCTACGAGTACTTCGGGTATCCCGCGGGTTTTCCGCAACAGTACCAGAAGGCCCTGGCCGCCGTCACCGCGGCCGATGTGCTGCGCGTGGCGAAGGAGTACCTCAGACCCGCCGATCTCACCATTCTGGTGGTGGGAAACCCGGATGATTTCGTGCCGCCCCTGGAAGACCTGGGCGGGCCGGTGCGGGAGATCGATATGACCATCCCCGAGCCGAAGGTGAGCGCCGCCTCGACCGACACCTCCAGCCTGGAGCAGGGCAAGCGGATCCTGGCGCGCCTGCAGTCTGCCGTGGGCGGCGCCGACAAGCTTGCCGCGGTCAAGGATTATTCCATGGTTGGCGAGGTGCGCGTTTCGGCCGCCTTCGGGGGAGATACGCTCATCGAGACGGACCGCTGGATGGCCTCCGGCAACCTCCGCGAGGACGCCGAAAGGTCCGGCGTACAGAGGGCTCTCTATACCGATGGGAAGTCCGGATGGACGGCCCGAGGCCGCCAATCGGCGCCCTTGCTCGGATACGTGTTGAAAGGGATGCAAGGCGACCTGTTCCGGTCGTATTTTTCGCTGCTGCTCAGCGACCGCGTGGCGGAGCGAACCGTAAGCGCTCTGGACGAGAACACCATCGAAATCTCCACCGCCGGCGGGTTGGTCGCGCAGGTGGCCGTGAGCCCGGAAACCGGCCTGCCGCAGCAGATTTCCTATACCATGGCGACGGCTTCCGGACCGCCGCTGCTGGTGCAGGATATCTACACGAAGTTTGGCGAGGTGGCAGGCCTCCGTGTTCCCTATGAATTCTCCACCTTGCACGACGGAGAGCTCTTCGCCGAAACCGCCGTCAAGGAGTTCAAGGTGAACTCCGGTCTGGCGCTCGACCAACTGGAGAGACGTCCGTGAAATCCCGCGATTCCGCCGCTTTTCCGGCGCTCCTAGCCGCGGCCCTGCTGGGGTGCGTGGCAAACCACGCCTGGGCGCAGCCGGAGAGCCGGCAGGATCGCGGCCGGCGCGTGGTCTACGAGGCTGTCAAGGCCGTCGGTGGAGACGCGTTTCTGGCCCTTCAGGATCGCACCGAGACCGGCCGCATCTATTCCTTCGACAACGGGCGCCCCGCGGGCGGCGGAACCATCGCCACAGTCTACACCCAGTACCTGACACCCGCGCCGGGCAAGTTCTCGGTTCGCATCCGCCAGATCTTCGGCAAGAACCAGGACGAAGGCGGTTTCCTGTTCACCCCCGACGGCGCATGGTCGCTCTCCTTCCGCGGGGCGAGCCCGCTGGACAATGCCGAGTTCGCCACCTATCGGGACACCACGCTGCGCGGCATCTTTTACATTCTGCGCCAGCGCCTGGACGAACCCGGCATTTCGTTTTATTCCCAGGGGGGCGACATCTTCGAGCACGTCCCCGTGGAGATCGTGGACATCACCGATGCCGCCGGGGCGACCGTCACGGTTTACTTCGACCGCAACACGCTCCTCCCGGTGCGCCAGACGTTCCGCCGCCGGAACACGCAGTTCGACGATTTCGACGTGGAAGCGACGTCTTTCGCCAAGTACCGCGACATAAAGGGCGTGAAACTGCCGCTCGAAACCCGCCGCGACCGCAACGGCCAGAAGATCTTCGAGATGTTCGTAGAGAGCGAGGAGATCAACAAGGACCTGCGCGACGAACTCTTCACCTTGCCGGCGAATCTGAAGATTTTGCCCAAGGGGAAATAGGGGGCGCGAGGCGGGTGTCTGATCGGTCACACAGTCGAAGCGATCCTATGTCACACTATAAGTGTGCAGAAGAATGTGAGTAGACGGACCCATGTCATCCTGCCGATTGACGTGGTTGCGGACATCGACAAGCTGGTTGGCAAGCGGGGCCGGAGTGCGTTCCTGACCGAATTGGCCCAGCACGAGATCAAGCTCCGCCGGCAGCGCGAGGTTCTCCGGGAAATCGCTGGAGCGTGGAAGGCCGAAGACCACCCGGAACTGGCTGATGGCGCCGAGTCGTGGGTGCGGGAAATCCGCGCCTTCGACGCCGAGCGGTTTGAGGAAATCGAACGCCACCAGGACGGGAAATGACCTACCTGCTCGATACGAGTCTCCTGATCGATGTCCTGAACGGCCGCGGCGGACGGCCAAAGTTGCTTGCGCAGTTCTCCGAGCAAGACATCCTTCTGGCCTGTTGCGCCGTCAACGTCACGGAAATCCGCATGGGCATGCGGCCCGGTGAAGAGGTCAAGACGGAGCAGTTTCTGCGCAGCTTGGAATTCTACCCAGTCACATGGGAGATCGCACGGCTTGCCGGCGATCTCTTCCGCAAATGGCGGCAGAAGGGCCAGACCCTCGGTCTCGCCGACGTGACCATCGCTGCCGTCTGTCTCACCCATGAGCTGGTGCTGGTAACCGACAATCGGAAGCACTTCCCGATGCCCGAGTTGCGGCTCTTCGAACTTCCAGACGATCCTGAAATCGTGTAGCGATTCGAAGCGGCGGTTGCGTCTCGGCCTTTCCGCTGCGCCCAACTCCTCACCTTGCCGCCGATTCCGCAGCCCCTGCCCAAGGGGAAGTAGGCCCCTCGGCGTCCACATACAACCGCCGCCCGTCCGTCCGGATGCTTACCAGCCCGTCCCGATCAGTCCGGTAAACCACGGCCTGGTGCGCCGCCAGACGCTCGAGCACCTCGCGGTTGGGATGCCCGTAGCTGTTCTCGAAGCCCGCCGAGATCACCGCGAACAGCGGTTGCGCGGCCGTCAGAAACTCCTCCGTGCTGGATGTCCGGCTGCCGTGGTGCGCCACCTTGAGCACGTCCGTGAGCTGAATCTCGCCCTCTTCCAGCATGCGCCGCTCCACCTGCCTCTCCACGTCGCCGCACAGCAGAAACGAATGGCGGCCGTAGCGCAGGCGCAGCACCAGCGAATCGTTGTTCTTGGGCGTGTCGCCGGGCACATAGTCGGCCAGCGGAGCCAGCACTTCCACCTCCGCGCCGCCGAAGGCGAAATGGCTGGGCGCTTCGAGGGGTTTGATGCGGACGCCGTTGGCCGCCGCCGCATCGCGCAGTTTCCGCCATAGCGGATCGTCCGGCGTCGCGCCCGTCCACAATTCGCGCGGATGAAAGTCGGCCACCACCGCGGGCAGGCCGCCAATGTGGTCGGCGTGCGCGTGCGAGAGCGCCACCACGTCCACGCGGCGGAATTCCCTCTCCCACAGGTACGGCTCCACCACGTCCTCGCCAGTATCCAGTTGCGTCCGCGTGGCGTGGCCGAAGGCGGGAATGCCGCCGCCATCCAC
>Ga0182027_10009902_pt1 | contig 13619 bp, 11 predicted proteins | sample 712E1DmetaG_FD_121300 | JGI IMG/M metagenome (GOLD analysis project Ga0182027, IMG submission 121300) | Permafrost microbial communities from Stordalen Mire, Sweden - 712E1D metaG (Illumina Assembly) | ecosystem: Environmental > Terrestrial > Soil > Wetlands > Permafrost | place: Sweden...
CGCATTATTGGTAGTCTACAATCTGTATGAGAGTTCAAATTAGGTTTTATCGGTAAATAGATGAGTTCACCTGTTTTCTATTAAATAGGATAACACCTGGCAATTATCTGAATATCACGATCATAAAAAGTCCGAGCGAATAACCAGCAGAGAGACTAGATTTATGGAAATAACCATCCCATTGTTTTCTGGGGTTTTAATAAAGATCGCTGTTGATTCAACACATGAAAAAAAGTATCCGACCGCGCGATTGCAGAAAGGGTTTCTGTTGGTACACGAAGGTCAAGAACTGGCGGAAGAAGGAGTGGGTTTCGGTGTACCCATACTTAAGCGAGGGATTCAAACGATCTTCCCGGGATCTCTTGAGCTGATCTCAATCCAAAAGGATTCGATCCGGAATGTGACCGGTGTGACCGTCAAATTCAGGATGAACTTAGAAGAAAAGATCATTAAGCCGGGCTTCGAGAGCGTTAAAAACAAATTACTTTATGTCACAAAGAATCTATTGGCCTCATTGATCCGTCGCTCCCCACCTTTGCGCGGAATGTTAACTTCAATCTCCAATGCGCTGCGTGCGGTTTTCGGTTGGGAGACCACTTTCGAGGAGGCGGGGTTCTGCGTGGATGTGAAAATGATTTATACAGTCGATAGTCAAGCAGGAACTATCGATGTTGAAGTTGATACAGCTAACCTGATCACATATGATATTACGGAAGTGGTAGTAATGAACGAGCAAGGAGCTCGTTACTTTAACCAATATCGAGATTCGGGCGGGACCTTCCTGCGCGGAAAAGAGATCGACTGTTGGGATAAGGTAAACCCCGAATGGGCTTCTTTTGTCAGTGAAACTCACGGGTTAGCTTTTACTCTCCGGCAGGTGAAAGGTGCGACTATCTATCGCGGGCGAGAGTTAATCGGCTCTCGTCTGGCATGGTCTGGATTTGGTTATTCATTCTCGCCGGCCATCCAAAGATTCGGCTATCAGGTGAGGATCGAAAAGCTCTGATGACTTCGGTATTGCTAATCTACCCATTTTTTATACCATCCCGGGATCGGTCAATTTTTCGCTTCCCGCCGCTCGGTGTGAGTTATCTTGCTTCCAGTCTGCAGCAGGCAGGACATGAAGTGCACTTATTGGATTGCACCTTCCTCACAAGGAAGGATGCTCTGAGCACAACAAAGTCGGTGCAGGCTGAGGTGGTCGGCATTTATTGTATGGTGACAATGATTGAGGATTGTCTGTGGTTTGAGAGGCAATTGCGGGGCAGCGGGAAAATAAAGCTCTTTATCGCCGGAGGGCCACTGCCAACTTGCGATCCATTACCCTTTCTAGAGCATTTCGATATAGTCGTCCTGGGCGAAGGGGAGCAAACCTTTGTAGATCTACTTAGCGCATATAAAGATGGTACTGATTTTAGCGCCGTTCCGGGTTTAGTATTTCGAACGAAAACATCCGATCAGAGGAAAAATAATGAGGAAATCTCATTCTCGACAGAGAGACCTTTTGATAAGAATCTGAACCTTATGCCCTTTCCGGCTCGTGAGTTGTTGCCTAACAAGGATTACATTCGATATGGAAAGATGAAGTATGGTTATTCGATCACGACAGTCATGAGCACCCGTGGATGTCCATATCACTGCGAGTTCTGCAGCAACGTGGTTTTCGGTGGTTCATATCGAGAGCGGTCTCCGGAAAATGTCCTCGACGAGGTTGAAGAAGCTCTTAATCTGGGTTACGACAGAATTTCTTTTGCCGATGATGTTTTCACATTAAATCGTCGCAGGGTCTTAGAAGTTTGCGAAGAGATCAAGCACCGGGGGCTTAAATTTCAGTGGGAATGCCTTGGCAGGGTCGACCGGATGGATTACGCCACTGCCAAAGTAATGAAAAATGCGGGCTGTACTAGGATCTACTTTGGCATTGAGTCTGGTAACGATCAAATCCTTAAACTTATGAATAAGATGATCACAACGGAGCAGGCGCGCAATGCCGTCGAGGTTGCCCACCAGGCGGGTCTCGAAGTAGGCGCGTTCTTCATCCTGTTCTATCCAGGTGAAACAGATGAAACCGTCCTCAGCACGCTGCATTTTGCTACGTCGCTGCCACTGGATTACCTTGGCCTTAGTATGCCTTATCCGCTTCCCGGAACTGCTCTTTATGAAAGGGTTAAGCACCAGATCAGGTGTGAATGGCGGTCAGGAGAAAGCGTGTTTGGTAGTCACGTACTCATTTACAAATCTGATTTTTCTGAAGCGAAGATGTGGTTTGGGATTATGAAAGGCCACGCTCAATTCAGGTTGAAACGACGGTTAGGTAAACTACCGCCGCCATTTTTGGGTCTCTTTGAGGAAATAACCGACATCCTTTTAAAGCTTATTCGATAAACCAGGCTGTCCTTAAAGTGTTCCGGCATAGGTGGGATTTAAAAAGTATTTTTGGGAAAGGGTTTTATTTCTTTTTGTTCGCAAAGGCCTCCATGGTTTGACCGATGCGGCGGCGAAGCCATCGTTCATCAAACTCCGAGTTATAAACGAAAGTGATTTCGTTCTCTTTGTTCCAGTCCTTGTGCTCGTCAATACCACTTACCATGTCGAACAACCTGGACCCCGGCAGGGGGTAAGGGACATTGAAGGAAATCTCATCGAGAGGTAGCGCCAGGGCATGATTAAAAGTCGCTTCGATAGATGAAATGGTTTCATTTGGGTAACCGACGATAAAGAATGCTGCCGTCTCAATACCAACTTTACGAAACTCGTTAACAGCATTAATACCCTCCTCCACCGTGGCTTTTTTGTTCATCAGCTCGAGTGTCGCCTGGCTGCCCGTCTCCAGGCCCAGGTAAACTTTCCGACAACCGGCCTCTTTCATCAAAAGGGCAATTTCCTCATTAATTCCCGTAACGCGGGACAAACAGCTCCACGTAATCATCTTACCTGCCATACGTTGACAGAACGCTTTTAGATACGAGAGGTTCAGAGTAAAGTTATCATCAGCAATCCACAAACTATCATAACCCAGGCGCCTGATTTGCTCGATCTCTTCAAAGACCGAATCGAGATTTCGGAGACGGAAAACATTACCGAAGATTGGTCTGGAACAGAAATCGCAGTTAAATGGACACCCCAGAGTCATCAGGATGGAGGTGGTCTTTGACCCGTTTTTCTCGAGCCAAACTTTCTGATAGACCGAGTGGTCGAAATCGCTACGGTCTGGAAGTGGAAAGCATTGAATTTCCTTTTCTTCATAATGGATAATGGGGTTTTTGACCTGCAGGTCATCCCGCTGTATAAATAACCCATCATAAGTATTAAGTGGCAGTTCCCTAAGTGTTTGCGGCGATATCCCCTGCTCAAAGTAGTCTCGGCAAAACTTGGGAAAGCTCAGGTCTACTTCTCCACGGAAAATAATATCGAACCGACGTTTGAAACGTTCAGGGTATAGGGTAGGTAATGGCCCTCCCGCAACGATCAGACTCTCCGGAAAGCTTGCTTTAAGCATTTCTGCAATTCGAAAGGTATTCCGGCTCAGTGTGACCATAGAGTAAATCCCTACGATGTCTGGTTTATAAGACTTCAGGTCTTTTTCGAGTTGTCTAAATGTGCTGAACGTGCAATCAAAAATCCTCGTTTCAATTTCTTGCTGGCGAAGTTGAGCGGCCAGGATAGCTACTCCGAGAGGTGGAAATAAAACCTCCGTTGAAGATTTTGTACGGAAATAGGGGAAAATCATTGCGATTCTGGCCATTTAGATTATTCCTATCCGAATTATACATCATGCCGGATAAAGAGAGAGGAAATGTTAAGACTAAATTGCAGAGCACAAATGTGTAAATATAGTAAAGAAACCTATCCAATTTTATCTGAAGTTGTTTGATTATATTGGAAATCTATTGACTGATCCGGATTTTGCGATTTCTTTTTCTCTACATTATCAATGTAGAATAACTTGAGCAAATCAGCCAGGTATCCTTAATGGGAAAGTTCATTTCGCTGGCTGTTTGGGGGAGTGGCAGAAACAATTCTGCTTTCAGAGGACTGCTATTGATCTATGTTTCGTCCTCGATGCGCTATGAGCTGGATCTGCTCCCCTTCATAGCCATCCTGGATGGTTTTGGATTCGCCCGGGGTTATGAAATTCTTCTCCCATTTTCCAAACTGTGTAAATTATACGTTTTCGTTTCCATGACCTTGATGCTCTACACCTGACGACCGGCTTGTTATTAGGCTTTTTAGGATATAACAATCACTTTCGAGCGGTAAATCCCGGCTTGCTGGATAGGATGGAGAATTTCTTTATGATGAGATAGATTTACAAATTGGCAGAAAGATGAAAATATTCCTGGTTTCAATAAGTTGTTCTAAAGACAAGTCAGGTTGTACCATAATACATAAAGATTTCAGTCCCACATTTTCTTAACATCCAGATTTTCGTAATTGACATTTGCCTCAATACTCGATAATATAATATTGTCTTTTCCCTTTCCATTATTTTCAGTTCAATAGGTTCTTCGGCTCTCTAAATTAAATATCTGGTAGAGGCATCAGAATCTTTGCGTCGAGGAGTGCGGTTATCGAACCGGATTCCTTTCCTGTTCACCTATCAAGGAGGAAAAATGAGAAAGTTTTTTGCTGTTGTTTTGTCGCTGGCTATGGTCGGAAGTATGCTGGTCGCTTGTGGAGCGCCGGCTGCCAGCGGGGGCGGAGTTATCAAGATCGCTACCCAGAGCCCGCTGTCAGGCGCTATGTCCGCTGTAGGCGCCGACATCAAAAATGGGGCGACATTAGCTATCGATCAGTTGAGTGGGCCGCTCACGTCAATGGGCTTCACCGTCCAAATTGCATCGTTTGATGACCAGGGTGATCCCAACACCGGTGTGGCGAATGCCAAGACGATCGTCGCCGATCCCTCTATCCTATGCATAGTCGGCCACTACAACTCGGGCGTGCAAATCCCATCCTCTGAGGTTTATCACTCTGCCGGCCTGGCCAATGTATCGCCAGCCAACACCAACCCGAAGGTGACCGATCGCGGTTATTTGGAAGTGAACCGGATCGTGGGACGTGATGACATCCAGGGTTCGGTAGGTGCAACGTTTGTAAATTCTCTGGGGGTTAAGACAGCCTATGTCTTGAACGATAAAACCACCTATGGCCAGGGCATTGCAACCTTCTTCCAGCAAGAGGCCTCCAAAGAAGGCATCAAGATCGTGGGATCTGAAGGTACGGATGAAACCGCTAACTTCGACCCGATTCTGACCCCCATTATCTCTGCCAACCCCGATGTGGTCTATCTGGGTGGTATGTATAACCAATGGGCAGTGCTCATCAAACAGGCGCGTGCGAAGGGTTATATGGGCATGTTCATGAGCGACGACGGTTTTGATTCGTCCGAGGCAGCCGGCATTGCTGGTAACGCACTGATGCAAGGTAAGGGTACGTACTACTCCACGGTATCCGGGCCGGCCTCGTTATACCCGGGAGCTGCCAAGTTCGCCACCGATTTCAAGGCCAAATTCAACCATGATCCGCAGCCCTTTGCAGCCCAGGCTTACGATTCTGCGGGCATCTGCCTGCAGGCCATCCTAAACGCTGCAAAAGCAAACAATAACAAGATGCCGACACGTAACGCTGTCGCTCTGGCGATCCGCGCTTTGAAAGATTACCCGGGCATCACCGGCACCATCAACTTCAACAGCAAGGGGGATCTCAAGACAGCAAGTTATTATGTGTACCAGGTAACTTCACTGGATCCTGCCAAATGGGATAGTACACTCGCCAAGACCGTCCAATTTGCTCCACCTGAATAGTAATTAAACTGATCCCTGCTTTCTTCCCACCCCGGTTGTTTTTTGATATAACCGGGGTGGGAATGGGCTGTCTAACTACCATTGGCATTTAATCGGTGGCTCCTTCGTAAGCAAAAATGCCTCCAAGTTGATCAAACAGGGCAATTCAATGCAACGAAAAAACAATTCCCTCTTTATTAAAGATATTTCGCAAGGTGTTTTAAAACCACTTGGACAGATCATCCTGTTTATCCTGGGCACCAGCCTGGTCCTTTCCGCCCTGATGCTCCTGCTGGCGCTGGTCTTGAGCGGTACAGCCATCGACCAGAAGGCATTTTCTGATAACGGGGTAAGCTTGATGAGATTCACCCTGGAAAACTTACCCCAGGTACTGATTGACGGTATTACGCTCGGGTTTGTGTATGCCATGATCGCGCTCGGCTATACCATGGTATACGGGGTTTTGGAGTTTATCAATTTCGCCCACAGCGAAATCTTCGCCATCGGGGCATTTGTGGGTGTTGAAATCCTGATCGCATTGAATGGCTCCGGCGTTTTGGCAAATGCGACCGTTTTAGAATCCTATGGCTGGTTGGTGCTGGCGATCCTGGCTGGCATGGCTGCTTCAGGTATCATGGCAATGATCGTCGAACGGATCGCTTACCGGCCGCTGCGCAATGCACCACGCCTGGTTCCGCTGATCTCAGCCGTGGGTGTTTCCTTTTTCTTGCAAGATGCCATCCGCCTGACCGAGAGCCTGACTACCGGTCAGTTTTACCGGGTGTTTCCATCCTTTGGTAATTTCGATTCGCTTGTTCCACTCTACAATTTTGCCATAGGCGCCAGCAACATCAAGCTGTCAATCTCCGTCAAATCGATCTGGGTGATTGTGGCTGCGCTGGTCATGCTGGTGGGTCTCAACTACCTGGTGAACGTCACCAAAGTAGGTAAGGCTATCCGCGCAGTGGCTCAGAGCCAATCCTCCGCTAGCCTGATGGGCATCAATGTAAACCGTATCATTTCCCTGACCTTCCTGGTGGGAGGTGCATTTGGTGGAGCAGCCGGCGTCCTCTACGCCTTGAAGTTCACCCAAATCAATCCTTACATGGGCTTTTTTCCAGGCATCAAAGCATTTACAGCGGCAGTCATGGGGGGCATCGGGAACCTGACCGGCGCACTGCTGGGTGGCATGATTCTAGGTATGCTGGAAACATTTGTGGGAGCGTACCTGTCAACCTTCACCATGGGCGCGGCCGGCTCGGAATATAAAGATATCCTGGCCTTTGCCATCCTCATCCTGGTTCTGATCTTCAGGCCCTCCGGCTTACTCGGAGAGCAGGTAGCCCAGAAGGCATAGGTGGATTATGACCAATACCCTGTCTAAGCGACTTCAACCCATCTTCGCCAGGATAGCCAGCTGGTTTCAAAACAGCCGAAATGCCTTCATTTTCGCCATCGTTTATTGTCTGATAACCACCTTGCTGGTTTACTTCAGTCCACGCTCGCTGCCAGATTTCATCTTATTCCTGGCATCAGGCTACCTGATTTTTGCTTTAAAGATGAGCATCAAACAAAAAGCGCTGGTTGGGGCCGTGCTGGCGCTGCTGATTATTCCGGTAGTTGGAATCCGAAACATCTCCTACCTGGGTATATTCTTCCAGATAGCTATGTTCTCCGGTCTGGCGTTAGGGCTCAATATCGTGGTCGGATTTACCGGTATGTTGAACCTGGGTTACACTGCCTTCTTTCTGGTGGGTTCCTATCTGTGGGCCTTCTTTGGCTCACAACAAATGTTCATGCTTTATGCCATTCCCGGTACGCAACCGGAGACTACCCAATATTACCTTCCGGCAAATTCGTTCTATCTGTTCTTATTTCTAGGGCTGGGCCTGGCAGCGCTGGTAGGATTCTTGCTGGGTCTGCCGGTGCTGCGGGTGCGCGGCGACTACCTGGCAATTGTCACGCTGGGCTTTGGCGAGGTAATGCGTGTGACGGCCAATAACCTCGACCATCCAATCAACCTGACAAATGGCCCGCAAGGGATCACCCAAATCCAGCGACCGATCCTGCCAGCGGGGCTGGTGCAAGCCCTCGGAAACTTCCTGGCGCCTGTGGTCGGACACGTGGCCACACAAGATGAGTTTTACAACGTCTTCTTTTACCTGCTGGCACTGATCATCATCCTGTTCATAATCCTGGTAGTAGTACGTTTAAACAATTCGCGTATCGGGCGAGCCTGGATGGCCATCCGAGAGGACGAGCTGGCCGCCGGAGCTATGGGCATACCGGTGGTGAGCTATAGACTGGCAGCTTTCTCGGTAGGCGCATCTTTTGCCGGGATAATGGGCGTATGCTTTGCCGCCAGCCAGACGTTTGTCAGTCCAGAATCATTTAGCTTCATGCAATCCATCGGCGTGCTTTCGATGGTCATCCTGGGCGGGCTGGGCAGCATCCCGGGCGTTATCCTGGGAGCTACGGTCGTGATCGTGCTCAACTTTCAAGTGCTTCAACAGCTCTCGCTGTGGTTGAATGGACTGCGCCAGAGCGGCGGGGTGATACCGATCATTAACTTTGCGTGGCAGAACCTATCACCGCAGTTGGACCCGGCCCAATACCAGCGCATGTTATTTGGGGCAATCCTGATTCTGATGATGATTTACCGCCCAGAAGGCATCCTGCCGCCAAAATTACGCAAGCATGAGCGACAGACCCCCAGTGAAACGGTCCCGAGCCAATTAACCCCAAGCGAATCCACCCCTACGGAGCAAACCGGAGAGGTTGCGGATGAAGCGGAGGCTGAACATGGCGCTGCTTGAAGCAAAAAAAGTTACCAAGCGCTTTGGCGGGTTGACGGCCGTTGACCAATTTGACTTTGTAATCAATCAAGGTCACATCTGCAGCATCATCGGCCCGAATGGCGCCGGAAAAACAACCTTTTTTAATATATTGACAGGTGTTTACAAATGCGAGGAGGGCCAGATCTATTTTAATGGCACAGGCGGCCACGCCGGGCACGGGTTGGTAGGGTTGCGTGCAGATCAAATTGCCCGGCTGGGGATGGGCCGTACTTTCCAGAACATCCGCCTTTTTGGCACTATGTCCGTGATCGATAACATCCTGGTAGGCATGCATTACCACCTCAAGCAGACACCCATTGAGACGCTGCTGAGAAACAAGGCTTTTAACGAAGAAGAAAGCCGCATTGTTGAGCAATCTCGCAAGTTGATGGATTTCGTCGGACTTTCCGATGTGGGTGACGAAATGGCCTCCAGCCTGCCATATGGGGCCCAGCGTCGGGTGGAGATCGCACGGGCATTAGCATCGGAACCGCGACTGCTCTTGTTGGACGAACCAACGGCTGGCATGAACCCACATGAGACCCGCGACGCAATCGCATTGTTCCGCCAGATCCGCGATGAACGCGGCATAACCATCTTGTTGATCGAGCACGATATGCGTGTGGTTATGGAAATCTCTGAGCAGATCACGGTAATGGATTATGGCAAGAAAATTGCCGAAGGTATTCCGTCACAAATCCGCTCGGACGCACGGGTAATCGAAGCTTACCTGGGTCGCGGCGCCGCCGCACAATTATCATAACAGGAGCCGGTCCATGCCTTTGCTTGCATTGGATAATGTACACACTTATTACGGTCGTATTCATGCCCTGAAAGGTATTTCACTTAACGTCGAAGAAGGGGAAGTGGTTTCCTTGATCGGCGGGAATGGCGCCGGTAAAAGTACCACTCTGCGCACGATCTCGGGACTGCTGCACGCTCGCGAAGGTAACATTCACCTGCGCACCAAAGATATCACCCACCTGCCGGCCCACGAAATTGTCATGCTCGGGGTAGGTCATGTGCCCGAAGGGCGCGGTATCTTCCCACGCCTGACGGTGCGCGAGAACCTGGAAATGGGCGCCTACACCATCAAAAGTTCGGCCGAAGTCCTAAAGCGTATGGAAACGGTTTTTGATTTGTTCCCCAGGTTGAAAGAGCGCATTGAGCAAAAGGGCGGGACTCTCTCGGGCGGAGAGCAGCAGATGCTGGCAACAGGACGCGGGCTGATGCTCAAGCCGCACATTCTTTTGATGGACGAACCATCCATGGGTCTCGCTCCGGTGCTGGTGGATGCAATTTTCGATGTGATCAAACGGCTCAACCAGGAAGGTACAACCATACTGCTGGTAGAACAGAACGCCCTTATGGCGCTGCGCATTGCCACGCGAGCCTACGTGCTGGAAACCGGCAGAATCGTGCTCTCGGGAACGGCCCAGGAAGTAGCCCAAAACCCGGAGGTCAAGCGGGCTTACCTGGGCGGTTAGGTTCAAATTCGATACTAAAATTAGATTATGTCCAAAGAGACTTAATAATAATCCAATGACATTCCGCTCCTCCTATAACTCACCGGGGAGCGGATTTAATACTAACAGTCAGGAGGATCAATATGGCAGATTTCCGGGTGGAAAAACATTCTATCCTCACCATTCCCTCGAGGCAGTCCATTGAATTTACCTGGCAAGAACAGCGGCTGAGGGGATTTTCGGGAGAACCCATTGCCTCCGCGCTTTTTGCCAACGGCATTCACGTTTTCGGGCATCATCACAAGGATGGATCGCCACAAGGTATCTTCTGCGCAAACGGCCAGTGCGCCCAATGCCTGGTTCTGGCGGATGGTAAACCGGTTAAAGCCTGTATGGAACTGCTGCAGCCCGGCCTGCGCCTGGCGCCAGTTGATGGGCTTCCCAAACTACCGGGGGTTTCCAGCCCGGTCCGTACAACGCCAATCGAGGAAATGCAAGTACCGGTGTTGATTATCGGCGGGGGACCGGCCGGTCTTTCAGCCGCAATCGAGCTGGGTAAGCTGGGCATCGAAACCCTGTTGGTAGACGATAAACATCGCCTGGGTGGAAAACTCGTCTTGCAAACCCACCGCTTTTTTGGTTCGATCGAAGCCGTATATGCCGGGACGCGCGGGATAGACATTGCCACCCGGCTCGAAAAAGAAGTGCAGCAGTATCCAGGTATCCAGGTCTGGCTCAATTCAACTGCGCTGGCCGTCTTCAGCGATCACAAAGTCGGTATTTTGCGGGAAGGGCAGCGCTACGTTCTGGTCACACCCCAAGTACTGTTGGTGGCGGCCGGGGCGCGCGAGAAATCCCTGGCTTTTAAAGGCAATACGCTGCCGGGCGTATTTGGAGCAGGCGCTTTTCAAACCCTGGTAAACCGGGACCTGGTGCGCCCGGCCCGGCGATTATTTATCGTAGGCGGCGGCAACGTCGGTCTGATTGCCGGCTACCACGCCTTGCAAGCCGGGATAGAGGTAACCGGCCTGGTGGAGGCGCTGCCCGAGTGCGGCGGGTATAAAGTCCACAAAGACAAGCTGGCTCGCATGGGCGTGCCCATCTATACCTCTCACACCATCCTCAGCGCCAATGGGGCCGATGAGGTCGAATCTGTGACAATTGCTCAGGTGGACGAGCATTTTCAACCCATCATTGGGACGGAGCACTCTTTTGAGTGTGACACCATCCTGATCGCGGTGGGTCTCGACCCGATCGATGAGTTTTACCAGAAGGCCAAAGAATTTGGGCTGCCTTGCTTTGCTGCCGGGGATGCCGGTGAGATCGCCGAAGCCTCCGCCGCCATGTTTTCCGGTAGAATCCGCGGCCGAGAGATCGCCCAGAGCCTGGGGGTTCAGGCCGAAGAGATACCCGGGGATTGGTACCTGATGGAGAAGTTGTTGAAATCGAAACCTGGCAAATCCATCGAGATGCAGTCTCCTACGATGTCGTGCGGGGTTACCCCAATCCTGCACTGCACACAGGAAATCCCCTGCAATCCATGCTCTGCCATCTGCCCGCGTGCTTTGATCAAAATCGACTCGGACGATTTGCGGCAAATCCCCACCTTTGCGCATGGCGATCCCGACTGCGGTGGTTGCGAGCGTTGTGTGGCCATCTGCCCGGGTCTGGCAATCACCCTGGTCGACAGCCGCAAGAATCCCGAACAGCCGTTGGTTTCGATCCCATTCGAATTCGAGACAGATCTGATCCAGAAGAATGATCTTGTGACCGTTTTAGACACAGAAGGAGTTCCACTGGGGGAGGTTAAGGTCTATGATATGCTTGCCCCCAAGTTCGCCGGGCGCACGAAAATCCTACGGGTGCAAGCGCCCGCTGAGATGGCCGGGAAAATCGCCGGCGTGCGCATACAGGACACTCTGGTAACACAGCCGATGGAGCGCTACGTAATGCACGTGGCGGACGATACTATCATCTGCCGCTGTGAACGTGTCAGCGCCGGAGAAATCCGCAAGCTGATCCGCTCCGGTAACTACGATCTCAATGAGATTAAAGCGGTCTCACGAGCGGGAATGGGGGCCTGCGGATCGAAAACTTGCAACAACCTGATCCTCCGGATGTTTCGTGAAGAAGGTATTCCGGCCGACCGTATCATCGATGAGAGCAAACGGCCTCTGTTTATCGAGGTGCCGCTGGGAATCTTCGCCGGGCAAAATGAGGAAGGGGGTCTGCAGAAATGAGCATTCAAAGAACCAAACCTTACGACGTGATCATTATCGGTTCCGGCTCGATCGGCACGCCCACGGCAATGAACCTGGCCCAGGCCGGCTACCGGACCCTGGTGGTGGATGCGGCTGCCAGTGTAGGGCAGGGAGCCAATAAACGCGCCATCGGAGGGATCCGAGCCACCTTTTCCGACGTAGCCAAAATCCGCCTGTGCCTGCGCAGTCTCGAAGTCTTTTCGAGCTGGAAGGACACCTACGGTGATGACATCGAATGGGTAAAAGGCGGCTATGTGTTTGTGGCTTACCGGGAACAGGAAGAGACTTCACTGAAGAGTTTGGTGAATTTACAGCAGTCTTTGGGTTTGAACATTGACTGGCTGGACGCAACCGGGCTTCTCAAAATCGTGCCCGATCTCAACCCGGATGGGCTGCTGGGCGGGACCTTTTCCCCCGATGATGGCAATGCCTCTCCGCTGCTGGCGCAGCATGCCTTCTTCGATCACGCCCTGGAGTACGGCGCTGAATTCCGTTTCAGCGAACCGGTGATCGAGATGATGGTCGAAAAAGGAAAAGTGCTGGGGTTAAAAACCAGCCAGGGTGAATATTTTGCTGATGTAATTGTCAACGCGGCCGGCGCTAAAGCGCGACCACTGGCCCAGATGGTGGGGATCGACCTGCCGGTTTATCCCGACTCGCACGAGGCCGCCATCACCGAGCCGGTGGCCCATTTTCTAGACCCGATGATCGTGGATATCCGCCCGGCGCCCGGTTCCTCGAACTATTATTTCTACCAGCACGCCACCGGGCAAATCGTATTTTGCATCACCCCGCAGCCAAGTATCTGGGGGGACGACGTACGCGAGACCAGCACATTCCTGCCGATGGTTACCCGCCGGATGGTGGAGGTGATGCCCAAATTAAAAAATATCCGGGTGCGCAGGACCTGGCGCGGCTTATACCCCATGACGCCGGATGGTTTCCCGATCATAGGCTGGTCCAAGGAAGTCGAAGGCTACCTGCTGGCCGCCGGCATGTACGGGCAAGGTTTTATGCTGGGACCCGGCGTAGCAGAACTGGTCACCCGGCTGGTGGAGGACTGCCAGACGAACGCTGACCTGGAAATCTTAGCCCAGCTTTCGCCTTACCGCCAGTTCCAGGGCCAGGAGACTCTGAAATAAGAAGGATTTGTTATTGAATTAAAAATAAATCGATTCAATTCGAGGCAGTGGAAGGCTGCGGGGTAGATCTATGCGATTGGTAAGGTGCGAGAGACTGACCCGCAAGGAGAAAGCCCTTTGATATATA
>Ga0182027_10009903_pt1 | contig 13618 bp, 8 predicted proteins | sample 712E1DmetaG_FD_121300 | JGI IMG/M metagenome (GOLD analysis project Ga0182027, IMG submission 121300) | Permafrost microbial communities from Stordalen Mire, Sweden - 712E1D metaG (Illumina Assembly) | ecosystem: Environmental > Terrestrial > Soil > Wetlands > Permafrost | place: Sweden...
ATCGACTGGAACGTCACGGCACGCCTCGGCGCACCCTATGTGAAGGTGCACCGCGACGAGCGCGAGCTGACCGTGATGCTGGCCGTGGATCTCAGCGCCTCGGGAGCCTTTGGCACGGCCCGCAAATTCAAGAACGAAGTGGCGGCCGAGCTCGCGGCGATTCTGGCCTACACCGCCATCCGGAGCCACGACCGGGTCGGCCTGGTCATCTTCACCGACCGCATCGAGCACTTCATTCCGCCCAAAAAAGGCCGGGCCCATACCTGGCAGGTCATCCGCGAGATTCTGACCTTCAAGGCTTTGCACCGCGGCACCAATATTCCGGTCGCCCTCGACTATCTGGGCCGCGTGCTGCATCGGCGCGCGGTCGTTTTCCTGATCTCCGACTTTCTGGCCCACGGCTACGAGCAGTCCTTGCGCGCCTGTGCACGGCGCCATGATGTCACGGCCGTTACCGTCACCGATGCCCGCGAAATCGAGCTGCCTGCAGTCGGGCTGATCGAGGTCGAAGACGCCGAGACGGGCGAGCACCGGCTCATCGATGCCGGCGACCTCTCCAATCGCGAGGCCGTGCGCAACCACGTCGCCGCCCTGCGCGAAGCACGCGCCCAGACAATGCGCTCCTGCGGCGTCGGCGAGATAACCATCCGCACCGACCAAGCGTATATCGAGCCGATCGTGCGGTTCTTCCGCGCCCGCGAGCACGGCCGGGCGCGCCGGCGGGGCCGAAGATGAATCTGCTGGTCTGGGCCCTGCTGGTCGCAGCTCCTGCCCCCGTCACGACGACCGCGACGTCGGCCGTGAAGTCGCCCGTGGACGCCCACGCCGCAGTGGACCGAAGCAAAATCACTATCGGTGACACCGTCACATACAGCGTCGAGGCCAGCTATGACCCGGCGGGAACCGTACAGATCACGCTGCCGGACAAAGACTTCGAGGGCCTGGCCATTGGCGAGTCAACCCATACATCGCAGCAAAAAAGCAACGGCCGGGCTGCCCTGCGCGCCACCATGAAACTGCGCGCCGCCGAAGTCGGGTCCTACGTCATTGCGCCCGCGACAGTCACCTACACGCCCTTGCCCCAGGCGGGATCGGCGCCGAGCACAGCCCAATCAGTGACCGTGCAGAGCGATCGCGTCTTTGTCGAGGTGGTCTCGGTACTGCCCGCCGACGGCTCGGCACAGGACATTCATGACATCAAGCCTCTCGCCTGGATCTGGACCGGACTGAGCTGGCGCCTGGTCTTGGCCCTTTTGGCCGGGCTCGCCGCAATATTCGCAGGCTTGTACCTGTTCCTGAGGCGGCGCAAGCAGCGTCCCGTCATCGTCGCGAGCGAGCCGCCGCACGTTTTGGCCCTGGCGGCTCTGGCGGCTCTCGGTGAGGTCGATCCGGCGGACGCGAGGGAAGTGCGCCGATGGCATTTTCGCATTTCCGAGATCATTCGCCTATACGTAGAGCAACGCTTCGGTCTTAACGCCACCGACCTGACAACCGAAGAAATACTAGCTCTGGCGAACGCCGACACCTATTTCGATGGCGCGACCAAGCAACTGCTGCGCGATTTTCTCGTGGCAACCGATATCGTCAAATTCGCCTCCTACCGTCCCGTTGCGACTCAGATCCAACAGGTCCTGGCCGCGGCGCGAGCCTTCGTGGCTAGCACGGTTCCCCAAGTTGCGCCGAAGTTGGCGCACATTCCTTCCGCCGTGCAGCAGCCGGCACCTTCTGCACCGCAAAGGGACCACCCATGACGTTTGCCTCGCCCTGGGTGTTCTGGATCGTCGCGCCCGCCTGCGTGGTGTGGGCGGGGGCCTGGCTATGGTTGACCCTCGCTAGCCAGGGCCGCCGCGCCCGCTCCCACGGCTTGCGTTTTTCGAGTCTCGCCCTGCTTACGCCTGCGCGGCCGACTTTGCGCATACGCCTGCGGCCGTACCTCGCCGGCTTGCGGGTCATGGCGGTTGGCTTGCTCGTGATAGCCCTGGCACGGCCGCAAACGGTGCACTCCCGGCGCGAGGTCGCAAGCGAAGGCGTCGCGATCGTGCTCGTATTGGACACCTCGGGAACCATGCGGGCTCTCGACATGGATAGCGGACCGTTCGAGATGCGGCGCTCACGTCTGCAGGTCGCCAAAGAGGTGGTCGCGGGTTTTGTCGATGGCCGGCCCGATGATCCGATCGGCATGGTCGTCTTCGCTGAAAATGCCTTCACCCAGTGTCCGCTGACGCTGGATCACGCGATCCTGCACACGCTCCTCGCGAAGATCGAGGTCGGCATGGCGGGCGAGACCACCGCCATCGGCACCGCGATTGCCATCGCCGTCAAGAGGCTCGGGAGCAGCCCCGCCAAATCGAAGGTGGTGGTTCTGTTGACCGACGGCCGCAACAATGCCGGAACCCTGACCCCGGATTTCGCCGCACAGATTGCCAAGAGTATGGGCGTCAAGGTGTATACGATCGGTGTCGGCACCTACGACAAGGCGCCATTTGTGGTCGATTCGCCGTTCGGCAAGCGCGTAGTCTACGAGGCCGTGGATCTGGACGACAAACAACTGACCGACATAGCCAATGCCACGGGCGCGGCTTACTTTCGTGGCGTAGATGCCGATCATTTGAAGGCGATCTATGCCGAGATTGACCGTCTGGAGAAAACCAAAATCGAGATGTTTTCCTCGCTCGATATCACGGAGCACTATCTCCCCTGGGTGCTCGCCGCACTCGCGTTGCTCTGCTTAGAGGTCGTATTGATGCGCACATACGCGCGCAAGGTACCCTAAAGGAGAACGCCACCGATGCAACTGGCACGTCCGGATTTATTGTGGTTGCTGTGGCTGTTGCCGATTCTGGCCGGCATGGAGATTTTTGCCCACCGCCGCGCCCTGCACCGCATCCAGAATTTCGCGCCGTTGGGGAGTGCCCTGCGCCTGGGCCTCGATGCCCATAGCGGACGCCACACGGTCAAGCTCCTGCTCGTGCTGACGGCCCTGACTGCCCTGGTCGCGGCCGCCGTGGGCGTCCGGCTGGGCTTTCGCTGGGAAGAGATTCACCGGCGCGGCCTGGACATCGTCGTGGCCCTGGACGTCTCCTCCAGCATGCAGGCCCAGGATGGCGGAACCGAGGACCAAATCAGCCGCCTGACCCGGGCAAAGCGCGAGGTCAGCGATCTGCTGCGCCTACTCTCCGGTGACCGCGTGGCATTGGTGGCCTTTGCCGGCGACGCCTTCATTCAATGTCCGTTGACCGTAGACTATGGTGCCCTCGAGACCTTCTCGCGCGATCTGGACCCGGACTCGATCAGTCTGCAAGGCACGAACCTGGGTACAGCGATCGACGTCTCGCTCGAAGCCTTCAACGCCAAGAGCCGGCGTGAGCGTGCCATCATCATCATTTCGGACGGCGAGAACCTGGGCGGCAATCTGGATCCCGCCATCAGCGCCGCCAAGCAGCAAGGCGTGCGCATCTTCACGTTGGGCATCGGCAAGGCGGACGGTGCGCCCATTCCCCGGCCCGACGGGGGGTTCAAGCGGGATCGCCACGACGAAGTCGTCATGAGCCGGCTCGACGAAGCCACCCTGTCGAAGATTTCGTTGGCGACCGGCGGGCTCTATGTACACGCGGTGCCTGGCGACGAGGACTGGCAAGAAATCGTCTGGCATGGCATCAAGGCAGGCGCAAGCGAGGCGGAAACGGGCAGCAGCCGCCAGCGACTGTGGAATGAGCGCTATCAGTGGTTTGTGGCGGTGGCCCTTGCTGCCCTGGCCCTGGAAGCCCTTTTGGCGGAACGGCGACACCGGGAGAAACAGGATGCTTAGCCGAGCCTGCAGAGCCAGGGTGACGGTACCGGTTGCCGTGCTCAGCCTGGGCCTTTTGGGCGCGGCCCCGCCGCGGCCTTCGCCAACCGATCCTTTCGCGGCGTACGAGACCCGCAAATTCGAGGACAGCCTGAAAGGCTTTCTCGATCTGGAGGTCGAGCATCCCAACGATCCACGCGTGCAGCAGAACCTGGGCAGCGCCTATTACAAACTGGGCCGCTATGAAGATGCCGAGCGCCGCTTCGCCTCGGGTCAGCAGCTCACCGCCGATGCCAAGCGCCGTGCCCAGCTCGAATACGATGCCGGCAACACCGCGTACCGCCGGGGCCAGATGGATCAGGCCGCTGGGCACTACGAAAAAGCTCTGGAGCTGACTCCTTCTGACGCGGACGCCAAATACAACCTCGAGCTCGTCCGTCGTGAGATCAAAAAACGCGAGGAGCAGAACAAGCAAGAGCAAAAAGAGCGCCGCGAAAAAAAGGATCAGGGTCAAACACAGCAGCAGAAAAATGCCCGTCCCGACGACAAGAAGGAGCAAGCCAAACAGGCGGCCGGCGATGGGGACAAGAAGAACGCGGGCGATCAGAGCCAGGCCCAGGCCGAACCGGGGCAAAAGGGTGACAAGCTGAGTCGACAAGAGGCCGAGCGATACTTGCGCAACATCAACGAGGAGCGGCCCAAAGACAAACAGAAAGGCCGGTCCCGGCAACCGGACAAGGACTGGTGAGCATGGGCGCACGCACCCGCATCGTCGCATTTGCCACCGGCCTGCTCGCGCTCTCGGGCACCGCCGCGCGCGCCGCCAGCATTGTCGCGGAGGTCGACCACAGCGAGGTCGCCACCGACGGCCAGATCGTGCTGACGGTGACCGTCGAAGGCACGGGGGGCTCTGAACCCGTACTGCCGCCGTTGGCCGATTTCCAGGTGTTCTCGCAAGGCCAGTCGCACCAGGTGCAAATGATCAACGGCTCGGTCACCTCGAGCGTGGCCTACAACTACGTCCTCGTGCCCAAGAAACCCGGCACTTTTCAGATTGCGCCAATCACCGCGGAAATCGGCGGCCAGCGCATGTCTTCGTCCCCGTTGACCATCACAGTCACCGCGCCCGGCCACATTGCGGGCAAAGGTGCCAAAGAACGGGATGTCTACGCCACTGCGACGGTGAGCAACGACTCTCCCTTTGTCTCCGAGCTGGTGATCTACACTCTCAGGCTCCTGCACCGCGTGCAGATCACGAACGCCACGGCCGGTGAGCAGACATTCCCTGGGCTGGTTTCCCGCGATCTGGGAAAATGGCGCGACTACGAAACCGTCATTGATGGCCGGCGCTACGCCGTCAACGAGCGCAAAGTGGCCCTTTCGGCCCCACAGCCCGGCACAATCACGATTGAGCCGGCGACGTTTTCGGCCGACGTGCCCATGCGTGGCAACAAGCGCCGGGGCAGTCACTTCGATGACTTTTTTGGCGACCCGTTCGGCGACTTTTTCGGCAGCGTGGCGACCGAGAAGCACGTGGTGCGTGCACCCGCGCTCGAGCTGCACGTCAAACCGCTGCCCCCTGCCCCAACCGGCTTTGGCGGCCTGGTCGGCCAGTACACCCTGCGCGCGAGCCTGCCCAAAGCAAACTTACGCGTGGGCGAATCCGCCACGTTGACCGTGACAATCGAGGGCGCTGGCAACACGGCCAGCATGCCGGATCCAGAAATGGACATTCCCCGCGGCTTCAAGGTGTACGACGACAAGCCGGTCACCAGCGTGGAAGATTCCGAGGCCGGTGTGCGGAGCAAGAAAATCCTGTCGCGCGCGCTGGTCCCCGCGGCGGTCGGTCGCTACGTCCTAACCCTCGCGCCGCTCGTCTACTTTGACCCGAAGGCCGGAGCCTACCGTTCAGCGCAAGTGGAGCCCGTGACCGTGGACGTCGCCGCCGGCCAGGAGCCCGAGCAGTTGCATCTGGTCGAGCTCGCCGGGCCGCGGACCGGCAAAACCGCCGTGCACGTGCTGGCAGATGACATTTTGCCGATCTACAAGCGCGCCGACGCCATTGTGCCACGTACCCTTCCGGTTGCCCTGATGTCCCTCGTTGTGCCGGCCGGGCTGCTGCCGCTCTTGTCATTTCTGAGCTGCTGGACGTACCTGGGGCTGCAGCGCAATCAGGGCGCGAGCCTGCGCCGACGCCGACGCCGCCGGGCCTTGAGTCAGGCACTGGCGGGGCTATCTTCAGCCCGGCGCCAACGCGCCTCGGGCCATGCCGCCGAGATGGCACACAAGAGCTTGCGCGGCTATTTCGGAGACAAGCTCGGCCTTTGTGCCGAGGCCCTGACGCGCAACGACATCGTCGCCCAGTTGGGCGCGCTGCACGTGCCAGAACCGCTGGTCACGACCATCGCCGTCCACATCGACCACCTCGAGCGCGCGCAGTACGGCGCGCAAACCGACTCCTCCATCGATCCCGGCGCACTTCGCCCGCTCGCCAAGGTTCTCAAAGAAATCGACAAAGCCATCGATATAGGCCAGAAAGCGGGTCCGAGGGCATGAAGAACCAGAGCGCAAGGGCGATTGCCGCCGCGGTGCTGCTGCTGCTCTCGCCCATGCAGGTCCGAGGCGCTAACGAGTCACAAGGCGAACCGGTCGAGCGCTGGGTACAGGCCAACGCGGCCTTCGAGGCCGGTGACTATCCACGCGCCGCGGCGCTCTATGAAAGCCTGGCGCGCGAACATCTCGACAACGGCCGGGTCAGCTTCAATTGGGGCAATGCCCTGTTGCGCATGGGACAGGTAGGCCGCGCCATCGCGGCATACCGCCACGCTCTTACGCGTCAGCCCCGGGATGCGGACATCAAGGCCAACCTCGCCTTTGCCCGCAAGAGCGCCAAGGACGCGGTAGTTCCGTTCGAGCCCTCGCCGGTCGCGCAGACGCTGTTCTTCTGGCATTACAGCTCGAGCACGCGCGAGCTTTGGGTGACGGCCCTGGTCGCCAATGCCCTGCTCTGGCTGGCTCTATGCTTGCGGATGTTTCGGCGCCGCGATGCGCTGGTCTGGGTGGCGGCTCTGGCGGCCGCAGTTCTTTTGGCATCGGGGGGCTCGCTGCTCGTCCGCCATCGGTGGCCCGTCCAGGTCGCAGTCGTCACCGTCCCCGAGACCAACGTCTATTCGGGCACGAGCACCGACTCGGTCGTCCGCTTCGTGCTGCACGAGGGCACCGAGGCACAGTGGATTGACGCGGAGCCGGACTGGGTGCGAATTGCTCTGTCGGACGGCAAGCAGGGTTGGCTCAAGGCCGATTCGGTCACCTTGGTCGATGCCGACTGATGGGCACTTTCGCCCTGATCATCTTCGATCTGGACGGCACGCTCGTCGACGCCTCACCCGATCTGCACACCGCGGTCAACGAGACTCTGGCCGAGCGCCATCTTCCGCCGCGGAGTCTTGCGGAAATTCATCGCTTCATCGGCGACGGCGCCAGAGAGCTGATGTTGCGCGCTCTACCCGACGGACAAAGAGATCTGGTCGACGAGCTGATGCCGCGTTACCTGGAGCATTACGCGGCTCACATTTTCGACAAAACCTACGCCTACCCCGGAGTTGACCAGGCGCTAACGGCCCTGTCGGCCAAAATCAAGGCCGTATGCAGCAACAAGCCCGAGCGCTTTACCCGGCAGATCCTGGACGCGCTGGGCTGGTCACACCATTTCGGTTGTGTGCTGGGCGGAGACTCTCTGCCGGTGAAAAAGCCCGACCCGCGCATGCTCACCGCCGTCTGCGACGCGGTGCACATCCCGGCCGAGCGCACAGTCATGGTCGGCGACGGTCCCCAGGACATCGCCGCTGCGCACGCGGCCGGCATGGCGTGCATCAGCGTGACCTGGGGCTTTACCCCTGCCGAGGTTCTGCGCCAGCATGGGCCCGACCAACTCGCCAGGAGCCCCGCCGAGCTGGTGGAGCTGATCGGCCGGTGCTGAGTGTGGATCTCTGCAGAGAAGCGAAGATCACTGCCAGCCGTGGCTGACGCCCAAACGTGTCCCAACCTGCGACACCACGGAATCTTGCGCTCAAACCCGGTAAGACTTTCGCTGCACCCGCCCGGCAACGTTTTTGCAATGTGGCCGATCATGGCCGTGTCAGCAGCGACTCGTGTCTATCAGCCCCGGGAAGCGCAGAAGACCGTCTTGCACCAGGTCGTTCGCGAGTACTTGCCAAAGTTTCTCGAGGAGGCAGACTTGGGGGGCTACAATATCCCCGCGTTCGTCCACTGGCATTCGGAGTCCACGGTCGCGGCACCCGGCGGCGGGCACGACCACGGTAAACGGTGCCGGATTCGGTTGCGGCCCGGTCGCGGTCAGGGCTGACGGGGACGGATGCGGGGTCAGGCGAGTCAGGCGTGGCGGTGGGTCGCCCCAGCACCGCGCAAGACTCGCTTCCAGCTGGTCGCCAACCTTGGCTGGGCAGGATTTTACCTGCGGGGACCCTCTGTGAGGTTTCCATCAATCTCAACCGCTCATGACTTCCTCCTCACCCAGGCTTTATCCTGGCGCACGGACACCAAAGGTCGGGAATTTTCGATTCCTCTTTACAACTCAGGTTTGATCGCGTACAAAGGTTCAAAGTTTTTTTTGAGCGCTAGGCTTCGTGTCAATTCTCAGGGAGGAGGGTGACATGGCGCGTGCGGGCTCTGTTGGTCTGTTTCTATGTGTGCTTGCCGTCGCTAGCTCTGCTAGCTCCTCCCTATTTATCGCCCGGAACTCGATTCTCCGTCGGTAAATAATCAATTGAAAAAAAGTTCGGAACGCGAGCTCCACGGTAGCGGTTTTGGATTGTGGTCTTTTTAGGAAACCTTTTTTGGAGGAGGCAAAGGAAGAAATGAGTTTCAACACGGTGGCAGGATTGATGTCTCTGGCGATCGCCATAGGCGCCGCCGGATGTACTGGTAGCAACGGTACAAACGGGAACAACGGCACAAACGGACAGCCGTGTACGGTGGCCGCAAATGCGGACGGCAGCTCGACGATCACCTGCCCGGACGGTACGACGAGCACCATCCCGCCTGGACAGGCCCTTCCTCCAGGCTCCTGCACAGTCACGCAGTTGACTGCCAGCACCAAGCAGATCGAGTGCACGGACGGAAGCTCGGTCACAGTGACTGACGGCCTGGGCATCCTCATCAGTGACATTCACGGTCTGAGTGCCCTGGCTGCGGCCGATCTGGCCAGCTCCGGCAAGTACATGGCCAACATGGGCATCACCTCCGCAACCGCGGCTGCCTCCGGCACGCTGACGGTCAAATTTACGGTACAGGATCAATCGGGTAACCCGGTGAGCGGCCTGGGCTCGACGCTGAGCTACACCGTCGCCAAGCTGGTAGCCCCGGCCACAGGTGAGTCGTTCAACAAGTGGGTGCCGTACATCTGGACAACCGAGACGGCAGGAGTCGCGGGCAGCAGCACCGGCGTGCCGATCGGCTCGCCCTTCGCAGGCCTGGCTGGCAACATGGCGCCGCAACCCTCGCGTGAGTCCAAGGGCACTTTGACCGAGAACCCCTCCGGCACGTACACCTACATCTATCAGACCAAGCTCGGCACGACCCAGATCCCGGCTTACGCGGGCACCAACACAACCGGTACACTCCCCGCTGGCGTTCCGATCGTTGCCGCCACGTCGGCGACCACGGTGACTTACGATCGCAGCGCTACGCACCGCGTCTCTGTCATGTTGGGCGGCCACGCCGGCCCCACCGCGACCGCCACGTTCGACTTCGTGCCCGACGGCTCGACCGCGACCCAGACTCGCGACATCATCACGACCGCGACGTGCCAGCAGTGCCATGGCCCCACGTTCGCAGCCCACGGCGGCGATCGCCTGACTGTCGAAAACTGCACCACCTGCCACGCGCCCGGCGGCTACGATGCGCAAAGCGGCGCCAGCCTGGACTTGAAGGTCATGGTCCACCGCATCCACTCCGGCGGCAGCTTGGCTTTTGCGGGCGGCTCCGACGCTGTGCTGTGGGGCACCGCCGCCAATGAGCTCGACAACACCAATATTCAATGGGGCTATCAGAACAGCGAAAACGATTGGTGGAAGATTGGTTTCCCGGCAGGGGGGATTCCCGCCAGCACCGAAGGCATTCCGATGAATTCCAACTGCCAGAAGTGCCACCAGAATCCGTCGCCGAGCGTGAGCCTGGCGAATGTCGACAATTGGCGGGCCGTGCCCTCGCGCGCCGCGTGCGGGTCGTGCCACGAAGACGTCTACTTCGGGAGCGCAACCAATCCGCCTGTCAACCATCCGACCAAACAGCTCACCGACAGCGCGTGTTCGGGCTGCCACGGCGCCTACGACGGCACACAACCGTTCGCTCCGAACGGCAATATCGCCGTAACCGATTCCCACGATTGGCTTACGCGCACCCTTACCGGTAATACGTCCAGTGCGAGTGCTGCGTATGATCCCACGGCCGATCGGCGCTACAAACCGGAATTCAACGTCAGTGCCACGATGACGGCCCCCGCCAACGGCAGCTTCTATGCCCCCAACGAGGCGCCCATCATTTACGTGAGTCTGACCGATCCCGCCAACGGCAATGCCGCAATCGACTGCAGCGGCACGAACTGTTTCCGCATCACGGGCGTCGGCTGCTCTTCGCCGATGGGCTGCAGCCAGCCTCTGACGACTACGAGCCAGACCGGTGGTTCGCTAGGATTTCAAGGCCTGGTGAGCAGTCAATATCCGCTCGGCAGCTCCAGCCTGCAAATCAACGGACCGCGTGCCATGCGTGTTCCGCAACTGACGAGCGCGGCGCGTGCAGCGACATATGCGCATGACGCGAACAACAATCTCTTGCAGGGTCCGTTCGTCCTGACCGGTGTCACCTCGTTTGCACTCATCGTGGACGGCACGAACGGCGCGGGTGTTCCCGCCAACGAGACTACAACAGTTTACCTGCCGAGCCCGGTAACCGGCGTCGATACTGCGTATGGTAGCGTCGTCACGGTGGCCATGCCCGCCGCCTGGGTGAGCGCAACGGCCAAGCCCTACGGTGTAAGTGCCTCGGTCATCTGCAATGGCAACGTGTACACGACTTCGACCGGCACCCCGGCAGGAGTTACGACCGGCGGCGCAAATACCAATTGCGCGACGGCCACCACCGCCCAGTGGTCGGACGGAGTCGTAACCTGGACCTATATCGAACCGTGGACTGCGGCGAGCGTTTCGGCTAGCACGCTGGAGACCTTCCTCAACAACCCGATCGCGAACCCGGCATTCGTGGCTCGCGCCGTGGCCTTCCACGATAATGTTGATTCAGTCTACACGACTGGAGTTCCGGGCTCGTCCGCCATTCGCTTTGGCGTGCGCAGCCTGAATCAGGTCCAGCCGCACAGTATCCAGGCCAACTGGGCCCCGTCATGGGCGCCAGCGACTGCATACAAAGCCGGCGCATTCGTGATCAACGACAGTAATGTCTATCGAGTGACGGTCGCAGGAACCAGCGCACCGACCGGCAGCACGGGGCCCACCTGCGGATCCATTTTGCCCGTCGGCCAGACATGCCTGGACGGCACGGTGACGTGGGCGACCCTCGGTTCACTGCCGCAATGGACGCCAGGGGCTGCCTACGTGATTGGCAATATCGTGGTCAACAGCACCGGTATCTATCAGGCCACGACCGCAGGCACTGCCGGTGGCACGGCTGGTGCTGCCGCTCCGACTGGAGGCGCCGCCTGCACCCTCGGCGCTCCATGCCTCGACGGCACCGGTGGCGTTTCCTGGGCATTCCTCTATGCGGCCCCGGCGACCGACCTGGGCACCGTGTTGTTCAACGGCGACTTGAGCGCGCACATGGGCGGCACCGGCTCGGCGGCGAGCAACTCGCTGGCTCGGATCGCGCCGTGGGCCGCGAGCACCGCGTACATCGCAGGCCAGATCGTGTACAACGACACGAACCCGCCGAAGTATTACACTGTAGGCACCGCAGGCACGAGTGCCGCCTCGGTTGGACCAACCGGCTCAGCCTTCACCGGAACCCCAGCCGGGACCATTACCGACGGGACCGTGAAGTGGAAGTACTCCGGCTCGTTATGGCAGGGCTGGGATCCGCTCGCGGTTACCAATCCCGCCGCGGTCGGCAGCAACACCTATCAATTCAGCTATCAGCTGGATCCGATCCAGCCCTCTACGCCGGCAGGAACGTACACCATCTTCATGATGGTCAGCGCTGTGGGTAACGGACCGCATGGCTCGATCCCATTCCAAGCGCCGTCCACGCTCCTGAAGACCTTTAACGTTGGCGTTGCGAACGAGCCCCCGGTGGCCCGTAACTGCAGCTCCTGCCACGAGGCGCCAGACGCCGCGAGTCCGGGCTCCATCGCGGTCGGCAGCACAGTGGTAGGCAACGGCTACGGCACGACGCAGGACGGCGAAGCATCGCAGGCCAACTTCCGCGGCATGGTTTTCAGCGCGGAGGGCGACGTGAAAATGTTCTCGGATCTTGCGGCCGACCAGTGCGGCGCGTGCCACGACTATGCGCTGTCGACGACCAATGCGACCTACACCGGCACCGAGGCTTCACCTGCGGGCACGGTGATGAAGAGTGCATACGGCGGCATGCCGATTTCGCACCGCGTGCACGCCGTGCACAAGGGATCGGCACTGGAGTTCCCCAACCTCACGGTCGGGGCGAGCGATGAGCCGACCGCGCGCAACTGGGACATCATGTTCCCCGGCGCCGGGGGAGACATTACCACCAACATCCGCCGTTGCGAGGCCTGTCACGTGGCCGGCAATGACGTCAATGGCAATCCGGCCACGAGCGCCGGCTGGTACACGCTGCCCAACCGCGTGGCTTGCACCGGCTGCCACGACGATCTGGCGGCACAGGCCCATATGGCGCAAATGACCTTCGATCCTACGCCGGCCTATCCGTTTAGCGGCGACGAGCTCGAGTCCTGCAACGTCTGTCACGCCCCCTAGCTTCTGCGAATAGCTAGCCATTGCCTTTTGGGAGGCGGTGTAATCTTCAGCACCGCCTCCCTTTGCTCCCCCCCGAATCTGTGCTCTATCGCAAACGATCATGTTGAAAAAACGCTCGTGTCCGTTGGCGCTGCTCGTTTCCCTTGGTCTCTTGTCGGCTTGTCATAAAGCTGCCCCGGACACCCACGCTCCGCCCGTTCTGGCCACGGTCAACGGCACACCCATCACCGAGCTCGATGTCCGCTTGAAGATGCGCGGCATGGGACACAATTTCGACAAGGTGTTGACTTTCGAGGAAGCCCGCAAGGCGGCTCTGAAAGCCGTCATCCAGGAGACCGTCATTTACCAGCGAGGTGTCGCCCTCGGCCTGGACTCGGATCCAGCTTACCTGACCCGCATGCAGCCCGCGCAGGCGCAGTTCGATGCGCAAAAGCGCCACGAGATGGGCGAGGTGTTTTACCTGCACGAGGTTTTGCCTCAAGCCGAGCCGACCGAAGCCGACGCCAAGAGGCTGTATGATGACAACGCGGCGAAAATCCGGACAGACATCCACGTCTTCCAGATCCTGCGCCGGGGCCAGCTCGCAATCGACGAGGCCCAAAAGATGCTCACGGGTGGCAAGAGCTTCGAAGAGGTGGCCGAAGTGCTCTTCCCCGCGCCCGTGGGCCCGACGGCTTCGCGCCCGTGGGACATGGGCTGGCTGCATTGGGAACAGGTGCCCGAGCAGTGGCGCAGCGTCGTCTATGACTTGAAGCCGGGCGAGCAGAGCAAAGTGATTGCCGGCCCGAGAGACCGCTTTTGGATCGTCAAGCTCATCGATAAGCGCGACAATCCCGATGCGACCTTCGAG
>Ga0182027_10009904_pt1 | contig 13618 bp, 18 predicted proteins | sample 712E1DmetaG_FD_121300 | JGI IMG/M metagenome (GOLD analysis project Ga0182027, IMG submission 121300) | Permafrost microbial communities from Stordalen Mire, Sweden - 712E1D metaG (Illumina Assembly) | ecosystem: Environmental > Terrestrial > Soil > Wetlands > Permafrost | place: Sweden...
AATCTTTTTTACTGGGAATTATTTTTTCAATTCCGGAAATTGCAATGTGAACAGCCGGAAGTTGCGTTGTGAGCCGGATATTTCCTTCACTTTCTACTAATAAAATACTTCCTTCTTCTGCAGCAATTAAATTTGCTCCACTGATACCGATATCTGCAGAAAGGAATTTTTGTCTCAAAATATCCCTTGCAAATTCGGTTAGCTCTTCACCGGTTTCAAGTGGTTTAGAAGTATTAAAATTTCGCTTAAACAATTCTGAGATGCTTTCCCTGCTTCTGTGTATTGCCGGAGCTACATTATGTGAAGGCTGCTCTTTGGATACCTGGAGAATAAATTCGGCTAAATCTGTTTCGGCAACCTCAATTTCGTTTTTTTCTAATATACTGTTTAATTCAATCTCTTCAGAAGTAATTGATTTAGCTTTCACTATTAGCTTAGCATCATGGGTAAGGCAAACTCTTTTAATATAATCTGTAGCTTCGACTTTTGATTTTGCGATAAACACTTTTCCTCCCCGTGCTATAATTGATTTAGTTAGTTTATCTATTAATTCAGGTAAATTTTGAATTGAATACTCTTTTATCTGACGCGCCCGATCCTTCAATTCTTCATAATCATCTATTCTTTTTACTGCTTGATACCTGTTAGTATTAAAAGTTTGGGTGTTATGACGAACAGCCTTACTTTCAACATCAAGAGCTAACTTGATCGCTTTATATAGAACTCCTTTTTTTGACTTGTCAGCTACTTCTCTTGGATGAATTATATAATCATTAATATTTCCCATCAAACTACTCCAGGATTATTATATGTAACTTACTAGGTCCGTGGACACCCCTTACTAAAGGACCCATATCAGCTGTAGCACTCGGTCCGGTGATTATCGAAAAGCTGCCTTTTAATCCTCTTCCTCCTAAATATTCTTCTGAAAAAATATCGCGAGGTCTGGGAATTATTGTTTTACTATCAACTAATACAATATGTTTTCGGGTCAGCATGCTTATCGGACTTGATAAATTCGTTGAAATCGAAACGCAAACAGAACCAGTGGTTGCGATGCCACAAAATGCGTCAGTTATACCAGTCCTAATTGTTGAAAGTTGCTCTTTATTAGGTTCAGTTATCACATTTATATTTTGTTTAAAAACTGAAAACAATTCCGGATTTATGTCGTTTGGTTGTGCAAGCAATATCATTTCACCTTCGGATGCTTCAATTAAGGCATTATTCAAAGCTTCTGCAGTTGCAGGAATTCTTTCAACAGTTGCAACTGCTTCCTTTGCCGAGACCATAAATTGTTCTATTCTATTTGAATTAATTAATGTTTTCATAAACTTAACTTTATTTATTTCAAAATATTATTATAGTTCTGTTCATTTTCATCGAAATAGCTTGATTCTTTAGGTTCATATATTTTTAACTCGAATGAGTTAGCCACAATTTTTCTCCATGCATGAATATCCGGAACAGATCCAGAAGCTATAGATTGAACTCCAATATTTCCGATTATTGTTCCTTCTATTGGTCCGGCAAGAACATTTAGACCGATAGCATCGGCTGTTAATTGTGTGAGAAGTTCATTCTGAATTCCTCCACCCACAGCATGTAATATTTTAATTTTATTACCAGAAACTTTTTCGATTTCCTTAATGGTATTTCTATAACTAAATGCCAGGCTTTCAAGAACTACTCTGATAATAAATCCTATCTCGGGTTTACTTGTTTGTCCAGTTTCTTGTAAAAATGCAATTATCTTTTCAGGCATTTCACCAGCTTTTAGAAATCTTGGATCATTCAGATCTATCCATGCCTTTGCGAATCCATTTTCCTTAGCCATTGATACTAATTCCGGATAACTATACTCTTTAGTTTTGTTTTGCCAAAACCTTCTACATTCTTGAATAGGCCATAAACCAATAATATTTTTAAGAAAACGTGTTGTGTTTTCAACACCTCCTTCATTTGTAAAATTATATTTCATAGCTTGGGAAGAAAGTATTGGTTGTTCCAATTCGATACCCATTAGGGACCACGTGCCGGAACTTAAAAATGCCCAATTATTTTTGCAAGCTGGGACAGAAACTACGGCCGAAGCTGTATCATGACCAGCGATGGCAATGACCGGAATATTTTTCTCTAATCCTGTTCGCTCTGCAATAGAAGGAAGTAACGTTCCTAATATAGTACCGGGTTCCACCATTTCAGGAAAAATTCTCCTTGGTAAACCAAAGGAGTCAATCAATTCCCACGACCAGTTTCTTTTATTAGGATTTGTCAGGCTCGTGGTAGAGGCTATTGAAAACTCAGCCTTCTTTTTACCAGAAAGTAAAAAATTTAAGAAATCAGGAATTAACAGAATTTTATCTGCAACATTTAGCAAATTTAATTTCTGCTTGTTCTCAGATATAAGCTGGAACAGAGTATTGAATTGTGCAAACTGAATTCCGGTTTTTTTATAAATTTGTTTTTGAGGAACAATTTGGAAAGCTTGTTGCATAGATTCATCAGTACGATTATCCCGGTAATGGTGCGGATACCCAAGTATTCTATTTTCTGAATCAATTAATACATAATCTACCCCCCAGGTATCAATACCAATACCATCAAATTTTTTACCGAAGGCTTTTCTGGCTTTAATTAATCCTTCAATAATCTCCTCATATATCGCCAAAATGTCCCAATAGAAACCGTTTTCATAATTGATGCTATGCGTCGTAAAGCGATAAACTTCATGTAAAGAAATTTTATTTTCTTTTAGATTTGCAACTACACAACGTCCGCTTTCGGCACCAAGATCAAAACCAATAAATTTTTTTTCCATAATATTACTAGGTTTTAATTTTTATTTGTTTTCTAAAAAATTCTTTACTTCATTAGCAACAATAAATTCTTCGTTTGTTGGTATGATAGCGACTTTAATTTTGGAACCCGCAAGAGAAATAAGCCCTTCTTGAGGATTCGAGTTATTTTTTTCATCATCTATTACAATTCCCAAGTTCTCCATGTTGTTTAATATTTCTTTACGAAGCAGAGGAGAGTTTTGTCCAGCTCCCGCAGTAAACACTATACAATCGGCTCCATTAAGAATAGCAAAATATTCTCCAATGTACCTTTTTACATAGTATGCAAACGTTTTGAATGCCAACTCTGCCCTCTTATTTCCCTTCAACATTTCATCTTCAATATCCCTGAAGTCACCGCTAATACCGGAAATGCCGTAGATTCCACCTTTAGACATTAACATATTCCGTACGTCTTTAACTGATAGATTTTCTTTCTCCATTAGATACAACAAACCAAATGGATCTAAATCTCCTACTCTTTTCGCTTGTAGCAGTCCGCTTTGCGGACTCATCCCCATGGATGTATCAATTGACCAACCATCTTTGATTGCACATACTGACGAACTTCCACCAAGATGACAGGAAATCACCTTCTTAGATCCGAATAATTCCTTTGCTCTTATACCAATAAACCTGTGTGAGGCTCCATGAAAACCATATTTACGAATTCCGTGTTTTTCAAAGTACTCATAAGGAATACCATATAAATAGGCTTCAGGAGGAATATTCTTATGAAAATGAGTTTCGAATAATCCTATCAGAGGAGTAGACTTCAATAATTTTTTGAAAACAGAAATTGCTGTTGAATAAACATCCGTGTGTACAGGCGCAAGTGATCGATAATTTTCCATTGCTTTAATGACATCCTCCTGTAATTCAACACAACCCGTAACACCCTTTGCATGAACGGTTTTGAATCCAACAGCAGCTACATCTTGAATTGAATATTTTTCCTTTATAGAATCCAAAGTTAAATTAACTGCAAATATATAATTCGGGATTTCCAAGTTCACTATTTTCTTATGGTCACCGCAAAAATTAAAGGAGTATATACCTTCCTTATCTCCAATTCTCTCAACTATGGCCTGAAATAAAACACTCATATCGGTCATATCATATAATTTACATTTATATGAAGTGCTGCCGGGATTAGCGATTAGAATTTTCATGCTTTAACTCGATTATTTACTTGAATTAAATCACAATTGTTTAATTTTTGCCAGTACTTTTTCTGTAATTTCCCTTATGGTCTGTTCAGTATTATCATTTTTACATGGACAAGATGATTCGGAGCTTACAAATTGCTGTTTTTCTTTGCTTGGCATGGGACATGAGTCGCAATTTGCAACACGTCCTTGTAACTTGAATTTATCACGTAGACCCATTAAACGATCTCTTTCATTTTCCGGAAGAACATTCAAATTTCCTAATTGAAGAGCTTTCCAAACAATGCTTGCAGTGTGCTCAAGTGTTTCCATGTTATGATACGCATTTAATAAATTACTTCCCAGCGTCAGCGCTCCGTGATTCTCCAACAAAATTGCATCTGAATTTTTAATATACTCTCTAATTGCATCAGGAATTTCCATCGTTGAAGGAAGACCATATTTAGCAGTTGGTACAGCACCTATAACCATAATGGCTTCAGGTAGTACGCATTTATTTAAAGGTATACCGGCAACTGCAAAACTTGTTGCATATGGAGGATGGGCATGAACAACCGACTTAACATCTGACCTTTCTTTATAAACCTCAAGATGCATTTTAAGCTCACTGGATGGATGATATTTTGAATTGCCCGAAATCACTTTCCCGACTGTATCAACTTTTATTATCATTTCCATATTCATAAACCCTTTACTAACACCATGTGGAGTAGTAAGTATTTCGTTGTCATTCAGCTTAACAGATATATTCCCATCATTTGAGGCTACATAACCCCGGGTCCATATTCGTTTTCCAATTTCAATAATAAAATTTTTTAATTCCCATTCATTATTCATATTAGAACTCCTTAATTAAATTAATTCTCTTAAAATTTCTTCGTGAGGGTTTTTTATTATTACATAACCAGCAAGCATTCCATCCTGCTTTATATATTCAATTGCAGGCTTCACTGCTGCTTCTAATGCATCTATATTCCCTGAAATAACTACAAATCCCTTCCCTCCAACCGCCATTGCGACATGAACTCTTATGATATCCAAATTAGCCTCTTTAACAGCATAGTCTGCAGCCTTAATAGCAGAGACAACAGAAAATGTTTCGATAATAAGGAGGGCGCCGATTTTTTTATTTGGATTTATTTGTATTGTTGTAGATCCGGCTATTGCCGGAAAAACGCGGGGATCTATATTCGCAATGGTGGTTAAATTCACAACTGAAAAACCTCCAACCTCTTTTGCTACATTAATTGCCGTCTCAACATCTGCAACATTGCCTCGGACAACCATGAAATATTTTCCGGAACAAATAGTCCGGGCAATAAGTTTCTCAACATTTGCAGATTTTAAAACCGCATCCTGAACAGCATAGCCTTTATAAATACTAGCTAACTCTATAATTCCAATTGCGTTTCTATTTTCCATCAAATTCTCTGAATTATTATTTCGTCCATTGTAACCTTTTTTATTACTCCGTTTATCGAAGCATGAACATTACTTGATATTTTACCAGAGCCCTTAGCTATCAAATCATATTTTTTAACTGAATCTCCTTCAGTTACCACTGCAATGGCAGCAGATCCGACATGTTTGTTAAGGGGAACTCTGACTTTCTGTGGATTAATATTCAAGTTAAGCAGCGGACCTTTGTCCTTAAACATTAAAACGTCAAGTCTTTGCATAAGTTTTTTGGTTGGAACCTTTCGGTATTCATACATTGGGTGAACGGTAATCTGCTCTCCTTTCCATATTGAGTTTTGCTTCCTGGCCATCTGTTTTTCAATTAATGTCGCCCCTTTAGGATCTAATCCTTCCGGACAGGCATACATGGTACATAAGTTACATTCACAACAGGAAAGATTTCCAATATCGAACAAAGACATGTCTTCACGAGTAAACATGCGATTTCGCATTGCGGTTTCAGGTCTGACTGGTTGACCTAATAAATATCTTGGACAAAATTCAGTGCAAAAAGAACATTGATCACATCCGGCTTTTGCAATAATATCTGTAGCATGTTCGTTTGGAAATCTTTGATACATTGTTACACAATAATGATCTTCCGGCAATACTATCAAAGCTCCGGTCCGTTTGGATACAACGTTGTTAAGATCGTCCTCTAAAATGCCCATCATCAATCCACCAGAACGAACCAGGTACCGTGGAGTTGTAATCTTAAAATTCGAAAGTACTTCCTTATACGTTGTTCCAACAGGAACTACAATTGTCGCAGGTTCTTCAACTGCACCGGCAACTGATATGTATTTATCAACGACGGGTTTATTATTTCCAATATTATAAAATGTTTCAACATTCTGCACCAAACATCCTACTGAGATGGGTAAAGCTCCCGGCTGCACAATTCTTTTCGTTGTCATATATATCAAGGTAACTTCATCTCCAGCCGGATAAACATCGTCGACTGTTACTACTCTGATATTACTTTCAACTTTGGATTTTAATAATTCAATTTCTTCGGGATGTTTATTTTTAATGCCAATAATGCCCTGTTTAGCACCGGTTAATTCCATGACAATCTTAAATCCTTTTAGGATCACTTCATAATAATGGAGAATAAGTGCCATATCTTTGTGAAGCAAGGGCTCACATTCAGCAGCATTCATAATTAATGTACCAGGCTGAGAATTCATTTTGACATGTGTTGGAAACCCAGCACCACCAGCGCCAATTACTCCTAGGTTCTCTATATCTTTAATCGTCATGGACTTGTTTTTTTAGATATCACGATAATTAATTTTATCAACTATAGCCATTATAAGGGTTCGAATCGGAGCGAAATTTAAATTGAATACTGTTTTTGCAACTCCCGGCGCTCCACCGCAAACCACAACATCACCAATACCCGCACCCACATAGTCAACTGCGACCCATTCATTTCCGTCTGCGGTCCCATCCGGCAATATTGGCTGAACAATAAACACGGTCCTTCCTTTATAGGCATTATGTTTTTGAGTTGAAATGATTTTATTTTCTACTCTTGCTAAAAACATTATGCAATCCCATCAACTAATTGAACAATGCTTGCATTAACGGGTGCAAATCCAGAACAGAATGCTTCAGCAGCGTCAGAATTAGTTACATAAATTACTCTATCGCCAGCTGCGGCCATATTTTCCGGATCGGCGACTACAAGAGGAGATTCAGTCTTTATTTCGTTAGCTGAAATCGGTTGAACAATATACATTCTGCATCCATTTATTTCTCTGACTTTTTTAGTAGCCCAAACAACTCCAATGACAATACCTAATTTCATTGTCTACTTTTTTGTATAAGTTATTTGAATATCATCTATAATCGCTATGATTACAGCATCTATCGGAGCATTTTTAGTTTCATCAGTCATACGAGCAGATGAACCATAAGTAAGGAGAACAAAACTACCCTCTCCTGCCTGGACAGCATCTACAGCAATATGATATGATTTTAATGGAGCACCCTTATAATCAACTTCTTTACATAAAAGAAGTTTTTTGCCATTGAGCTTTTCATCCTTTTGTGTAGATACAATTGTTCCTATTACTTTTGCAAAGATCATTTCGATTTAAACTATCTGTTAAAAGTTTTTTCCAAATCATCCACCGGACGCGGAATTATCAACTGAGACACAACTTCACCTATTTGTGATGCAGCGTCAACTGCAGATTCAATTGCAGACCGAACAGCCGCAACATCGCCTTCAACCACAAAAGATACATATCCGCTTCCTACCTGACGCCATTCAACTAATTCTACGTTTGCAGCTTTTAAGGCTGTATCGGCTCCCTGAATTAATGCTGCAAATCCCTTTGTTTCAAGTATTCCTATAGCATTTTTTACTGCCATAATATTCTCCTAAATTCAATTAAAAAATAATTATTATACAAATCTCAGTGCACCATGGGTCATTATTCGACGTTTACGAACAAAGTCCAAGGGTGTGCAAATTCCTTCTCCGGTCGGTGTAGCTATTGTATGAGAAAAGTATCCTTCTCCTAAATCTCCACCATCTCCACGCAGAGTTCCGCCATTTATTGCATGTACATCGCAATTCATTTCTCTTGTATATCTTGTCGCTCGTTCAATGTCTTTTGTAAATATACTTGCAGTATGCTTAAACCGGTGTTCCGCCTTCAATGAAGCTTGCAGACCATCTTCAAAATCTTTAACTCTTACCACTGGAATGCATGAAGTCATTTGTTCAGCAATTACCCATGGATGGTCCTTGTTTGTTTCTCCGAATAAAAGAGGAACATTTTCTGATAAAGATAAACCAATTGCTTTTGCAATAACATTTGCATTACGCCCTGCGTAATCACGCCCTATAACCCAATACTTCCCTGAAAGTTGCAAAGCCTTTTTGGCTAACTCATCCATCTGGTTGGTTGATAATCTGACATTTCCTGCTTTCTCCATTTCAATCATGAAGTCTTCAAAAACAGATTCCACAACAAAAATCTCTTTCTCCGCTATGCATAAAATATTATTATCGTAACTGGCACTCATTGTAATTTCTGTGGCTGCTAATGTCAGGTCGGCTGTCTCATCAACAAGTACAGGTGGATTCCCGGGCCCAGCGCATATGGATTTTTTGGGATAAGACATCGCCATATCAACCATAGCTGGTCCCCCTGTTACCGATAATAGCTCTACCTTTTCATGACCAAACAATATTTTTGCTGTTTCAAGCGTAGGTTCAGCTACACATGTAACAAGGTTTGGGGGAGCCCCAACCTTCACCATGTATTGATTTGCAAGTTGAATAACTTTGGCATTTACTCTTTTTGCAGATGGATGAGGATTAAAAGCAATTGTATTTCCTCCGCAAAGTTGAATGATAATATTATTAATCATTGTTGGACCGGGGTGTGTACTCGGTGTAACATTACCAATAACACCAAATGGTGAATATTCATCCAACGCAAGACCATTGCGACCCGACCAAGCCTGAGGCTGAAGATATTCAACACCAGGGCTATTCGTGGCTGCATTTATAAGTTTTGCAATCTTATGATCAACGCGCCCCATTTTAGTTTCTTCGACAGTCATCCTTGCCAATTCTTCCTTATGATCCAGTGTCATTTGTCTTACTGAATCAGTTATTATTTTCCGGCATTGCTTGCTGCGGTCTTTAAACAATTGGAATGCTTCATATGCTGCATCAACAGCATCGTTCATATCATCAAAAACACCCCAATCACCTTTATCACTCTTTACTGCAGAACCAGGTACAATTTTGTTCTTTGTAATTACCTGACGAATGATGGTGCCGACTAATTCCTTTAATTGATCTTCACTAATATTCAAGTTTATCCTCAACTATTTATTTCGCCGATTCTTTTTTTAGTTTTAATGGATCAATTGGAAATTTTGGCACCAATTTCTCCGATGGACGGGGGATCACTAACTCCGATACGACAGTACCAACGCTCCTGGCTGCCTGAACTCCTGCTTCCACTGCTGCCTTGACTGCTGCGACATCACCACGTAAGATTATACTTACTCTTCCACCGCCAACTTTAATCCATTTACCTAATTTTACATTTGCCGATTTTACAGCTGCATCTGCTGCCTGGATGGCTGCTGTATATCCCATTGTTTCTATTATTCCTAATGCATCTATCATTTTCAATTCTCCTATATTTCGATGCCAATTAATTCAAATACTTCTTCGTGAGCCGAGGGAATTATATTAGTGCTAATTAATTCTCCAACTTTTGCAGCTGCTTCAGCACCTGCTTCAATTGATGAACGAACTGCACCAACTTCTCCACTAACGATTGCTGTTACATAAGCTCCGCCTATTTCAACACGTTTAACCAATTCCACATTTGCTGTTTTAAGCATTGCGTCTATAGCGTTCAAAGCCCCGGTATTTCCGCGTGTTTCCACAAAGCCTAGTGCTACTCGCGACATAGTTAACTCCTTTTTTTTTGATCTATTAATTATTATTTAGTATAAGATTTCGTTTTTTAATAATATCTTTTGCACCCTGAGTAATTATTGTTCCTCTTGGAATCCTGATTTCTGTTATAGCAGAATCAAGAGACTTCAAATGATTTTCTGTTAACAATGGGGTTTTGTAGATACTCATATCAATTACCGCATACTGTTTTTTTTCAGTGATATTTGTTTCAGAACAAATAGCTACAGATTCTTTTTTGTCTACAGGCACTCCAAGTCTTAAAAGTTCGGTAACGACTTCTCTGACAATGATCTCAATAAGTTTCTCAATGTTAATTTCCATTTCTAAGCACCGCCAGTTTTATTATATAGATAATTATTACCGGAGGAGATTGAATCAATAATCCCGACTATTGTGTTATCAATAGCTGAGTGCTTTGTTAACCGTGTTAGTCGTGCGGATGAAGAAGAACAGAGAAGTACTATATCTCCATCACCCGCATTAACTGTATCAATACAAGCGGTTATTTTATTAGTATCTGAGAAGTTCTCATCGAGATATGACACAACCATGATTTTTAACCCGTTCAAGTTACCTTCTTTTCTCGTTGAAACGATATTACCGATGACTTTTCCTAATTTCATTTCCTTGTACTAATTTTTTCAATAAATTCAACGAAAGTTTCTTCTCTAACATTAGCGGCGTTTGCATCGTCCGTGTCTAAATGAATTTGTAATTTCCAATTATCATTAGTTCTGATAAGTACGTTTTCGAATATTGTACTTTTTTCGCCGTTGATTCTTACTTTACAAAAATCACCATCCATTACTCCTATTTTTTTTGCATCACTATTTGTCATATGTATATGTCTGTTGGCGATGATTGCGCATTTATCTATATATATAGAGCCTTTGGGACCTACTAAAGTGAGGGGAGCTGCTTTTTCGAGAGATCCTGAATTTGTAACAGGCGGATTTATGCCCAGTAATATTGCATCAGTAAGAGTAACTTCAACCTGATCGTATTTTCTCAAGGGACCAAGAATTCTGACATTAGGAATACTGCGTAGTTTAGGGCCTACAATTGTTAATAAATTTTTCGAAGCGAACTCTCCCGGCTGATACAAGGGTCGAATTGATTCGCATTCAGCCTGCTCTCCGAACAATATTTGAAATGTTTTAGGAGTTAAATGTATATGTCGATTTGAAACACCAAGTGGAATTGTACCAATGGGTCTAGCAGAATTAGAATAATTTTCAGTTGACTGCGAATCAGAAATGAAAAAATTTTGTACTTCTTTTACAATTAATTCAATTAGTTTTTGATCTGTAATCTGTTCTAATTGTTTATATCCTGTATGTAAGCTTATTGATTCCAAAAATACTGCCTTTTTAGGTTAAGTCGCTATCAAAACTTCAATATTAGCCTTACGCAATTTCTCAATTTCTTCCGGAGGGGCTGAAGCATCTGTAATGACAGTAGTTACTTGATTTATATTAGCAAAAGCAGACAAGCCAGTTTGTTTAAACTTATCTCCATCAACTAAAATGAATACTTTTTTAGCGCGGCTAACAATAAATTTTTTTAATTCTATCTCAAGCAAATGGGTATCCGTAAGTCCATTTTCAGATGATATTCCCCATGCACCAAGAAAGGCTTTTTGAATTATAAGTCCATTAAAGAAGTCGCTGGTAGGAAGTCCGGTTATAGAACCGGTAGTATGTCTTAAATATCCCCCAGGTAATAATACATTGATATTACTGCATCCCATAAGTTCTATAGCAGTCCAAATTCCGACTGGAATTACAGTTACGTCCTTTAGATCTTCTCTTTTACCCAATGCTTGGGCCATTGCTAAAACAGTTGTACTTGAATCAAATAAAACAGAGTCTAATGAATCAACAAACTGTGAAGCAAGCTCTCCAATCTTTTGTTTGTTTTGAGAGTTAAGACTTTTACGTGTCTGGAAGGTATATTCCTGTCGAACGCGCTCTTCAACGAGGTGAGCACCACCATGAAGGCGGTTCACTTTTCCCTTCTTAGCCAGACTGTTAAGATCAGTTCTAATTGTTGCTTCTGAAACTTTTAATAAGTTACTTAGCTCTGAAACAGAAACATTGTCTTTACCGGCTAACAATTTCAATATTTGTTCGTGTCTTGGTAACATAAAATTATCCATAAAACATTGATACAAACTTCATCTTTTATATAACCTAAAGCACAAATTTTCAAAAGTGCTTGTCATAACTTATAAATATTTTCGAATACTTCCAAGTTATTTTTGTTTATTTGCGAATAATTATCATTAATTGTCGATTTCCCGATGTAGGTAGTCAAAACCAAATCCCGTCCCCTATTGTGCCTAGTCAAAACCTCATTCGATGTAAAACTTAGGTGATTTCTCCGGACAGTTAGTTCAAACTTATCATTTTCAATTCACATTATTCAGATACCCCAACCTATTTTTTCCATAATTTGCTTCGATTATTCATTAACGGACGTAGTCATCCCTTGAAATACTTTAATATTTTACGAACGAATTTGAATTTAGGCAGCTTGTCTAAAATAAACGTGGTGAAGTCCGTTTACAACCGGAACTTTATAAATCTCACCTTCTGATTGAACTGCTCTTCCTTCAGGCGAATCTTTATTTATTCCGAGATGAGGTATATATTTATTGTAGTATGAAACATAATCATCAAGAATACTCTTCAGATGATTTTCATTTAAAACAATTACATGATCGAGACATTCCCTTTTTATTGTCCCGATTACTCTTTCACAATATCCGTTCTGCCAGGGAGATCGATAGGCAGTAATAATTTGTTTAATTCCAAAATTGTTGATCCCTTCACTAAAAAGGTTTCCATATTTTTTATCCCTATCCCGGATTAAATATTTGGGAGTTTCATAATCGAACAACATATTCCTTATTTGTTGGATGGTCCATTCGGAGGTTGGATTCTTGGTAACATTGAAATGAATTAATTTCCGGCGGTGATGTTCTATTATTACTAACACATACATCAGTTTGAAATTTATTGTGGGAACAGTTAAGAAATCAATTGAAATTATATCCCTGGTGTGATTCTTAAGAAAAGTTTTCCAATTCTGACCGTTATTTCTTTTCCCTTTTTTAGGCATATACCTCTGCACAGTTGATTCGCAGATTGTATATCCGAGCTTTAATAATTCTCCATGAATTCTTGGAGCTCCCCAAGTTGGATTTTCATTTGCCATCTTTTTAATTAAAATAACTACTTCCAAATTCATGGAAGGTCTTCCTCCTTCTGTCCCACTCTTCCATCTCCAGAAATAACGAAAACCCAACTGGTGCCATTTAATTAATGTATCCGACTTTACAATAAAAAGTCTTTCTTTCCAATTGTATAACAAATCTTTCATTAGGCTAAAAAATATTCTATCAGATCCACTGATTTTTAACTTGGGATCATTACGCTCATAAATTTCCAGCTGTTTGTGTAAAAAAACATTTTCTAATATCAATTGGGATTTAGTTGTAAATGAATTTCGGAAACATATAAGTATGGACTTTAACATCTGATCATTCTATTTATTGAAATTTGCCAAGCCTGTCCAAAAGAGAGGTTTGATAAAAGAAAGGCTCGCCTTAAAAGCTAAAAAGCTTTAGTTTAGTAATAATGCTACCAACAATATTAACTAAAACGAGGCGAGCCATGACAAATATA
>Ga0182027_10009906_pt1 | contig 13617 bp, 11 predicted proteins | sample 712E1DmetaG_FD_121300 | JGI IMG/M metagenome (GOLD analysis project Ga0182027, IMG submission 121300) | Permafrost microbial communities from Stordalen Mire, Sweden - 712E1D metaG (Illumina Assembly) | ecosystem: Environmental > Terrestrial > Soil > Wetlands > Permafrost | place: Sweden...
CCTGAGCACGCAAAACAAATCCGTGCTGCAATCACCGGGAAAGATTCACAAACACCGAAAGGCGCACAGCCTCCAAAAGAAACACCACCACCAAGTCCGCAAGCAGTTGTCCCGCCAGTGGAAGTAGTTCCAGTCACTTCCACGCCAATAACCTTGCCAGTAAAGCCACAGGAAGTAGGAAATGGCAAGGATTTGAGCAAGGTGACTGGTTTACGTCCCGCCGTAATCATGGGAGGTAAGCCAACTGTTGGAGTAATGGGCGAGGAACACGCACAGATTCTTGAAAAGATTCCAATAGAAGCGAGGATGGAATATCTTGATGACCCAAACCGAGCGCAACGCCATGTGTTCGTTGACCAAGATGGCAATCCTTTGAACCGTCAAGAAGCTGGACAGGTATTTGACAGATTGATGGGATATGAACCGGGGACAACCCCGGCATTGCAGAGTCACCAACTTGCAGAGTTGCAAAAAAGACTCGCTCAACCACCTGTTAAACCCAAACCCGCTCCAGTCTCTGAATCGGTCGCTACGCCAACAGTAGAAGTTAAAATGTCTAAGTCAGAAAGTGACGAGTTAGCAGCATTAAGTAAAAAAGACCTAACCGATGACGGATTGACCAAAGATGAGGAACAGCGATACCGTGAACTTTCAGTAAAACAGACAAAGGCGAAACGCTCATCCAAAACTTCAAAGCTTGTCAGCCAATTAAATGAAGCGGGGGTTGTTGTTCCTAATGATTTTCTTCATCCGTCAGATGGAACTGAGAATCACATCACGGGATGGACGCGCGACAAAAATGGGAACATTCAAATTCGCGTAGAGCGACACACGGATGCCTTCATGAGCGGACGACTAATTACAGTAAAGGCGGGAGACGTGCTGACAGATGGCATGGATGACAGTAAAGTTGGGACGACGCGATACCGAGAGGCAAATCCAGATTCCGCTTTGAGAGCCGGAGAAAAGCCCACCCCACCCTCGTCCCACTCGAAGCCCGCGCTGGCGCAACCCCCCTCGCCATCCGTGGTGAAGCCGGAAGGGAAGCCAGCGATTGACTTGGAGCAAAGACATTTAGACAGGGCGACAAAGTTAGAGGAACAATCTCAAGCAGAATCAGCCAAAAAAAACTTCCAGGAATCATATCGCCTCGACCGGCTTGCAAACGAAGCTCGTCGAAAGGCGGCGGCAGTTCGTCTTTCCAAGCAAGGCATCACGCCGGAGTCAACGCGAGACAAGAACCTGCCCGCTCATTCTCCTTCATCGTGGCACTACAAGGAATACACTGTTGAACATTACGACTCGGATTATGGTTGGGGGCGAGAAGAAGACCCAGTTGGACGGAAAAGCTATTTTCAGGCGTTGCTGGATTACGAGGCTGACCCGTTTGACGAAAAGCGGCTTGTGCTTAAAACCAGAAGGAAGGAAGGCGACAGCCGATTTGGGAACACGAAATGGACATCCAGTGTTGAAGTGATAAAGCGTCCATCTTTCGTTGAGAAACTGCTGAATGAGTTTCCTGGAATGTCCCGCGAAGATGCCATTTCCATAAACAAACGGCGAAATCCTGAAAATGAAGACCCATACTTGGTTGCTCAAGCGTGGGCGCGACACCAGTTGACCGGATACGATGAGGAACTTTCGCAGTATAGTGAAATTGGCGGTGCAACGCCCGGAGAAAGAGCGGCAGCAAGGGCTAAAATCAAAGAGCAAGTTGACGCACAGATTGCGAAATGGCGCGGAGAAGAATCGCCCCCGACCCCGAAGGCCGAGACGCCAGCGATTGAGCCGGTTGCTGCAAAACCCGCACAGGTTGAGACGCCGGTTGCTGATCTATCCGGCCCCGGAAGCCCGTCAGGAGCGCAAGGCCCGGATACTGGCGGTGGTTGGGCGGAAGGCAATGGTGGCGACGTGTATGGCATCGCGCAGCGTGTCCGTGAGGCGCGGGCAAAAGCCGGTCAAGTTGCGCCCGTGGAGTCCGGCCAGGGCGTCAGCGCGGAAGCCGCTGTTGAATGGGGGCGTGAGATTTTGAAAAACGGCGGCGATGCGGAAAAGGCATTGCGCCAGTTTGAGTCTGACAAGAAAACTTCATTCGACCTGATTGCCGTTGCCCGCGCCAAAGGTGAAGAACTGGCCAAAGCCGCCCGGAACATCGAGGAAAAGTTTGGGACGGATTCAAAGGAATTCCGAATGGCTCAAAAAGCCCTGTCCGATTGGGACACTCGCACAAAGTCCATCCAAACGGAATGGCACAAGCAGGGCATGGCGCAACAGGGCGAGACAGACATTGACACAGGCTCATTCACCGGCATTGCTCGCGCCGTGCGCGAGGTCACAGGCGAAGATTTGAACTCGGCACAGACCAAGACAGCCAAACAGATTGCCAAAGGCGTTTCTGCCGCAGACAAGGCCGTTGAACCGGCCAAAGTCAGCCTGCAAGCCGCCATTGACAACCTGACGGAAACAGGCGCACCACGTTACAGCGACACCATCATCAAGATTGCAGAAAAGATTGTTTCTAGTCTCGACAAACGCGCCGATGCTGCCCGCGCCAGAATCCGCGCAAGAGCGTTCACTTTCTCCGCCAACATTGACCCGACAGTTTTGCGTGACGTGGCTGAAATCGGAGCGTCACACATCGCCCATTGGGGACTCGACTTCGCCAAGTGGTCAAAGGTGATGGTGGACGAGTTTGGGGACAAGATTAACCCGCACCTGAAAACCATTTTCGATGCGTCTCAAAAGCTGGTGGACGCGGAAGGCGACAAGCATGGCTCAAACGCCGAAACAGTGAAGAAAGCTGTCAAGAAAACTGGCGGCACAAAAGCCCCGACTGATTTGGGTGAACAGCAGAAACTTTTCCAAGATTACGAATCCGGCAAGCCGATGACGCCGATGCAGGTAAAGACGCTCTGGCAACGCGCCAAGAGCGAATACATTGACAAGGGCGACACTCCAAAAGGTGATGTTATTCACAAGCTGGCCGATGATTTGGGAATTGACGCCAAAGACGTTCTCAAGGGCTTGTCACAAACCAAACAGGTCAAGCGCATTGCCGATGATGTCTGGCAGAAACAGCGTCAAGCCCGGATGCTGAAACAGGCCGCAAAACAGTGGATTGAACATTCACAGGAAACCTGGCTTCAAAAGGCGTTGCCGGCGGTGGCTAAGACCATGTTTTCTGCAAAGGTCGGTTTGCATGGCACGGTTGCTCTCGGAACCCATGCGCCCCTGATTGTCGCCACCCATCCAATCGTGTTCGCTGAGAACTTTGACAAGATGTATAAACTGGTTGCCAGCCCGGAGTATTTCGAGATGCAGAAATCCGAGTTGGCTCGCCGTCCAAACTACACCGTGGCACAACGCAACGGTCTGGTGAATGACATGAACAAGATGGAGGATTTCAACGACCCCCAACTTGCTCAAGGTTTCCCCAAAATGGCGGCTTGGTTCAAGGCGCAACTCGACCGTGTTCATCTTGGTCGGTTTCAAGGCATGGGGACACGCGGGTATTCCGTCCTGAAAATTCTGCGTCAAGACTTGTTCGATCACGAATGGAACAAGCTCTCTGAATCTCAAAAGTCCGACAGTATGGCAAAGGCCATTTCAGATTCCGTGAACCATATTACCGGAGTCACAAAGGCCGGGGCTGGACAACTCGGAAAAGCAGCTTCCTACGCTCTGTTCGCTCCCAAGCTGGAAGCCTCCCGCGTTGCTGTGATGGTGGCCGACCCGCTGCGAGCCGCAAACAACCTTGTTAAGATGGGCGACATGACTGACGCTGAAAAGTGGTTCGTCAAAAACCAGTTCAAGGAAAAGGCGAAAATCTTTGCCGTGGCGACCGGCCTGATGCTGGCTAATCAGCAGTTGAACAATTTGTTTGGGGACAAAAAGAAGCTCAACGGAGTGCCAGTATTTCTTGGAGGTGGCGGCTGGAATCCGATGGAATCCGACTTTATGAAGTTCCGGGTTGCCGGGATGAACTTCGCCTGGGGCAGTCCATTCCTGACAATGGCTCGGTTGCCGTTGCGCCTGTATCAAATCGGGGCGTCCAGTGGCGGCAAGACCAAGTATCTAATTTACCCCGACGAATCCATGTATAAAACGGCTGGTTCGTATCTACGGACGCAAGCCAGCCCATTTTTAAGCCCGATAATCTCCGTCATCACCAAGGGCGATTATCAGGACAGGCCGTTGCCTCAAATCCCCGGCTATGGCCCGCCCCCTCCAATGCCAAAGCGTCTGGCAAAGCAAGGGGTCAAACCCTACACATGGCCGGAGTTTCTGTCTGACATTGTGCTTCCCATTCCAATTGAACAGGCCATGAACGACATCTGGCACAGCCATGAACTATCTACCAAACCAGAGCAAGACCACGCCTTGACCAAGGCTATCATCACTGGAATTATCATGGGTGGAACCGGCGGTAGACTGTCGGATGATTGGAACAAGCCTCAATCCTCTCAGAACAACTTAGTTGACGTGTTCAAGCAGTGAAGGCTCAGTAACCGTGCAGTAAAAGGAAAAGCAACAAAGACAGAACCCCCTCCGTCCCCCTTAACAAAGGGATTCCTGTTCATTCAGGGAAGAGCCAAAGAAGTAAAAGGAAAACCGCAGTCCCCGCTTGTGAGACTGTTCGTTTTCCTTCTTCACCACGATGAGGATTCTGCCGCCTTCGCGCATCGCTAACGCCAAGAAGTGCCCAAAGGCACACCGGCCATGTTTCAGGATTGCCCTATGTCCATGCTGTCTGTCAGCAAGGAACACCAAGCCGCTCAAGTCTGCTTAAATGGAAAGACCGCTTGAATAACGGCAACAAAAAGCCCGTCGGGGTTCAATCCGACGGGCTACAGTGCTACCGAGTTCTGACCCGCTGCCTGAAAAGACAGAGGCCATATTACAATAATCTGTTGAACCATTTAGCACTGTGATTCCAACTTAGCAGAAATCACAATGCTGTCAAGCTGTTATTCCGTCGTAACCGCTTCCTTGAGTCCCTTGGCCCAATCTTCCTCACCATTTGGAATCGCCGTTCCGCCGGGGCGCTGAACACTTCCGGGGGCCGCGCCTTTCAGTTCGTCAACCTGCTTTTGCAATGTGGCAATCTTTTCGTTGGCGCGGGTTAGTTGCATTTTCAGCACCGGGAACGCCCCGACGCGCTGGCGGATATGGGCATCGCGCAGCACCTTCTTGGAGATGAAGTCCTGGCGATCTGCCGACTGAATCTGTGAGTCGAACACCGACAAGGCATGTTTGCGGGCATCATTCAATTCGGCGTCCTCCGGGTCGTTCTTGTAGTCGGCCACAGATTCAGACAGTCGCTTGTTGGTGTCAGCCCACGTCTTGCCAACGGTTTCACGTTCCTTGGCTTGGTTGGCGATTTCCGCCTCATTGCGCTGTTTAAACTGCGCCTTTTCCTCCTCAAGCGCGGTTTGACGGGCGGTGTCCAAGTCCAGCAACTTGTCGCGCAAGCCCAAAACGTAGCTGGCGGACGCGCCAAACATTGCCGTGGCCTGTTCAATAGCCTTGCCGGTCGGGAGCGAGTAAAGCGCCGTGAAGTCAGCCCATGTAGCCGGTCTGGATGCCTGAACCACATTCCCTGAATCGTCTTGTTTCTCAACAATACTCAACTCGGTCACTTGCTTTCGAGCGCGTTCGGCATAGGAATTGAACGGCTTTTCGTACTTTTCCTTGAACTCCGGCGATGCCTCCTGCTTAGCAGCACGAAGTTCAGCAAGGGCTGCGTCACGCTCTTTTTCGATGGCCGTCAGGCGTCCGGTCAAGGCTGTGGTATCCTTTCCTTGCGCCTCAAATGACGCTATTTTGGATTCCAGTTCCTTGACCTTGCCGCTGTATGTAGTGGCTTCCAGCTTGACCGCCTTGTAACGCTCGCGCAGTTCCTTGGGGGCGAGCCGGTCAGAGTCATCCGGCGAGGCAGGGGCGGCAGCAGTGGGCTTTGCCGGGGCCGTGGTGGTCGTTTGCTTCGGCGGTGGAGCAAATGGGTCATCCGATGCCGGTTCGGTCGCTGGCGCGGCAGCAGAAGGCGCTGCGGAGGCGGCAGGAGTGGCAGCAGCCGGTTTTGAGTTTGGTGTTGCGGCGGGTTTGGCCGGCACGGGAGCGGGTGTTCCGCCGCCACCAGCAGGCAATGGGTCGAGTAATAGGCGTCGTAGCATGGTTATTTGTCTTTCTTGGTTTGGGTGATGGCTTTACGTTTGATGTCCAAATCGTGTTTCAGTCCGGGTTTTGCAAAGTCAACCGGGACGGTATCGGAGTTTGAAAGCGTGAGAAGAATTTCTCGGAAGCGCAGCACCCCGTCTCGCTGTTCGGCTGATGGACACGCCTCGAAAGCCACGTTGCTCGCGTAGAGTAAAACGGAATCGAACTTCGGGTCATTCGAGATTGACGCCCACCACTCGCTTAATGTTTTGTTGGATATAAACTGCTCTTTGGAATTCATAGGTTTTTATGGTATCACCCTTTCTAAGTGTGCTTCAATAAATTCTCGTTTTTCTTTGCAGTGCAAAAAACCACTCCATTGACAGCCCCAATGGTTCTTGATATTCGCCTCACTCATTCTGGAGGTGTGTTCATCATACCGAGCCGAAATCTTGTCGGCAGGGCCAATCTGGTGATAGTGCAGAAGATAGCACGGAGGTTCCGAGTATTTCAGAAGGTTCACGGGCGCGGCATTTCCTTTTACAGAAATCTCGTCCAGAGAGTGTGCGCCAGTAGAAAATCGTATGCGCTCAATCCTGCTTGGCGCGAACAAAACCGGCTTGGAATAATCATCCAATCTTGCCCCGCACTTTGCCTCATCGTAAATCTGGCCATTCGGGTTTGGCCAAGTGTCGTGCAGCATCTCGAATCCGTGGGGGCGCGCAACGGCAAGCCTCTGACCATCATAAGCCAATAGCGTTGCCAGCCATCCCATCGGAAAGTAAATTATTTCGTCCGCGTCCAAGACCATCACCCAATCAGCATCAAGTCCGCGCCAGCACTCATTTTTAATCCGCGTGTTCAGATTGTCATCAAACTTTCCAGCGGTGTCCCAGTGGCGAATTGATGCGCCAAACTCTTTGGCGATGTCCAGGGTTTTATCCTGACTGCCCATATCGTGAATGAAAATCTTTTCACAAAAGGTCGCGTAATGACGCAATGCGTAGGGCAGGATATGCGCCTCGTTTCTTGCGATTATATGAACATGAATCATGGTTTGATTGGAACCAGCATTTCAATCGTCTTGTTTAGCGGAAGGTTGGCAAACTGTTCCGAAGTGACCGGAATTAAAATTTCACTCAACTCGCCAACCGGAACGAATCGGGCAAACATGCCGGAATCGTTTTGCACCATTCCAATAATTTGACCAAATGTATTGTTCGTGTTTTTCATGGTTTGATTTTTGTGGCGATCACCTGCCAGCCCTCGAATTCCACCCGCAGGCTTCGGGAGTATATTTTTAGAAACGCTTCAATAGCCATGCGCGGCATGTCCAATTCGTACGGCAATATGTCCCACAGAAAATCGTCCCAAATGCAAATTCCGCCCACTTTCAGCAGGTCAAATGCAAGCACTGAATCCCGAAGCACGTCCTTTGCAATGTGGCTTCCGTCAATGTATATGAAGTCGAGTTTTGGGGAGAATGTTTTTATAACATCTTGTGAATAGCCCTTGATGATGACTGCTTGTGGAAACGCAGACAGCCTTGCGCGAGTTCCATCCTCTACGCTTGCGCCTTCAAGTCCTTGAGCCTTTTGGGAATCATCCGAAAATGGGTCTATGCAATAGTATCGGGCCGATGGATGTGTGAATATATTCTTAATCACCCACTCAGCCGACTCACCTTTGAATGTTCCAATCTCCGCCCCTGTTATGTCCGGATTCCCGGCAAGGTGAGCCAGATATTTAAGCCAGTTTGTTTGCTCTGGTTCGTTCATGGCTTGTAAAATTGTTCGTATGCGTCCGCGTCGCCGCCAATCAGCGTCCGTAATTTGGCCAGCCCTGCGTCCTGCATCGCACCTTGAGCCGTCTTATTATGCCCCACATTGTATCCGGCGCGTCCCGGCATCCCCTTGATTCCGATAACCAGCCTTCCCGCATCCGGGGAGAAAACCCGTTTTGAGCATTTTATTCCACCGTTATCAATCCAGATTCTTTGATCGAGGAATGGGTCTTTGTTGGTTGTCGTGTCGCACAGTTCAATCACTTTTGGGAACAGCGTTGTTCGTATCGCGGTTGAACAGAGGCTCGCATGAGATATGTTCCGGTAATCAATCCAGTATCGGTAGCGCACGTTGTAATAAAGCGCATGGCCTTCGCCAATCATGTCATATTGCTCAAGTTGGTCAGAACAGAATTGAAGCCATGTTGGGGCGTAGTAGTCATCGTTTTCTACAAAGACGGCGGCATCGCCCGTGATGAGGTTGGGTTGAAGGGCAAATTTGATTTTATTCAGTAGGCTAAGAGTGCCCCGAAGTTCTGGCAGGTAAAAATACTGTTGCCCCATCGAACATTGAGTCGGCTGGTCGTCATCGTCAAGAACGATCCATTGATGCGGTTTGACTGTCTGCCGCGCCATATACCGCTCACATAGCGCCCACGCTTCGGGGCGGTGGCAAGCAGTCGTAATTAGTGTTAATTTAATCATTGAAGTTTGAACTGTTATGACCTATATTTAGAGTCATATGAATACGCCAGAAAAAATAATCAGCCAAATAAATCAAAATGGGGAAATTCCAAAACACAGAACCGACTTGGGGCGATGTTGGGCGTGGACGGGCGGTACCCAAAGCGATGGATATGGAGTTGTTTCGATTCATTCAAAAGTTGTTTTGGTGCATCGCTTTATTTACGAACTCTTGGTTGGCAAGATCAAGAGGGGGGTGCAAGTTCTTCATCATTGCGATAATGTAATTTGTTGCCGCCCCAGCCACCTATTTACGGGCAACGCCTCGGTTAATATGCAGGATATGTGGAATAAAAATAGGCATCTTAGGCCGATTGGCAGGCGCAATAACCATGCAAAGCTGAAAGAGTCACAGGTGTTGGAAATCCGTGCGAGGTATGCCCTTGGGGGTATTAAGCAGGCGGATTTGGCTAAAGAATTTGGTGTGAGCCAAGCCAATATCGGCGTAATCATTCGTAGAGAAACTTGGTTTTTCATTTGATAGCCTCCGGCCAAATCACAAGAATCAGGTCGTCAAAACGATTGTTAATATGCCTCTGGTCAATCGCCATGCTGTAATACCCCGGCGGAACTGCACCGAACAGCGGTTTCAGAAATTTCTCATCCTGAATGTCCTCTACAATGGCCAGTCCATCTGCTGAAAGCAGGTGTGGGTAGTATTTGCAAAACCAGATCTGAGTTGAAAGAGTGTGCGGACCGTCGTCAACGATTAGGGCGAACTTTCCGCCAAGTTGCCTCATGCTCTCGACTGAATCCACAGTGTAGGCGTCACGTTTCAAGTGTTTTATGCGCGATTCCCTCAACAACAACTCCCGCGTCGGAAGGATGTCCATTCCAAAGCACTCTGCGTGGATGAAGTAATCCGAATACATCTTTATCCCCCCGCCGTCATTCGTCCCGATTTCGAGGATGGAATTCGTTGTGTCCTTGATCGGAGCAAACAGCCTCTCATAAACCGGCAGCAAAGCCGCGTGGCTTGTGAAGTGATCGGTCTGAATGTTGGATGGAATAAGTTTGTTCATGGTTTTGGCCCCGCCCAATCGCTTTTTATCTGGTGAATGCCGACGACCATCTTTTCTTCAAGCCATTGCTTCCGTTCTTCTTCCGAACAGATGACGTTTCCATAGCCTGAATAAATGGATTCAAGGTTGACGACATGATCGTAGGTGTTCTCTTTGAACTCAGCCCACAGCCGGGTTCCTATTTCATAATCCCAAACCTTGATGTTCTGCGCCAGGCCGATGTATTGTTCGGGCGTTCCAAGGGCTTCGGGGAATGTTTTCAGAAGCCAATCCATCCGGTGAATTGAAAACGCCCCAACCGGAAACACGTTGGATTCTCGTATCTGGCCCGGAGCGGCGGCGGGTGTTCCAAACACAGGAATTGGAAGCAGCCGATTTGCCTTTGAATCAGCAAGCAACGTCTCGAAATTCTCAGCAGCTTGGCGATTGTATGAATGTGGATTAAAAACCACCAATGTTCCGCCTGAAATCGAATTTGGATTCTTTGACAGAAATTCCCGCCAAACGATGTCATCCCATCCGGCTACGTTCATCCGGCAGTCAATTTCCAGAACCATTATGTGGGTGAACTTTTTCATCGCCGCGATTCTTAAACCGGCAAGGAACACTAGATTATGACACGCCATCCGATTCTTCTCAGTCTTGGCAACCTCAACAGACGCATTTAGCTTGTAAATCCCCGGCCATTGATTTGACCAATTATGCTCACTGTAAACGATGAGTTCGTGCTTGGTGGGGAAGTTCTTGAGATTGGAGAAAAAAGATTCGGTGTGTCCGTAATTCTTTTTTCCAACGCAGCATAACAACCCCAATTTGAAATTGTCGCTCATCAGTTGCTCGCCGGTTCTTCTATCTTAATATCGAATGGTTTGCGCTGAAACAGCTTGCCCGCTGTGCCACAAGGAGCATTTGGGCTTCGCACGTCGCTGCACGGGATATAGAACTGCTCTCCCATTACGAGGTCGGTCATCTGGAATTTTCGGCAGCGCGGCAATCGGCCATCTGAGTTTTCCGTGTCGCTTACATCAATAAAGTGAGCACAGTTTTTGCAGAACGGAGGCGGTGGTTTTGGTGTTGTCATAAATTAGTGTTATTTGTATTTTTTAAGACTCTCTGCAATACTGCATTTGCATTGACGCTCAAGTATCTTCCCGTGTCTCTTTATGATAATGATTTTGCCATCGCATTTTCTACACGGTTTGGTTGCCTCGACCCTTTTAATGTTCCTATCTGGGCACTCATTAAATGTTTGCGTAACGACAAATCCAATGGTTTTCTTTCCTGGATTTGAGGGTCTGTGAACTACGGTCTTTAAGAAACAAACATCGTTTTTCATAATTTATTCAGGCGGTTAGGGTTTTCCAAGTGCGGCCAGTGTAGGCGTCATAAATCGTCACCCAATGGACGCCAAACTTACGGGCGAACATCGCAAACATTCCCTCATATCTGGGTGTGGATTTTAACTCTGCAACCTGAACCTTTGTAAGCTTGCAGCGAGGCTTATATCTTTGACGCCCTTTTGAAATCATGTCGTCCACATTGAGTTGTGGTGTTCCTGCAAATAGGTGCGTATCGCGAACGCATAAAATGTTGTCGCAATGATGGCATATTAATTTTCCCTCTGGTATTTTTCCGTTGTGAATCTGCCAAGAAATTCTGTGCGCTCGTTCGTTCTTTAATTCGCTTCCAATTTTGGACTTCAATTTCCCATAGCCATCGGTTGCGATTGAGCCAATCCAAATCCAGCATTTACCAAGTTCGGGCCTGTGCGATGGGATTGGGCCATTCTTGTTTACCTTTGCCCAAAAGCGTTGTTCTTTTGTTGGTTTCATTTCGGCGGGTCTTGTTCCCGAACAGATTTCATAAAAGTCTTTCGGCACCATTGCCAAAACCATCGGCCTTTCGATTTTGCAAAAGCAATTTTCACGTCCTGATATTCGGTTTCAGTGATGCGGAATTTTAGCCATTTGAACTTTTCCAAAGCCATTGTTCCCACTGTTCCATAAAGAACGCAATTCGTCAAGCACGATTTGACATTTGTTTTTAGCGGGAGTATTGCTTCACCATTGACAGCAGCTTTCGCTCATTCGTCAAGGGCGAGCCGACAGAGACTACGGTGGTATCGGTCGGGAAAAAGTGGTTCGGGAATCTTCTCCTGAATCGGGGGTCACTCCCCAAACGCAACCGAGAACGTCAGTCAACAATCACGCACAATAATTAACAATCAACATAACTAAATCAAATGAGTTTATCCAGCAATCAATGCCAACAATTTCATGATTTTCTTGGGCGCAGGCCGTATCCCTGGGACAAGAAAATCTCCGAAGATCGTTTCCCTCAGGAATTCATCTACGCGGGCATGTATTCCACCAAAAAGTGGGATCCGTTCACTGAAACCCAACATTTGTGGGAGCAAGTCCACGTTGCCCGCGCCAATGACCCCGGCATGTGGGCGCAATTCTTTGCCGACCCGTGTTTGGGCGCACCGTGCAAAATGGACATTCGCTACATCGGCCACGGTGTGACGCAGAAGAAATTCGGGCGTTATAGGCAGGAATATCGCTCGTCTGTGTTCTGCCTTGACCAATTGAACACGATTGAGGAAGCCCCGCGCAAGTTGGACATCATCGTCAAAGGTTACAAGAACATCCCCGAAGAAGTCGCTGGCGGTTTCATTCGCCAACTGTCTCTCGTCAATGCTGGCACGACTGCCGAAGGCGGCGGCTTGTGGCTAACTGGCGTTCAGGATGGCTCCGGCAATCCGGTTGCGATTGACATGGATGCGGCGATGCTCGCTGTGAGCGCGGGCGGCGCGGCTGGCACGACTAACGGCCTGTTCATCAATTTGAATGCGCTTGGCGGTTTGGACGCGATTGTATCGGCGGGCTACATTACCGCTGCGACCACGGCTGGTTTATCTGCCAAGATGAGCCAGGTCACGATGGAATATCTCGCCAATCAGCAGGAAGATTTGGCGCTGGCCGGTTATCACAACCAGAAGATGGCTGTGAACGGAAAGTTTGAAATCACGATGGACGGCACGACCAGTCGCCTATTGACGGCTGCAAATCCAGCGTTGACCGCGCTTTATAAGGCGTCGGACTTCACCAAGGCCGGTGAGTTCTACGGTTTGGGCGTTGCTGCTGGCTGTGGTGATTGGCTGTTCAAGCGCGATAACATGCAAATGCGCTTCCGTTTCCGCTCGGACTTGGACGGGAAAAATCTCGCCGGTTCCGCACTCGCTCGCGCCGTGTGGGTTGAGCAGATTCAGCCGTTTGAAAATGTGGCGGCTACGTTCGGCATCAAACCCCGCCCGAATCCGCAATGGAAGAATGCCCCCATCCGCATGTATCACTGCTATAACCGCGATGCCCGCGAGATTTATGTGGGCGACATCACTTCGGTCAATTCCGAGATGAAATTCGGATTAGCCCGCTCATTCATGGGCAAGTGGAGTTGGAAGCACCCGGATTTCTTCCGCGCAACCGACCCCGGCACCGGCACGGTCTGCGATTACGACAACGTGAAGCAGAATCAGGGATTCTTCCTCGGCGAATACGACCTTGGTTGCAAAACGCTGTATCCGAACATCGAACGCTGGTTTATGGCGCTTGGTGAGGCCACGCCTTATGTTCGCCGCCCGAACACCGTCACTCCGCTGGCTTACCCGCAGAGCGCGTCGGATTATCAGGACTTGGTTGCGTATAATCAGCACTGCGCTGACAACCCGCAAATCTGGTCGCCGTATGATGTGAGCGAGAACCCGGATGGGACGCCGAACACGAATCCGTGGAGCACCTACGGTTACGCATAAGCGCCGGTCAACATTTGGGCGGGTTTGGAGCAATCCAAGCCCGCCCCAAAACCAATATAAAATATGACCGACCAAAACCAAACTCCGCCCGAAGCCGC
>Ga0182027_10009907_pt1 | contig 13615 bp, 9 predicted proteins | sample 712E1DmetaG_FD_121300 | JGI IMG/M metagenome (GOLD analysis project Ga0182027, IMG submission 121300) | Permafrost microbial communities from Stordalen Mire, Sweden - 712E1D metaG (Illumina Assembly) | ecosystem: Environmental > Terrestrial > Soil > Wetlands > Permafrost | place: Sweden...
ACGGTCGTTAAATAAAACTTATTGTTTTGTCCAGGATGGATTATAATAAATTAAAAGTAGTTCAATCTATTCCTGCATAACGAGCCGGTCATTAGTTATTATATTGCTCTTGGAGGCGTATTTTAATCCATCCTTTGCTATAAAATTGCTTCCCTGTTTGGTCTCGAATGGCACCTTTTAGTTTTACTGTATTTTGATAACCAATTTGAATAAGTTCTTTTTGGAGACCGCCTATTTCAATCCAAACATGTGCGCTTTTCCCCTCTTCTAAAGAATGAGGAAATCTTACATTGCTATTGGGGTTTGGTATAATTATTTTCTTCCCATCATATATTCTAAGTTCTGGAGAGTTTATTGTAACAGTCTTGAAACCGGGATTCACGAATTCTAAAATTATCATAAAATTGCTTAATCCTTGATCTGAAGTAATATATCCAGTGGTTAAATTAATTTTTATATTTCGTCTAAGTTTTTGTTGTTCCTTTAAAAAAATTATAGTTGATAATATTGCGCCATAAATCGCAATCGCGGCTGTTCCAAATTCTGTCCAAGTAAGTTTCTCATCCATTTTTTTGGTTCGTTTTGATTTAACCACTGAACCGCCAATTTCTTGTAGTTGCAATTACCGGCTGGCGTTTCCCATCCGCTTACATGGATTTTTTAGCATTATTCTTTTATTCTAAACAGCTTGTCGCTTTGTGATAACTTAACAACAAAATATTCTTCCTTATTAATCTCTTCTGGAAGTTTGTCTTTAAGAATTGAAGCAACAAATTGAATATCGTTTCTGTTTACGAACTCAGAAATTTTAACTAATTGCTTATCGTCCATTAGCTCCTTTTTGTCGTTCAATAAAAAATGTAAACATGGAATATTTTCTTCGTCAGCAAATATGGTATAAGCCATATCAAAACAAGATATCTCTCCTTGCTTTTTACCAGAGCTCATGTTTGCGTTGAATGAACTGAACTTATATAATCTCTGGCCTTTGGCATTTGAAATGATGTCGTATTTGACTGCATACTGCTCGCTATACAATTCATTTGAAATAGCAGCGAAATGTTTATTGAATTTGTTAAGTTGTGTTTTTACAACTAGCTCAAAACTATCGCTAAAAAGTTCGTTGTCAATTTCACTTAAATGTTTGTTGAACTCTCTAATATTGGATTCAACCTCACTTAACTGTTGAATGATGTTTTCATATTCGCCTTTCTTTCTGTACTTTTCAGTCAGTTCGCTTATTACTTTTTCAAGTTCTTCAAAGGAATCACTTTTTGAAATTGCAACTACTAATTTTTTTTCCTCTGCAAGCAGACGCTTTAACGAATTATTGCTTTCTGAAATAGATTTTTCAAGTACTGGTAATTCTTTTGTAATAAATTTCACCTTCTCCTCAATCATTGTATTGTGAAAAGCAACAAGGTCTGAAAATGATTTCTGGATTGAAGTTACTTTATTTGTTGCCTGTTCGTAAATGATTTCCAACTGTCGCAAATCAATATTTGACTTACTGGATTTAAGTTCTTCTTCTGTTTCTCTTATTAGGTCTTTACGAATATTCAGCTTGCCGATACTTGAGCTTAATTTATTGACACTGTATTTAATTTCGTTCAACTTATCTAAGTCCTTTTCAAAGTTTTCATTTAAGTTGAAACTGCTTTTCTTTTTGTTTAGTTCCTCAATGTCGTTATTGATTAAAGCCAGAGCAGTTTCATAAGCCGTCTTTGTTTGATTTTTTTCAAGTCGGTTCTTGTAAGTATCTTCTTGCTTTATCTTGATTAAAATTTCTTGTTTACTATTACCCTTTGTGAATTCGCAACCGAAAAGAAAAAGATAAAGTGTTTCATATTCCGCATCAGAAGTGTAAGTGTCAAGAGTTTTGAGAGTGTTGTTAATACTTTCGTCTTTGTATCGGATGTTGTGTGAAATTATTTGCCTGAAAGTTGGTTTGCTAGCAAGATGCTCAGGAAAAAGAATACTTGATAATCTTAACTCAAATTCTTCCTCAGTAAATGGGTCTCCATTAATAGTTCTGATAAGCTCCTTCCTTGCTAAGAAGTTTCTTTGTATTACAACATCCTCAGTTCCTTTGTCCAAGTCGGCTGTCAGTACAAGTGTAATGAGAATTTTATTTTCAATCAGATAATCTTTGACAAGTTTGTATTCTTGATTTTTTGTTTCATGGTCAACATAAATGTGCTTAGGATTAGCTCCCAAACAAAAATCAATCAATTTCAGAACGGTTGTCTTGCCAACGCTATTTCCTGTGATATGATGTTCACTTTCGTCAACAATCAAGTTAAGCCCTTTGTGAAATTCAATTTCACGAATGACTTTAGATCCGCTTGTTATTGCTAATGATTTTATGAACATAATTCTATTTCGCCTTTGGAATTAAATTTTGCAACCTCTAATAAATACAGCCAATCTAAGCAAAGCATGAAAATAGAAAATGACATTTGCTTTTTTGCTTTTACCTCCTGATACAAGTCAAGCATTGTGTAACTCGTCTCTTTTTTCAAAGATTCTATTACAAATGCTCCGTTGTAATAAATGCTATTGTCGGGGTGTATGTTATCAGGTAGTAGCATAATTATAATTGGTTGGATTTTCAAATATTTTACACCTAATAAATGCATCTACAACAAGAATGTTAACGCAAAGTTCAAGTTCGTCAAATGGAATTGATGAATAGTTGGAACTATTCAAAACCTTATTTTCCACTTTAGAAATCACCTCAAAGAAAAGTTGGTCATCAGTCAGGTTGCTTTTTGCTTTTACATACTCTCGTCTGATTGTAGAAAGAACAGAGTTGCTCTTGTTGCTCCCTTGTAAATCAAATTCAGAATAGATTTTATCTACTCTTCCATAATGAACCGTATAGTCGTCAATGATTGTTTTTGCTGCATTCAAATTGTTATGAGAAATTTTTCGTTCAATTTCAAAGCTATTGATTTCAGCATTTGTTTCTGATTTATCCCAATCTTCTTTTGAAAGAATGTTAATGATTGAAGCTAAGTTTGATTCTAATTTCATCGGGTCAATTTCTGTTACCAACTCCTTTTTTACAAACTTATAAATCCTTTCTTGGTCAATTATATTCAACCCTCTTATTTTTGAGAGGACTGTGTTTTTATCAATGATGTCTGCGGAAGGTGTGAAATTAATTCCATGTGGATTCTTAAATGTTTCCTTTCTTAAATCATCAGCATCTCTTGCAATAGAAATAAACTTGAAGGTATAATCTGTATATTTTTTGATTGAGTCCTTTGAAAGAGAGGATTCAATTTTTTGTTTACTCACTGTTGCAGAAACTTGAATTACAAATTTGTTCGTGTGATCAATCAAATCAATCGCTTCAACATTTTGCTTGTTGTCATTTTCATTTAAGACCGTCCAATGGTAAACCTCGTTCAAAAAGTATTGATAGAAGTTTTCAGCGTGCCCATGAAAGTCCAAAATGTTCAACCTTCCTCTGGAAACGATCCGAAGTGCAAGAAGGTTTAACCGTTCCTCAATGACATTAAAGTAATCTGGCCTATTCATTTTCTAGTAGCAAACTTAATCATTTTATAACTCAATTTTGTTTTCATAAACTGATGATTTTTTTCGACTAATTCAATACCGTCATTTTCACATGCTTGCCGGGAACCTAGGTGTACCTCTGAACTTTTCAGGGGAAAACAACAATATCCCATGAGTACCCATGTAAAACATCCTTAAAAACTAGTTATTAATGATTGTTTCGTTCTTTTCATCCAATTACAACTATTTGTTTCAAGCGAAGCTTACTTTGGGTAAGCTGTTTACAATATCAACAGTCTTGATACTTACATTGATGATACTTAAAAGCAAGTCCAAAATATATCTCTGGTTACCGACTTCTTCAGCCCAATCGTTAGGATCGTTTTTGATACCACTTTCTTTATGAGTAGTAATCTGGTAGCGCTCCATAATCCATTCAATCGCACTTTTCCCGTTTACAACATATTCGTAGGCTTTAGCAGGAATGTTCTCGATTATGATTTTGCTGTTAAAAATAATGGTGTCCTTCTGGTCTTTTTTAGGGAAACGCATTTTTTCAACTTTGTAAAAACCACTTTCTGTTCCTTTTAGGGTTACTCCTTCATAAGCAGGAACGGTTTCGTAGTTGATATGCAATTCTGCCAGTTCCCGACCTGCTTTGCTGAACTTCCAGAAATCCCGAACATCTTCTACGAACGGCAGGCGTGGTAACATTTTCTTTAAATCGCTTGAAAACATTTTCCGGTATTCAGGGCTGTGCAAAAAGCCATATACATAGTAAAAAATATCTTCTTTGGTTACATTCTTGCCATACTGTTTTTTTGCCCTCTCCAAAATGGAATCAGTTATTCCATCTCTTCTTATATATTCGCTATCTCCCTCATCTGTATCAAATAGACCTCGACTTTGCTTTTTACGTTCTTCATAATAGAAAAGATGGAAGCATTGAGTTCCAGAATCTAAGCAGTTTAAATCTGGAATAACATTTGAGATGATAGTGGTGTTTTCTTTTGATCCACCCAAGCCTGAAACACAAATGACTAGGTTCTTTGTTTCAGATGTAGGAAATAGTTTAGGGATTTGATATACCATATCATTTAGCTCTCGAGCAAAGTATAAATTCTGTTTAAAAAATGGCCTATATAAGCCTTGTACAACACTATCTGTACTGAAAATTATTTCTTTGTTTCGAAGCAAGTCATTTTTTAGTCCACGATTCCAAGTGATTTTTTTTGAATCAAAATTCGCAAATTCTTCTAATTTTAAGCTTGATTTTGTCATCTGGGTTTTAAAAAAATCAATACGCTGTTGATTATAGAATAATATAAAATCTTTAATACTTGCAATCATCCTGACTCTAGAAGAATTATAGCACCAGGCATCACGTGCTGACGCAAGACCTCTGCTGTAAAAAGTATTAAATATGCTTATGCTTGATTTGTCATCTTTATCTCCTAGCGGAAAATACAATTCAAACAAATTATTTCTTTGACTTATCCAATCTCCATGTTCATTAGGAGAAAGAGTATTCCAGAACATTTCAGGGTTTAAGGCAGAACTAAATTTTTTAATTATTTCAAGTTTTTGGTTACGTTTTAAGTACATCCCAATGTCGTGATAATAAATAACTGATTTTTCTTTCTTTACACTCGGTTTCTTAACTAAAAAAGTAATTGCGATTGGAGTTAAGCTGCCACCTTTACCCCCATGGGCTGCGAAAAGGGGTTCGCCTTCTTGACGACAACGCTCCCCAGAGGTTCTGCCGTTACCTCTTAAATTAATGACATAAATTGAAGAAAATTCCTTTTCCAGGCATTTTCTAAAACCATCCATACTATTGCCTTCTAACCAACCGGCATTTGAAACAAATGCAATAATACCGCCATTGGTAGGGTCCAGACGATCGGTGCTCCAACGGAATGCTTTAATATAAGAATCATAGAGTGAATTTTTGTTAGTGGCATCAGTCTCTGCTACATAACTCTTGCTTATTCTAAGATCAAGTTTGGGATAACTTTGATTTTGTGCATTATCATTAGCTGATTTTTGTCCTTTAGAATAAGGTGGATTTCCAATTATTACTCGTAAGGGAGCTTTCTTTTGCCGTTGTACACGAGCGGAGTTTTGAGGAAACATTTCAGAAAAGAGCTTTTCGTTTTCATCGCTTTCACCTAACTGAAAAGTATCTGTTAAGCAAATGCCGTCAAAAGCCGTGTAATCATCTCTTTTCAAAGCATCATGATAGGCGTTTTCTATGTTAATAGCAGCTATGTAATATGCCAGGAGTACTATTTCGTTAGCATGTATTTCATGGCTGTATTTTCGTTCTAAGTCTTCGGGTTTTATTATGCCACTTTGCAGTAAGCGAGTTATAAATGTACCTGTTCCGGTAAATGGATCGAGAATGTGGATATTTTCATCACTAAGGCTTCGGTCAAATTCCTTTTTAAGTACATCATTAACTGAATGTATGATGAAGTCTACAACTTCGACCGGGGTATATACAATTCCCAGCTTTTCCACCATTTTTGGGAAAGCTGTTTTAAAGAATTTGTCATATAACTCAATTATGATGCGTTGTTTTCCTTCAGCATTGTTTATGCCCGATGCTCTCATTTTTACTGAATCGTAAAATTTCTGAAGAGTTTCAGTATCTTTTTCTACAGCTTCCTCCTCCAACAGGTCCAGCATGGTTTGCATGGACACTGAAATTGGATTGTTTTTAACAAATGAATACCCTTCAAATAGAGCTTCAAAGACAGGTTTGGTAATAATATGTTGCGAAAGCATTTCAACGGCTTCCTGCGATGTTATGGAAGGATTAATATTCTTCTGTAGTCCCTTCAAAAACTCGTCAAAGGCCACTTTATGATGTTCCTCTTTCAGTATTAAACGGTTTATTCTCTCTGCTTGCCTTTCAGCAATCTCTGCTACATTCTTTGCCCATTGTTCCCAATACCTTCTATCCCCAACCTTTTGAACCATGCGGGCAAATACCACATTTTGAAGTTGCTCAAATTGAAGTGCTAGTTGATTACTTATGTCTTTGTTTGTGCCGTAGGTTGCCTGTTCATCAAGTAAGATGGGTAAGCCGTTGTCATCAAATGAGTATTCAGGTCTGCCAACTAAAATTTGTAAAGGTCTGGTCTTGTTAAGTTCAATTTTATTGACAGTTGCATTAAAGCGGTCATCATGTGCTCGTAATGCATTTAATACAGTCCACACGACTTTGTACCTTTCGTTATCATCCAATGCTTTATCGGCTTCCACATTCGTAGGTACAACTACAGGAATAATAATGTAGCCATATTTTTTGCCCGGAGATTTACGCATCACACGGCCAACGGACTGTACAACATCTACCTGGGAGTTGCGAGCAGAAAGGAACATTACTGCATCCAGCGATGGTACATCAATGCCCTCGCTTAAACAACGGACATTGGTAAGTATGCGACACTCCCCGTTATCTGCTTCTGCTTTTAACCAGCCTAGCAGTTCATCACGTTTTGGCGCTGACATAGTTCCGTCCATATGCTCAGAGGCAACGGGAACCATCTGATCCTTCTTCTCATCAGGAAGAGAATTTATATACGCATCTGTTGCAGTATTAAATGTGGCTGTAATTTTTTTGGAAACTGCTATACTTGAACAAAATGCCACAGCCCTTCTCATTGGTTCCGGGTCTGTGGCTTTAATAGCACCTTCATCACCAATAATCTGTTTTGAAAGGGCATTTATACAGCCAATAAGTTTTGAAGCATCATCGGTATTAATTTCACTTTCTTTATCGGCTATCATTTTCTGAACAGCTGGCGGTACATCCTTATCGCTAAGAGTCAAGATCAGAACTTTATAATCCGTGAGTAAATCACGTTCGACAGCTTCACCAAATCCAATACGGTAGATCTCCTCGCCATAAAGGTTAGGGTCATCCATCGAACACAAAACAGCATCAGCCTGAGCGGCTCTGCTTTTTGTGTCGTCACTGTATAGACGAGGTGTTGCAGTCATATATAACCGCTTTTCCCCTTTAATGAAATTATTGTCGTGTACTTTAATGAAAGCAGAAGAATCATCTTCAGTAAGGGTTACTCCTGTTGTGCGATGAGCTTCATCACAGATAATAAGATCAAATTCACCAAACCCATTGCTAGCTTTTTGTAATTCTTTTTGAGCTTTGGCGATTACTTCAATCGACTGATATGTGGAAAAAACGACTGTTAAACCTGAATTGCCTTTAGCTTTGATTTGCTTAAACTGATGCAGGATGTCTTTTACATTTGTAGATGCAGGCAAGGCCAAATCCACAACGCTAAAACTATCGCTATCATCGTTCTTGGTTTTCTTTCTTGAAATTTCCGGATCTGAGCAAATACAAACCGGATTAATAGGTTCAAGAGCATCAGAGGACCACTCCCGCAAGGCCTGACCAAGTAAAGAAATGGAAGGAACTAAAAACAAAATCAATCCTTTGCCATTGGTTTCATATTCGGCTATGCGAAGAGAGATAAAAGTTTTCCCGGTTCCGCAAGCCATAATCATCTTACCCCGGTCAGCCGTCTTAAAACATTCATGAGTTTTGTCTAATGCTTCTTTTTGGTGGGGCCGTATTAATTTTTTGGGGGTCCTGGACAGTTCCCCGGAAATCCCTTGTTCAAGTTTTTCCCAGTCAACAGGAGATTCTTGTAATTCGAAAAGGTTAAGCCGGGTTACAGGTGGATTTTGGTTTTTTATAGCTTCGGTTGCATTCGGGCCCCATTTATTTGTTGTTGAAATCCAGAGTCGATGGGCAAAGCCTGTAGTATGTAAATTTTCATCTTTAAACTCTCTACTTGAGGTTGAAAGAAAGGAATCAACTGCGGGTTTATCAATTATTGAACTTTCCTGGTAACATTTACATTGAATTGCCCAATAATCTCCATCAAAAGTAAGTGCCACCAGATCAATTCCGGTATCAAAAAAACCAAGATCACTCCGTCCCGGGAAATCATTCCAGAGCCATACTCTTTTGAATAGATAAGCATATCTTGGATCGGTTTGCAGGAAAGTTTGCATCAATCTTTCAAAACGTTCACCTTTATCGCGTTCAGAGAATGATATTCTGCGGTATTTATCGAGGATCTTGTTAAAAGTTGTCATTTAGGATCAGTGTTTGTACTTTTCTTGCAGATAGAGCTCCGTAAAGCTCCCATAATTATATTAAAAAAACTACTCAGGCTTTAAAAAACCATAATTACATCTATCACAAATAATTAATAAATGTGAATTCTCATCATTCTTTGCAACTGACAAACGCTTGCTTCCACATTTCTTACATTTCAGCTCTGCGACTGGGTCATTAAACTTATCAAGAAGATTTTCAAAGACAGAAACAACGGCAGTACATAAACTTAATGCTATTGCAGCATCTTGGTAACTTTTGGATGTAGAATGTGTTACTTCATTAGCAAATTCCCACGCTGAATAAGATAGTTTTCTCATATGATCCCTCAATTCAGCATTATCTGAGCCAGCCATTAGTGAGTCTAAAGTAATCTTACATTTATTCTTAAAATCTGACTTCTTTGGAATCTCTTCGTTGTCCTTTAAATAGACAGGACTAAAAATATTTTCCATCAGAGTGAGTAATGTTTCTCGACACATGACCCCTATTGCTTGTATTTCTTCTAACTCGACAGCTTGTAATAACTTTTCTGCAGTAAGATCTAGTTTTCGTCTTATTTGGCTCATTAGTTCTACCCCTTTTGCTATATCATCAATTATACTTTCCACCCTTCTTGAATCATCATTTAAAAGCCTTAACATCAATCCAAAATGGAAAGAAAATACTTCGTCAGTTGAAAAGTAATATGCTTTATCCTGTGGATAGAAATTCATTGGCAAACTATCGCTTGATGCAACCCACCAAGAACCATCATTTGTCTTAACATTCCAGATAGTTACTTCAACTCCTAATTCATTATAATTATGTTCAGGTTTAGAACTCACAACCTTACAATCAAGTTGTGTTTCAATATATTGTTCTACTCTTTTTTGTATTTCCTTACTCATTGTGAATAATTCATATTCTATAGATTGTCTATACCTAATGCAGGTTTATTTGCCTAATTGTTCGTGTTAACATAAAAACCAGTGTCCTTGACCTATATTATTTGCAATAAAAAGCAATGTGGCCTTTGGACAGTATTGCCCGGAATACTCACATTACTAAACCGCACCAATTACATCTGCTTTTAACCCTCCTAAATAGAAGTACAAATTAATGTAATACTCTTTCCCAATAACAAAATCATTTTGCCTTTTAATAAGCGGGAAACTTTGAGTCAAATTGTATACTCTAACAGATTTATAACCCTTCTTATTTTTGAAGATTACTCCAACAAATTTTTCAATTGTTTCAGTGTCGGTTTCTTTCCACGAAAGCTGATAATCAGGATTTAGAAAATTGAATCTATCATTTATTTTAGAAAGATATTCATATGTCCCTCTGAAGTCTTTATTATATGCTGATGCAATGAAATTAAAGTAATTAAATCTTAAAGAAAATTTATCTTCTATTTTGGGGTTATCTCGGATTAAATCAAAAAATTTCAGTCTGTTACTTATATATTGCAAATTTCGACCATAATATCTAAAAAGTAATTTCATAACATCATTGATGTCCTTAAAATACTCGAGCTCAGATAAATATTCAGTACATTTTTCATCATCTCCTAAATTGAAATAGTAATTAAATAACAAAATAAGAGCAAAAGGACGTAATTCATCATTGTCATAACAATCATCAAGGTATTTAAGATATTCATTTACATTATCTTTGAAAGTGTGTTTCTGTTTATAATCATTTTCTAACGTTAGAATATGATATTTATAATCTGTAACTGTCCTTTCGGCTACTTCAAAATTTTCTTCGATCCTAATTCTTGTTAAAAGTGATTCCTCTTCCTGTAAATTTAGATGTTCCAAACACCACAATTCCATTTTTATTACATCAAAGTAGCTATATGAACTACATGGATCAATGATTTTCTTGATTTCAAAAAGTTCCCTAGCTTCATCTAAGTACCTGTAAGTTTTCACTAATTCATCTTTTTCTTTTTTATGCCATTCCTTGGCAAGTTCAAAATTGACCACTGCACGGCGATGAATTAATTTATGATCTCTTTGGTTAACTAATGAATCAGCATAAATAAGTAGCTTTTCTGCTTTTTCTAAATCTTTAATATTGTTTCTATACTGAAGGTTAATTGCATAGTGGAGTAAAAAGTGATGGGAGTTGCCTAAATTACTTTGCGCTAAGTCATAAAGTTTGTTCACCTGGACAGGATTTAGGTCATCATTTTGTCTTATAGACTTTAATAAACTTGTTACAAGAAGTGAAGAAGAATCTCCAGGAATTATATGTGTAATTATTGATTGTAGGTTTCGGTACTTTGCGTCTGGTTTCAGAATTAGATCTATTAGTTTTTTGGAAATTAGCGGGTGCTTTGTTTTAAAAAATAGATCTGGGTCCGTAGAATTTGAATCAGACATTTCTTGAAAAAGGATTCCCTTACCCTCAACCTCAATTACTTTTTCTCTAAAATCTTGCCAATCTTTAGATATCAGATTTTTTAGTAAACTTGCTGGCATTTTTATGCTATATTGATATAATAATGAGGTGTAAATAAATGCTTTGCGAGCTAATTCTCCTAATTGATTATATGCTTCCATTAAATCATCAATATGATGATTATTAGTCACTAGTTCCATTAGCGAGATAAAAGAGTCAGAACCGTATTGCTTTATTATTTTGTTTATCAGATAGTTTTCTTCTCTTACATCTCGATAAGTTAGAAGATCACATTCCTTTAAATTCTTTACCAAATCTTGACATTCCGATAGACTCAGCGGGCTGTCGACGTTTATTATCTTACTATTGGTTATGACTTTATCTATCTGGTTTCGTTTAAGTATATTTTCTCGAATGGAAGTAATTATTATAAGATTAAATTGGTTGTATTGCTGCAAACTGAGTTTATTTCTAAACTCTAATAAGGATTTGAATATATAGTTGATTTCAATAGAATTGAAATATAGAATTATATTTTCAGTTCGAGCAGAATTAAATAATTCTGTTAGATCAGCGATTATTAGTTTATTAGAATCAAATATTTCGAATGCGACCGTTTTTCCAAAATTTGTGTCTTGAAGAATATTTTTAATCAAACGATATGCAAATGTTGATTTTCCGGTTCCGAAGGATCCAGTCAAAAATATAATTGGGACAATTTTAGAATTGTTTTTGTCAATACTGTTATAGATAAGCTTTTTGATGGATTTTATTTTGTCCTTTTTTTCTATATCATAGTTTTTATTAATAATTTGAAAGCTAGGCTCTTCTCCAACATAGAAGTCCTTTTTTGTAACAAACTTCAGTGCTTGTGTTTTTGAATTTAATTGAGTTATGTTTCCACTTAATCTAAAAAGTATTTTGTAGTCCAAGACAACATTACTTTCTTGAGCAGTTGTAAAGAACACACCCTTCGATTTAACAAAGTTTTTATTATTTAGTGTTTCCCATTCCTTATATGCGTTTATAAATTCCTCAAATGTTGCTTTAATAACGCAAATTTTCTTCCTTGAATAGATTGGTAACAAAGTGTCTGAAATGTATGGATCAACACAATATAGAAACCGGTTTTCTCTAAAGCCCGTATTCTCTATTAGATCGAATAAGTGATTGGCCCAAGGGTCTGAATATGAATAACCAATTGTAAGAAACCGAGTGTTATCAGAAGGATTTCGGAGTTCATTAAGCACTGATTTATAGTATGATTGAATTTGATTAAAATCGGCGCTAGAGAAAACTAGAGGGAATTCTTTTTTTGAAGAAATGCAGCCATTTAATTTAATAAGCTTTACTTCATCATTAGAACATTGATAAACAATATCCTTCTTACCTCTAACAATTTTTAATTTTAGGCATTCATCGGTAGTATTTTCGACTTTCTGGAAAGCTTGTTCAACTAACAAATCCATATTGGTAGTAATAATTTGTCGCCAGGGGATTGAAGCCAGAATTTTATGACTTTCTGTAACCTCTAGGCTCCGCAAGCACTCATCTACATATTCATCGAACTCGTCTCTTGAAAATTCCTCACTGGCTTCAATTAGATCAACAAAGGTTATTAAATCTTTAATACCAAGTTCTTTGTGTTTCTTATCTTGAAAAAAATCAATTAATGACGATGCCAGAAACCCTTTTTCTTTGGATATTGAAGCTCCTGCACCAAGAAGTAGAAAAGTATTTCGATTACTAATCTTTTCAAATAATTCATAAAGTAATTCACTCTGTCCATGAATATCAGTGATATGTTTCATAGAAAAAAGTTTAGTTAGTTATTCAAAAATAGTAAAAAAACAAACTAATTGGAAAAGCCAGCGTCTTTGACCTTCTTTGTCCGGAGTAAATTGACCATCCCTGACCAGGGCTAGATGTTTGATTTTAAAATATGTATGGAAATTAAGATCTTACCTAACAAAAGCGGTAGGGACCCAGTCTCGTGCAGTTGTTGAACAATTCGGGAAGGGCTGGTGGGTCAGTTAAATAAAACTTATTTTACGGTCAAAATGGTTAAGGATAACTATCAATGTATCTACTCGATAGTCTAATGTTCCCTTCTCGATCTGGCTAATCCGGGCCGGAGAAACACCAACCTTAAAAGCAAGGTCCTTCTGACTTATTCCTGAATCGTTGCGCAGCGTTTTAACGAGCTCCCCGATCCGCCTCCTCTCCTCCCCTGTCAAGTTTGTATTAAAGATTCTTTGTGCCATAATATGATAATTATTCGTGTCCTGTTCACTCTTTAGAAAATTATTTATTTGAATTTTTAGGTAGATACTCCTTCTCTATCGGTCCTGCTTTAATGGTCACCTCCGTTCCCTTCGAAGCAAAAAAAGGAATTGACCTATAAGTTAAAGCTGTATTCTCTTTACAAATTCTAACAGCTTCTGATTCTTCAAAAGTTGCCCCAATGGCTTGCTTTTCTGTATCCTGGATGACAAATATTGTTTTCATTGTAAAATAATTAAGTTATTTTCTAAAAAA
>Ga0182027_10009910_pt1 | contig 13614 bp, 11 predicted proteins | sample 712E1DmetaG_FD_121300 | JGI IMG/M metagenome (GOLD analysis project Ga0182027, IMG submission 121300) | Permafrost microbial communities from Stordalen Mire, Sweden - 712E1D metaG (Illumina Assembly) | ecosystem: Environmental > Terrestrial > Soil > Wetlands > Permafrost | place: Sweden...
AAAAGTTCTTCTTCGGATTTGGTTAAATCAAGAATAAAAGTGTATTTTGTAAAAAGCGGATGGGAAGACGGAATAAATTCTAAATTTCTAATTGCTAATTTCAATCTTTCGGCATTTTCAACATTTGGTTCGAGCTGGATAAAAATACATTTCTCATCTTTTCCTATTTTTTTAAGCCAATCTGCCATGTCTTTTGTTGGTATTGGTCCTTTAGGTAAATATCCGATGGTAAATTTTGTGTGGGGAATAGGATGAATTGTAATTTGTAATCCGTTTTCTCGGACAACTTTTATACCTGTTTTTTCCCTAAACTCGCCCCATCTGGGGGATTGTAGTGGATGTATATTATTTTTCATAGATAATCCGGAACATTACTTTCCATGCTATTTAAATTTCTTTCTAACGTTCCTTCTGGCAATTCCAGTATAAACCTTGAAACAATATTTGTCGTCTTTTGTCCAAAAAAAAGTCTTTTTCGTGAATAAGTCAAAAATAATTTTTCTCTGGCTCTTGTCATTCCAACATAACAAAGTCTTCTTTCTTCTTCAAGTTCGTTTTTGTCCATCATGCTGCGTGAATGAGGAAATAATCCTTCTTCCATGCCAACCATGAAAACGACCTTAAATTCTAACCCCTTTGCCGCATGCAGTGTCATCATATTCACAGCGTCTTTTTTACCTTTTTCGTCTTTTACGTGATCCGGCATATACTCTTGTTCCACTAAAGAGACGTTTTCTAAAAACTGATTTAACTCGGGAAATTCTATCGCAACCGAGCGAAGCTCCTTAATATTTTCAAGGCGTTGTAGGTCGTCTTCGTCTTTTTCATCAAATAAAGATAAATATTCGGTTGCTTTCAAAACATTATCTAAAATATTGATTGTCGCTTGGCCATTTCCAAAACCGGTTTGAAATTCCAAGAATTTTGCCAACCTCCCTTTACCTAGTTTTTCAATTCTTTTTAATGAAACTTTATCTTTGGAATTAGCTAATACTTTTAGATAAGCTAAAGCATCTTTAATTTCTTTTCTTTCGTAAAATCTTGTTCCGCCAATCAAAATGTATGAAATACCCCGATGAATAAAAACTTCTTCAATTGCCCTTGATTGTGCGTTGGTTCTATATAAAACACAGAAATCATAATTTTTAAACTCCGGATTCTCGTATTTTAGCTTTAATATTTTATCGACAATAAACTCTGCTTCTTTTTGTTCATTCATCGACTCATAAACTATAACTTCTTCTCCTATTTCATTCTCCGTCCAGAGTTTTAAAACCGGATGAGTATTATTTTTTGAAATAACAGATGTCGCGGCATCTAAAATTTTCTGGGTTGATCTATAGTTTTGAGAAAGGGAAAAAGTTTTTGTGTTTTTAAAGTCCTCTTTAAATTTGGCCAGATTTAAAAAATCAGCACCCCTAAAGCTATAGATGCTTTGGGAGAAATCTCCAACAACGCAAATATTATTCCATTTTTGGGACAGCATTTTTGTTAAAAGATATTGGGCGTGGTTTGTATCCTGATATTCATCAACCAAAATATATTGAAATTTATTTTGGTATTTTTCCAAAACTTGCGGATTTTTTCTAAAAAGTTCAACGCTTTTTAGAATTAAATCATCAAAATCCAGGGCTGCGTTTTCTTTCAACAGTTTTTGGTAAACGGTATAAACTTTTGAGACAATTTCTTGAAAATGTCCTCTGGCGTAATTTGGATAATCAGTATCAGCAACCAATTCATTTTTTGCCTGCGAAATAGTTCCAAGAACAGATGCCGGTTTATATTCCTTTGCCGATATTCCCAAGAGTTCAAAAGCTTGTTTTATGGCGTCTTTTTGATCTTGAGTGTCATAAATCAAAAAGTTCTTGGGGATTTCTAGATATTCTCCTTCAATTCTAAGTAGCTTAGCACAAAGCGCGTGGAAAGTGGCAATTGTTGGAAGAGAAAATGATTTCTCATAATCGTTTTGAAAGAATTTTTGCATTCTTTCTTTCATCTCATTGGCAGCCTTATTGGTAAAAGTAACCATTAAAATATTATCAGGATTAACGCCTTCTTTAATTAGGTTTATAACTTTGTAGGTTAAAACTCTGGTTTTTCCGGAACCGGCGCCAGCCAAGATAATCATCGGCCCATCTTTTTGTTTAACGGCAATGATCTGCTCTTTGTTCAAGTCCTTGAGAAAATCCTCATTCATACCGTATAATGATACCACATGGGTAAGGTTTTAATAGTTGCTAATTTGAAATCCTACAAGAACGAAATTGAGGCCAAAAACTGGTTAGATAGTTTTAAAAAGATTAAAGAATTAAACCTTGATTTATCGCAAAAAGAAATAATAATCTGTCCGTCTTTTACTCAACTTTTCAGCTTTTTCTCATACTTTTCTTCTAATAATATTAACGTTAAGCTTGGTGCGCAAAATGTTTCGCCTTTTGACGAGGGGGCTTTTACGGGAGAGGTAAACGCAAAGCAGATAAAGGACTTTGCTCAGTACGTTTTGATTGGGCATTCTGAAAGAAGGATAAATTTTGGTGAAACCGAAGACATGATTCTAAAAAAAGTTGATAGTTCCTTAAAGTACGGACTTAAGCCAATCGTTCTTGTTCAGGGACAGGAAAATATAATTCCAGAGCAGGTTAAGACAATTGCCTACGAGCCAACATCAGCTATTGGTACGGGTAATCCTGATACGCCGGAAAATGCAGATGCCATGGCGGCGATAATAAAATCAAAAACAAAGGATATTCAAATTCTCTATGGAGGAAGCGTAACATCAATAAATGTTAAAAGCTTTACGGCAAAAACAAACATAGATGGCGTATTGGTAGGAGGAGCCAGTCTTGATGCGGAAGAGCTACTCAAAATTATTCAGAATGCTTAAAAAAAGATCCTTAACCATAATAGGGATTGTTGTGGCTATTTTAGTCATTATTTTTGTAGCTAAAACAGCCAGTTTTTACCCGTTTCTATTCCAGCTGATTTTTAATAAAGGTGTAAATCTAAAGCAGACAGATAACAGAATTAATATTTTAGTGCTTGGAATTGGGGGAGGAAGTCACGATGGACCAAATCTTACCGATACAATTATTCTTGTAAGCCTGGACCCCAAAAATAATAAAGTAACTCTAACCTCAATCCCCAGAGATTTATGGATTCCAGATTTGACGGGTGATGTTAAAAAAATAAATAGCGCTTACGCAGATGGTGAGGCTGTAAGAAAAGGTGGAGGTTTGCCATTGGCAGAGGCTGTAGTTAGTAAGGTAACGGGACAAAATGTAGATTATGGTATAAGAATAGATTTTTCAGGTTTTGTAAAAGCAGTCGATATTATAGGGGGTTTAGACATTAACGTTGATAATACTTTTGATGATTATCAATATCCAGTTGATGGAAAAGAAGCGGACATCTGTGGACATACTCAAACAGAACTACAAACTATGGCTAGTGATTCAGCAGACCAAGCGGTGTTGGATTTTCCGTGTAGGTATAAACATATCCATTTCGATAAGGGCTTAAATCGTATGGACGGAGAAACGGCACTTGAATTTGTTAGGTCAAGACACGCTTCTCAAGCAATTGAGGCAAGCGATTTTGCTAGAAGTAAAAGACAGGAAAAAATAATTAAAGCATTTAAAGATAAGATTTTATCGGCGCAAACCCTAATAAATCCGGAGAAGATAATAAGTCTTTATACCACATTGCAGGGGAGTATTGATACGGATATTAAACAAGATGAGTTTGATGATTTTATTAGACTCGCAACGAAAATGAGAAATGCAAAAATTCAAAGTGCGGTAATAGATGTTGGCGATGAACAAACCCAAAGGGCCGGACTTCTGATAAATCCTCCGATATCAAGTGATTATTTTTACGCATGGACGTTAGTTCCTAGGGTTGGAAATGGGAATTATTTGGAGATACAAAATTATGTTACTTGTGAAATTAGTAAAGGTAATTGTTTAGTTCCGCAAACGCCTAAGCCCTAGAGAATAATTTTGTATAAACGTGTTCCGTTTTCTTCGAAGATGACTTTTCCAGCTTTTGCAAATATTTTTTCGTTTAAGTTTACATATTTTTGTCTTTCAAGTTCGGAAACAACAATATAGGAAATGTTGTATTTCTTAATAAGGTCTTTTGCTGTGTTAATATTTTGTGTTGTATATAGAGTCTGGACATCAGCGATTCTTGGAGCCACGATGTCGTAGGTACCTCTCCAAAGCCATTCATGTACAGACCAGCCGATAACCGTTGGTAACCCCGTATTGGCTGAAATTCTGGCGTAATCGGTATAAGAATCTCCACTTGCCTCAAGTATTACGGGTTGCCCTTTGATATTTGTATTAATCCAATTAATTAAATCATAATCGTTTGGATAAAGTGAAGATAAATAAGCTGTTCCGTTTAAACCTTTATATGTTTTTAAATCTCCATAATAACCGCTAATTGCAAAGAAGGGATAAATCAAAACTAAAGAAAGTAAAATTATCGTGAATGCAAAAAAAGATATTAAAATAACTTTATTTTTAATTGAAGAAATTAACTTCACTAACACAAAAGAGGAGCAAATAGAAAGCATAATGAATGCTTCATAAACGAGTTTAAACATTGTGTTTGCCCGGTAATGCATTGGATAAATGTCCTTAACGTAAACAAACTCAGGAATAATAATTAGAATGGTGGACAGGATTATCAAAATCAAAACGAAGAGCTCATTTTTTGAAATTTTGTAATTTTTTTTAAATTTCAAGAAAGCGATAAATGAAAAAACAAAAAAATAAAATAAACCATAAAGCATTACTAATTGCCATAAAGGAGATTTTTGGCAATGATTTGCTTCAAAAAGGAACGGCCCAATTTTTCCAATGTCGGTTAAGAATTTAGGCGCACAAACTACGCCAATGCCGGAAACAAAAGGTTTAAAGTTAATATTAAAAGGTAGAACAAAAACAAAAAATCCAACAACGAGAGTAAGACAATTTTTGGTCAGTTTGCATAAATTCCCTGTGGAGAATAGCCATTTTTTACCAGATCTGTAAAAATTAAATACAATTAAAACCAAAAATCCCAACAAGAGATATATCAACCCATCCCAAGCGTTTGTCATATACATAATCGAAAAAACAAAAGACAGAAGCAGAAGATTTAAGAAGGTAATTTTTTTGTTATTAAAGAATGCAAAAATAACCGAAATACTCAATAACACAAAAGGTATATCTAAAACATGGCCGTGTAAATCTGAAACTACAAAGGAATAAATTGGGAATTCGTGGATTGTATAAGGAATAAAACGGGTCGCGTTTGGGTACCAGTAGCCATTCGGAAAACTAGAAGGTAGAAAAGGAAGTTGCCAGAAAGGAACGGGTTTGTCAGCGGGCGTATAAGCTTTGAAGAATGTATAAATTGTAGTTAAATTCCCGCCGAAGGTAACTAAGATTGCAGACACAAGTCCCGCGAGAATAGATTTTATAGAAAAATTAATTTTATCAAAAATATTTAGTCCTAAAGATAGAGAAGTAGTAAAAGTAAGAGCAAATAAAGTTGCCAGCATTAAGTTATAAGTGATGAAGGAAGGAACAGAGGACATTTTTGTCAGTACGGCAGTCATTAAGTGACCAAAATAATAATAATTAATCGAAAGGGGTGCATACCACATATCTTTTGCAGGAAAATAGTCAGTTCTTAAAATTGAATTTAAAAAACCAAAATCCATAAATTTTTCTAAGCCGTGAATATCGGGAACATTGCTGCGTATTGCCGACCAAAAAAAGAGCATTATCAAAAATATTATTTCTTCAACAACAAAAATTTTTATCTTTGTCTTTATAATGGGTAGAAGATGTTTTTTCCTGCGTATGAAAATTAGATAATTAATTATAAAGAAAAAGAATAAAGATAAATAAACAGTATTTTCGGAAAATTTAGCTATTTTTAAAGAACCAATTATAAAAACAAAATAGGTAACGAAAGCAAGTCCGATGATCTTCGAAAAAATATAACCTTTATCCTTGAAGTCCTTAAAGACTGAAAACGTCAAGGGTAAAAACGCAATCCCGATTGCAAAAAAAACCAAAAACCAGCGGAGGATATAGATAATATCGTTAATATTCATAAGCGAAAATAATTATCTCAGTGTTTTATAAAATAGTCCATAAGTGCGTTTAAGGTGCAAAAGTATAGAATTGGATTTCTCCGTTAACGTCTTTTATTTCTTGTAATTTACCATTTGGCATTTGACTTGACAACATGAGAATTAAATTTTCGTATTCAGGATAGACGATATAAATAGAGCCCAATGTTTTATAAAATTTGGGATTTGAATGATTTTCATTAATCCTCTCTACGCTTGGAGAGAGAAATCTCAAAGTTCCAAAGTCGGCGTATAAATAAGGCTGTGTATAAAAATATGCCGTATTAAAACCACCGTTTAAAATAGCAGAGATTTTAGTTGCGGCTCTGGCATTCGGATCACCCATTACTTGTTTTGGATAATTTACGAAATAAATAAAAATATTATACATAGAAAATAAAACCAATAAAAAAATAATCACTGAATATTCATGAATCGTTTTAATTTTTAAAGTTTTTTTAAAAATATCTAAAAGACCAACAAGACCGATTGATATAAAAAAATAAAGAACAGGAAGCCCAACAACAAATCTTGGTAAAAAAATGGGAGGAGGTATAGAACTAAAAACTTGTCCCGCAATCGAAAGCAATAACCATAAAAACACGAATTGATACTTAAAACTTTTTATATTATTCAATCCGTAGCAAATCCCTAATAAAAATAAAATAATTGAAAAATCGTCCAACAACTGTCCTTTGTAACCGTATTGACCGCTAGTATCACCTGCGAAAATATTAAGTGTTCTTTCGGTTTGTCTAAACAATATTTCAACATTATTCATATTGCTGTAGCCTGTCCATTTTTTAGCTTCTTTGGAAAAGACAAAGATGTCTTTTTCTCTACTTGAAAAAGTTTGTGGATTATGAAGATAGAATATTGCTTGCGGTAAGAAGACTGTCAGTGACACGATCGAGAAAAGTAAAAAATTAAGAAGCGCATATTTTGATAGCCCTTTTTTAAAGAAATAATTGACAAAAAATAATAGTACAAGAATAGGCAATAATCTTACTGCAAAATTAGAATACATACTTAGTCCTAATAAAGCACCGGATGTTAAAAAATAAATTTTCTTGTTGGTTTCTAATCCTTTAAAAAGGGTAAAACTCACAATAAGAATAAAAAAGGTAGATTGTACATAGGTTATTCCAACCCTGCTTAGAGCAAGCCAAAGGTGGGAAGTCCCAAGTAAAATTACAGAAATTAAAGCAAATTTTTTATTAAAAAGACTTTTTATTAAAAGGTAAAAAATAGGCAAGGAGAGAAAACCAAAGAAAACAGAACCTAGTCTGTTGGAGATTATATTTTTACCAAACAGAAGCATAAATAAAGCATGAGGGACAAAAGATAGAAGAGGAAGATCGTACCAACCTATTCCTACTAAGGTAAAATTAGAGTTTATTATCTTGATTGCCTGAAGTGCTGTTTCTCCTTCGTCTCCATGAACACTAGTTGGAATTGAGTCAAGTTTAAAAAGATAAAGAGGTAGGAGAAGTAGAAAAATCAATGAAACTAAAATGATTGAATTTGAATTTTCTTTTATTAGATCTTTAATTTTATGCAAGATTGGATGATCTTTTGTCATCTTTTAGTTTGATAGCAATTTTTTTATTTTTTCTTCAGAAAAAAGACTTGTATTTTTAAAGATTATTACTTTCGGATGTTCATAAACTTGGAATGTTTCCTCGCTGGCGTCGTCATTAATCTTAAAACCTAATATAGATGGGTAAGAAGTAAATTCTGCAACCTTTTTGTATCCTAATTTTCCTGCAAATAATAACTTGTAATATTTACTTGTAATAGGATATTTGTCTGTAAGGTGAATTAAAGTTCCATAAAGCCGCCTACTGTTGAGAATTATGTAATCGGAATTACTTAAGTTGTAGGATAAATAGCTTATTTTATTCAAGTTGTCGGTGTCATACATTGCTAAGGAAGTTATTTGATATTGGCTTGGAGAAAATTGTTCTATTGGAATTGGTAAACCGTCATCCCATTGTTCATTTAATATTTTTACACCATCGGGAACATTTAAATAAATCCAGTCAGAGGCTACAATTCTTGTTTGCGGTCTGGTATAGATTGAGAAAAATGCTAATGCCCAAACAATTGTTGTAAGTACAATAATCATAATTAGAAGTTTCCCCAATATTTTAAATTTCGATCTAATTTTTATTAAAAAAATACTTGACGCAATAAGTAAAAAGGGGATTATTGGCACCATATATCTGATAAATTTTGTATGCCAAGAGCCAACGAATAAGAAATAAAGCAATGGAAATAGAGAGAATATTAAAAGATCTTTATTTTTCTTTTGTATTGTTTCAAATAAAATAAAAACAAAACCAAGTACGCAAAAGATTGCGTTAATACCCATTTGCCAAAAGAAGTTTTCTATCTGGAAAAGATAAGGGATTGTGTGATCAAATTGCAGTGTATAAACAACCGGTAGGACTCCCGTTGCAACTCCAGATTCGTATTTCATAGATTCTAGAAACTTATTCCAATCAAGAAACGTATATGGAGAAAATATTGTAAAGATTACAAAAGTTATTATAAAAAAGAGAACAAAATTAATTAGCATTTTTTTAAATCCGACCTTTTGAGATGTTTTAGAAAGGACATAAGCTAGAAATGGCATAATAATAAAGGAAAAGGAAGATGTTTTAGCGGCAATAGCAATTCCTGATATTATTCCAAGGATTAATGTATTTAATAATTTTATTTTATTTAAAATAATTATAGAGAACAAACAAATAAAAATTCCCGTAAATGTTATTAAACTTTCGGTCACTCCATAATGTGCGGTTTGTATAGATCCAACGGTAAATGCATATAAAATTATAGTTAAAAGTGCAGTTTTTTTGTCGGAAATTTTCTTGGCGAGGAAATATAAGGGTATTATCGTTAGGGTTGAAAAAAGAGCGGAAAAAAACCTCCCAATAATATTGATGTAGGCCCAATTACTTGTCCACTCTGTATTTTTGGTTATGAAAGAAAGTATGTCGGCAGTTGCTTTGTAAAGATAGATCGTGAACCCTCCATAGGCAAAAAAATGTGGATTAAGCTGCGAAAAGAAATGAATTTGAGAAACAGCGTTTGCAATATTTCTTTCGTCTGGGTGAAAATAATTTCCCTGGTCCCAATTTAAATTATAAAATCGAAAAAACCCTGCAGTCAGAATTAAAATTAAAATAAAACACAATGCGCAGAAGTTTTTATTTGAGATTATTTTGCTAATCATATCCAGAAATTTCTTGTGCAACTTTTTGTCCCAATTCAACAGCATAATTTGTCCCCCTGTCCCAAGGATAAACCTGTTCAATATTAGCTAGAAAAACATCTTTTAGCGGCGTTTTAAATGGAGGAAGAATTTTAGAATAATCTGTTGGAATTATCGGTTGGGCAAAGGCGTTTTTAAATAAGTTGTAATCAATAATATTATTTAAATAATCCGAATTTATTTTTCTTAAATAGGGATCAAATTTCTTTAGCATTTCTTCTTTTGTCATTGCAAAATAAGAATTGTCCGGAGATTTATAATTTCCAAGATAAACTATGTGTTCTCCTCCATAAAATTTTTTATCCATAAAGTTTGTATGTTCAACAATTGCCATTACGGGAGCGTTTTTATCGCAGACGCTAAGCCAATAAGTGTTGTCTTTGAAAAAAGGTTTTTTAAGTCTCAAAATTAAATTGGTTGCGCCAAGGCTTTGCAGTTCTTCCAGTTTCTGCTTGTAGTCATTTGGAAGCGTTGGAGCAATTTTTAAGAAAAGAAATGATGGTAGAGTAACAATAATTTTATCGAATAATTCTGTTTTTTCTTCAGTATTTGTTTTTAATAACAATTGTCCTTTTTCTTTAAGTTTCGATATTTCAGTTTCAAATAAAACTTTGCCGCCATTCTTTTCGATTTCCTTAACCAATGCTTTTGCAAACTCCAGAAATCCGCCATTTGGGTAAGCAAGTGACGGTGTTCTCTTTTTGATCCTGGCCCAAAACCAAGCAAGTGAAATATTGTTTGCGAATTTTCCGAATTTATTTATAAATAAGGGTTCCCAAATCATTTCAAAAGATTTTTTGCCCATCATTTTCGTTAATATTTCCGATGCTTTATACTTCTCAAGTGGTTTCCAAAAGGGTTCAAATCGTAAAAATCCAATAACAGCGCTCATTCGTAGCCTTTCAAAAATAGATAGAAGCGGGAAAAGTAAAACCGTAATGGGAGAATCCAATTGATAGATGTTATTTTTAACAAAAACAGAAGTTTTAGGTCTTCTGATTAGCATTTCGTAATTTATTTCTTTGGCAAGACCTAAAATATTTTTGTCGTTTGTAAAACAATGATGATAGTGTTTTTCCAAAGACCATTCCCAGTTTTTTTCTTTATAACCCATAGCCAATCCTCCTGGTTGCGACTCTTTTTCAAATACAACTACCTTATGATGCTGTTTTGTTAATTGATACGCAGCAGCAAGACCGGTAAAGCCGGCTCCTATAATTGCGATTTTCATAAAGCTTGGACGCCCACGCGGGTCAGAAGGAAAAGAAGGCCACCAACTATGGTAATAACAGCGCCTACAATTCCCGCTGTCATTATAGAAGGATTGCCTGTTGGTGGCAATGTCTTTTGTGTTGGACTAATATTAAGACCGCCTTTTGATTGCGATGTTGTTATGGAGGAAGTAATATATGATGCGATGATCGTTGGTGATGGTATTTTGGTCACAACTATTGATGGAGTTAGTGTTGGAGTTCCCGAAGGCGGAGGATTAATTTGTTGTCCTGATGCGTATACAACAAAGGATTGTGTTATGGTTTTTAAAATGCCAGACGAATCCGGAGCTTGAACGGTTATCGTGTGTGTTCCGGGAGAAAGACTGCTGGATGGTCTATAGTTCCAATTTCCGTTTTGATCTGCTTTTACAGTTGTTTGGATCGCTTGATCTGAGTGAATAGTTATTGTAACGTTTTGATTTGGCGCGCTGGTCCCCTTAAATAATGGTTGTTGATCTGTTAATGTTTGGTTGCTTTTAGGTGTTAATATTTGCACAGCAGAGGATGTGCTGCCAAAGGAAGGAAAACTCGCCAAATTCGCAGAGATAGTCGCAACAGGCGATTGGCTTTGGGTAAAATCATAATCGTTAGAAAGCATGATCGTAGGGATTATCCCTGTTTGATTAAGAGAAAGTAAAACATTAGATGTTAATGAATTACCAAGAACTAGCATTTTTGCATTTCCGCTTGATGAGAAATTGTAATAAGCGCTAAGATCGTTGGCGCGAAGGGAGTTTAAAGGAAGAATATATGACCCGTCTAATTTTACTAGAGTAGAAATAACCTGAGAATTATCGATGGTAACATAAACAATTGCTTCACTTGGCGGGTTTCCGTCAGAAAGCAAAATTTTACCGCTCATTGGATTTTGAGTTGGAATGGCCCCTGAGAGTTTGGGGCCTGTGTTTGCGCTAAACGGCTGGCCGCTGTCCGTATAGGTTTCTTGACCGCTGGTAATTGAAAAGAAATATTTTGTTTGAGGACTTAAATTTCTTACAGTAATATTATGGAGATTATAAGGAATTAATTTTCCTGTTTGTTGATCTCTATCATCAAGTGCCGGTTGTCCCAGTTTTTGGTCTTGTCCATAGTTTAATGAGCCTATTATCTTACCGTCTGTTTCGTAAGAAACAGTAAATGAATTATCGGTAATATTTGTGATTCTTACGTTTTGGGGTTGGTCTGTTGCGCTGGCATTAGATCTAAATAATACACCCTGATTAACCAGAAAGGTTGTTACTCCGACCCCAAGCGTAATCAAAAGAATTCCAAAAAGAGTTGGAATTCTTTTATCCCAAATTTTTTTTCTCATTGCGCTAATTTTCCTCCGGCTGCTGCCTGTTTGGCGCTGCTTGAGCTAACGGGTTGAATAATAATGGTAGGAGTAGGCGTTGCGGCAGATGGAGTTGCCGGTATAACAATATTTTCGATTGGAACAGTGATTTGATAAATTGGCGCAACATTTTTTCTTTGTTTAAGAGCAGTAACCGTATTGGTATCAAAATTGGGAGATATTGGCGCTATTTGTGTATCTAAAGCTTCAGAAATAGTAGATGTAGCTAAGTTGTGTAGTAAGCTAAAGCCTATCCAAATAAGCACAAAGACAAAAGATGGTATAAGTATTATTAAAATATCATTCTTTTTCATAATTTATTCTTTAAAGAAAGCTACGCCTTTAATATTTAATTGTAAAGAGTCACTGCTAGTTGCATCGTTTGGTTTCGATATTGAAATATTGGTAATAGTAATTATTCGTTGGAAATTAACCATGTTGTTTAAAAAATCTGTTATTTGTTGATATGTTCCTTCGGCGGAAAGCCCAAACTCAAACGATGAGTAATTTTCATTTGTTGCTTTTTCCTTCGAAAGGTCAACTTCAAATGTTTGAAAGTTGACCAATTTTAAATTGGCATTTTTGGCAAGAGTTTGTATCTGGGCTACTAAAAGGGGTATTTGAGTTGAAGTTGGTATAGCATCGGTAATTATTGGTAGATCGTTTTGAATACTAGCGTATTTTTGTTGCAAAGTAGAAAGGTTGCTTATTTTTTGTTGCAGCTTTTGGTTAACAAACGTATCGTCATCAATTTGTTTTTGTAGGTTAGCAATAGTTGACAGAGTTGGGCTAATTGCAAAAAGGCCAAGAATTATGGATGCAATTAGCGTTAAAACAATTGTCGTGAATTTTTTAGTTTTTTCCTGTCTAATATCTGGCATGAACGCCAAATATTTAGAATATTCTTCTTTGCCTGATGCCGCTATGATGTCTTTAATTATTGGAATTTGCATTTGTCCCTCCTTGCTCTTTAAAAGTTGTAGATATTCCGACAGAAATTACCGCGCTTGATGTTTTATTTTCAATTTTATCTAAGCTAATAGTGTCAATTAAAGGATATGCTTTTAATTTACTGATAAAAACACTAAGAGGGATAACGGAATTTACATTAGCTTCAACTCGTGCGCCTTCGGAAGAGAAGACAATAGTTGTGAATTTCATGTCGTTAGGAGCAAAAGATAAAATATCTTTAAATATTTTTACGCTGTTTTCCGCGCTTTTTGAATAAGAAGATGCAACAGAAAGTCTTTCCTGAAGATCTCTATATGTATCTTCATTTTTTTTCTGGAAAGCAACGATTGCTTGTTCCTGTTTTATTGTTGTATGTAAGTTCTCAAGCTGACTATCTAGAGCGAAACGATAAATAAAAGCTGCGAGCGCGGCTAATTCAACTACCACAATAAGAACTCTACCAATGGTAAGTGTCCAATTTATTGCTTGTTCAACAGTTTCTTTCCTGTCGTTTTGCAACAGATTTATCGAAGTGGAATCTTTCGCCATACTAGATTTAGTCTAGGGGTTTTTTAGCCTTTTGTCAAAGAATAAATTACTTGGTTTTTTTGTTCCTTGGAGTCGCTTTCGCTTTAGCCGTGGACGA
>Ga0182027_10009911_pt1 | contig 13613 bp, 12 predicted proteins | sample 712E1DmetaG_FD_121300 | JGI IMG/M metagenome (GOLD analysis project Ga0182027, IMG submission 121300) | Permafrost microbial communities from Stordalen Mire, Sweden - 712E1D metaG (Illumina Assembly) | ecosystem: Environmental > Terrestrial > Soil > Wetlands > Permafrost | place: Sweden...
TGAACAACCTGAAAGAGGCGGTGGCGAGCCTGCGCGCGCGCGCCGGCGCGACCGCGGTGAAGCCGGACGATCGGCAGATGCTCTTCGAGCCGAATCCGGCGGCGGTTTTCTCCGCGCTGCTCCCGCTCTATATCAACCGGGAGGTCTATCACCAGGTGCTCGATGCGAAGGCATCCGAACACAGCGCGCGCATGGTCGCGATGAAGACCGCCAAGGACAACGCCACCAAGCTCATCGACGAGCTTACCCTCGAATACAACAAGGCCCGCCAGGCCTCCATCACGCAGGAAATCCTCGAAATCGCCGCCGCGCAGTACGCGCAATGAACAAAAGCTGAAAGACTGAATGAACGAAGGGCTGAAATGTTTCACGAACACGGAAATCTCCGCAAGCGCACCCAGGAGTTTGCGCGCCGGGTTGCCCGTGCCTACCAGGCGCTCCCGGCCCGCGATCGGGTGGCGCAAGTGTGGGGTGAACAGCTTCTTCGCGCGGGAAGTTCTGTCGGTGCTAACTATCGCGAGGCACAGCGGGGCCGCTCGGTCGCCGAATACCGCTCGAAAATCGGGGATTGTCTTCGCGAAGCTGACGAAGCGCTCTACTGGATGGAACTGCTCGAGCTCGATGGGTATTTCAATTCTACGGTCATCGCTTCGCTCAAGCAGGAAGCGGGGGAACTCATCGCTATATTCGTCAGCCTTCTCAGGAGCCGCCCGACATACAGCTAAGGCTTCAGCCATTCAGTCCTTCCGTCCTTCAGTTTTTCCTTCCAAATGAACATCGGCAAGATCGTCCAAATCATCGGCCCCGTGGTCGACGTCCAGTTCTCGGTGGAGAATATGCCCTCCATTTATCAGGCGCTCACCGTCGAGTTCAGCGCGGCCGGCCGGGCGGAGAAGCTCACGCTCGAAGTGCAACAGCATTTGGGCGAAGGGGTCGTTCGCACCATTGCGATGTCGACCACCGAGGGGCTCGTCCGCGGCATGGCGATTACCGACACCGGCGCCCCGATCACCGTGCCAGTCGGCGAGGGCGTGCTCGGCCGCATTATCAACGTCACCGGCGATCCCGTGGACGACAAGGGCCCCGTGCCGCATCAGAAGCGCTATCCGATCCACCGCCTGTCTCCGCTGCTCATCGACCAGGACGTTAAATCCACGATCCTCGAGACCGGCATCAAAGTCATCGATCTGATTTGTCCCTTTGTCCGCGGCGGCAAGGTCGGCGCCTTCGGCGGCGCGGGCGTCGGCAAGACGGTCGTCATCATGGAGCTCATCCACAACATCGCCCACGCCCACGGCGGTTACTCCGTGTTCGCCGGGGTGGGCGAGCGCTCCCGCGAAGGCAACGACCTCTACCACGAAATGTCGCAGTCGAAGGTCATCAATCAGGATGATATTTCCAAATCGAAGGTCGCCCTCGTCTACGGCCAGATGAACGAGCCGCCCGGCGCCCGTCTGCGCGTCGGCCTCTCCGCCCTCTCCGTCGCCGAATACTTCCGCGACGAAAAGCACCAGGATGTCCTGCTCTTCATCGATAACATCTTCCGCTTCTCCCAGGCCGGCTCCGAAGTGTCCGCGCTGCTCGGCCGCTCGCCTTCGGCCGTCGGTTACCAACCGACCCTGGCCAATGAAATGGGCGTTCTCCAGGAGCGAATCACCTCAACGAAGCAGGGATCCGTCACCTCCTTCCAGGCCATCTACGTGCCGGCGGACGATCTCACCGACCCTGCTCCGGCCAACACGTTCGCCCACCTTGACTCCACCATCGTGCTCGATCGCGCGATCTCCGAACTGGGCATCTATCCGGCGGTCGATCCGCTCGGCTCCACCTCCAAGGCGCTCTCGGCCGACATCGTCGGCGCCGAGCATTACGAAGTGGCCCGCGGCGTGCAACGCGTGCTCCAGCGCTACAAGGATCTGCAGGATATCATCGCCATTCTCGGTCTGGATGAGCTTTCCCCCGAGGACAAACAGGCCGTCTATCGCGCCCGCAAGATCCAGAAGTTCCTCTCGCAACCGTTCTCGGTCGCCGAGGTCTTCACCGGCTTCGAAGGCAAATTGGTTCCGGTCAAAGACACCGTGCGCGGCTTCAAGATGATCCTCGACGGCCAGCTCGATGATGTCTCCGAAGGCGATTTCTATATGAAGGGCGGCATTGAAGACGTGCTCGCCGCTTCAAAGAAAGGCTGAAAAACTGTGGGCCTGAAAAGCTGAAACAACCTGCCACCTGCCTCGACTATTTTATCGTTATAACCTTCGCCTTTCAGCTTTCCATCCTTCGCTTTCCCGGTTTTCAGCTTTCAGCCTTTTAGCCTTTCTTCCCAATGCCTCTGACCCTCGAAATCGTCACTCCTGAGGACCGTGTTTACACCGACACGGTGGACACGGTGGTCATTCCGACCGTCGAGGGAGAGATCGGCATCCTGCCGGGCCACATTCCGCTGCTCACCCAGGTCGCCGACGGCGAACTGCGGGTGTCCAAAGGTGTGGAAACAAAGAATCTGGTGATTGGCGGGGGCTTTGCCCAGATCGAAGGAGATCGCGTCAAGGTGCTCGCGGAATTCGCGATCAACGAAGCCCAGATCGACGAGAACGCCGCCGAAAAAGCCATACAGCGTGCGGAGGAGGCGCTCAAGGGCAAACAGGAGCTGGATCCCGCCGAGGTCGAGCGGCTCGAAGCCGTAGTCCGGTTCTCCGTCGCGCAACTCAGCGTCAAGCGCCGCCGTCGGTAACGCCCTCCGGAAGCTCTGGTAGCTGTGAGCGCCAGCGAGCGGCATTAAGAACGCTTCGCCACTGCAAGTCGTATCTTGTTTGTCGCTGAGAGCGGACGGTTGACTCCAGATCCACTCGCTGGCGCTCGCGGCCACAGCGGAAGTGTCATTCCCCCTCCACTCGATTCTTACTACTCGCTGCCCGATGCTTCTCGAGCCGCGATCCGCGCATCGATCTCCCGCAGCACCGTCAGCGCCGTCCCTGCCAGAACGACGGCATTCGGCGGGCCGGCAACGTCCTCTGGGTTAATGCGGATCAGCGGTACCCGCCCTGCCGCCGCCATCCGCTCCGAAGCCGTACGCACGGTCGACACGCGGGTTCCGGCGCCGAGTTCAATCACCACAAACCGGCCGCGCGCCAATGAACGCAACCAGGTCTGGAACCGCACCTGCTGGGTGGACGTGCGTCCCGGACTCCAGCTCTCATCATCGAACATGAGCACATTCGGCCGCGCCAGCCCGCCGCAGCTCCGGCAAAGAGGCAGTTCGCCCGTCGCCCGCATCGTCACCGAATCAACCGTGAAAGGAAGCTCCGCCGGCGCCGGCCAGGTCGCCGCACAACACGGCTTGACGCACTGGAAATGCAGCAGCGAACCATGACATTCGATCACGCGCTCCTCGGCAAAACCCGCTTTCTGGAATTGTCCATCGACGTTGGACGTGAACACAAAATGGCCATGGGGCCTTGCTTGCGCCCAGCGGCGCAGCCAGGAGAATCCTTCGTGGGGCGTGGTCCGCCGGTACCGCTCCAAGCGGTGTCCGTAAAAGCCCCAGGCCAGCGCCGGGTCGCGCTCGAACCAACCAGGGGTCGCCAGCTGTTCGAACGATAGGCCCAGTTTCGCAAAGGGCGGATAATCCCGCCAGAATCCCTCGGGCCCGCGAAAATCGGGAAGGCCGGAGTCTACTCCCATTCCAGCGCCGGCCGTGATGACCATGGCTTCCGCCGAGCCAATCGTGCGCGCGGCATATTCCAACATCTCCGGGTCGGGGTGCATTCGGAAAATCGTTTAGCAATGCGACGCTCGCGGCAATCCCAGGATTACAGCGATTCGATCCGATTTTGGGCGCGGTTCCGATTCCCGCTCCTTGCCGTCAGACGGGCGCCTGTCACACTGTCCCGCATGGCTGCCTCCGCTTTTCCCCAGGCCATCATCGCCCGCAAGCGCGACGGCCATGTTCTCACGCCGGATGAAATCGCTGCCTTCATCCACGGCGTGACTCACGGGGAATGGGCGGACTACCAGGCCGCCGCGTTGCTGATGGCCATCTTCCTCCGCGGCATGACCGCGGACGAGACGTCCTGCCTGACCGACGCCATGATGCGCTCCGGCGCCATCGCGGACCTGGCCGGCGTTCCCGGCATCAAGGTCGACAAGCATTCTACCGGCGGAGTCGGCGACAAGGTTTCGCTGGTCCTGGCTCCGCTGGTTGCCGCCTGCGGGGTGCCGGTACCGATGATCAGCGGACGCGGTTTGGGCCACACCGGCGGCACCCTCGACAAACTCGAATCGATTCCCGGCTTCCAAGTCGGACTTTCGCTCGAGGCCTACGCCGCCCAGATCCGGCGCATCGGCGTGTCCATGATCGGCCAGACCGCTGAAATCGCTCCCGCCGATCGCAAGCTCTACGCGTTGCGCGACGTCACTGCCACCGTCGAGTCGATCCCCCTCATCTGCGCGAGCATCATGTCAAAGAAACTTGCCGAGGGCATTAACGCCCTGGTGCTCAATGTAACCTTCGGTCGCGGCGCGTTCATGAAAGAGAAGGCCCGCGCGCGGGAACTCGCGACCGCCATGGTGGCGATCGGCCACGCCATGGGCAAACCGACGCGGGCATTGCTCACCGCGATGGATCAGCCGCTCGGCCGGGCGGTCGGCAATGCGGTTGAAGTGATCGAATCCATCGAGGCGCTCAAGGGTCGCGGGCCGGCCGATCTCATGGGGGTTACCTTTGCGCTCGGCGGGCAAATGCTCCTGCTCGGCCAGGCCGCGAGCAGTCTCTCCGAGGCCCGCGCGCGACTTGAGAACGCCATCGCCGACGGCTCCGTGCTGGCGAAGTTCCGCGACCTCGTGACCGCCCAGGGCGGCGACCCGGCCGTGATCGACGACTCCACGCGCCTGCCTCGCGCCAGATTCACCCGGGAAGTCGGCGCAGGAAATGCCGGTTATGTCGTCGACGTTGACCCGATGGCCATCGCCCAGGCGGCCTTGCTGCTCGGTGCGGGCCGGGCGAATGTCTCTGCCGTCGTCGACCCCGCGGTTGGCCTCACCGACCTGGTGAAGGTCGGCGAGCGAGTCCCTTGTGGCGGCCGCCTCTGCACGATCCATGCGAATGACGAACCGCTTCTGGCCGCGGCGTTGCCGCAGATCCGGGCGGCCTTTGCGATCGGCGAGCGCCCCGTTGCCCCGGCGATTTTGATCGATGAGCTGATCGAATAAGTAGACCCGGTCGTTCTGATAGGATTCTCCCACCGCCAGGAGAAACTTCATAACGCTCGCCGAGGCCCGAAAAGTCGTTAGCCTGGATCGTATATGTACTCCCTCGGTAACCGCATTGCCTGGCTGCAAGGTCCCGGCGCGAATTGCGCAAAAACCAACCCGGTCGCCCCGCGCCCGTGGCATCTCGTGTTGCTTGGCCCGCCCGGCGTGGGCAAGGGGACGCAGGCCGAAAAGATCGTGGCCGAGTTTGGCGCCTGCCATCTCTCAACCGGCGATGTGTTCCGCCACGCCGCCCGGAATAGCGGCGGCACCGCGCCCTCGCCGGCCATGGCCACCGCCCTGGCCGCCATGAAACGCGGCGAGCTGGTGTCCGACGCCACCGTCGTCGAACTCGTGCGCGAGCGCGCCGATTGCCTCTCCTGCCAGTACGGCTTCCTGCTCGACGGCTTCCCCCGCACCATCGACCAGGCGCGGGCGCTGGACGGCATTCTCGGCAACGTCAAACGCAAGCTCGACGCGGCCGTCAATTATTTCGCTCCCGAGACCCTGATCATTGAACGCCTCTCCGGCCGCCGCGTCTGCAAGCAATGCCGCGCGGGTTACCATGTCGCCAACAAGCCGCCGCGCCAGGCCGGCCGCTGCGATGCCTGCGGGGGAGAACTCATTCAACGCGACGACGACAAACCGGAGGCCATCCGCACCCGCCTGCACGCCTACGCCGCGACCTGCAACCCGGTCCTGGAGTATTACCGCAAACAAGGTCTGCTTCGGGAAGTCGACGCCTCGGGCGACCCGGACTCGGTCTTCGCACAGACCCGCGCGATCATTCAGAAGCTGGTCTGACGAGAAGCTGTCCAAAAACGCCGTTGCACCGTGCGGTGGAGGGCGCTGCGCCGTCAGCGCCGCTCGGGAATCAAGCGGCGACTGGCGCGCAGAACGGCAGCGCCAGCAGGATGACGAGCAACAGATAGGCCCGGCCGTGGAGAACCTGCACGACTTCGCCGAGCGTTATCGCCTGTTCCACAAAACGCTCCTGCAGGGCGGCCAGTTCTTCGGACAACCGCGGCTGCTTTCCCGGCGCGCCCAAAGGGTTCGGCTCAGGCGCCCCGGGTATTTCCATACAGCTCGATCTGCAGCCGGTGGGCATACCGGAAGCCGCGTTGCTTGCACAATTCGCTCAGCCAAGGCGCACGCGCGCGCAACGCCCCAGCGGTCGTGCCTTCGGGCATTAATAGCACCTTGTGCCGCGGCACGTCGCGCCGCAACTGGGCCAGCATCCCCTCGATCTCCTCTACATCCTCCGGCTGCGCGACCACGAATTTCAACTGCCAGGGACCGGCATCCAGCCATGCCCGCACCACCTCAGGCTGCCAGCGCAGCGCCTCGTGCTTCCGACGCCACGCCGTATGCTGGAGCGGATCCGGCGCCGAATTCAGCAGCTTGGGCGACAACGAGGCCAGGTCGCAGGCAACGCCAGCCGGGGCGACAGTGGCGGCGGTTTCAATCGTCACATGGCGGCCCAGCAGTTTCAGCCCGGCCGCCAGGTCGGCGATCCCCGGCGCCACCATCGGCTCGCCCCCGGTCAGGACGACGTGCAGCGACGGATACCGGAGGACCTCGCCGATGATCGCGTCGATGGTCCACGGTTTCCCTTCGGGCTGCCAGGAGGCGTAGGGCGTGTCGCACCAGGCGCAGCGCAGATTGCAGCCAGACGTCCGAACGAAGACCGACGGCACGCCCGTGAGCTCGCCCTCACCCTGGATCGAATGGAATATTTCCGAGATCAGCATTCAGCGAGGCTTCCTTGGAAACAGCGTTTGAATTGTGGCCGCGAGCGCCAGCGAGTGGTTCCGAAATTGACTGTCGGCTCGCTGGCGTTCGCCGCTACCCAGCATCTGACGTTTCGTCCGGTCCGTTCAATCTCTTCGTGTCCTCCGTTGCCCGCAATAGAATGGTATTTGAGTCGCGCCGGGGGCATCGCGTCTCGATGAGATCGTCTGTTCATCCTAAATTCCGCAGTTTCGGCGTTTGCTCCCCCTTCAAAGTTCCTTGGGATTTGGGATTTGGAATTTGGAATTTGGCCCGCCCCGCGGCCTGGGCGGCAGCGGGCCGGTCGATGCATAAACCGTGGGATCGGGCAGCCCTGCCACCTGAAACGCCTCGCGCCGTTCCACGCAGGTGCCGCACCGCCCGCAGTGGATCTCGCCGCCCTTGTAGCAGGACCACGTCCGTGCGAAATCCACGCCGAGCCGCGCGCCTTCCGCGGCGACTTGCGCCTTGTTCAGGGCGATGAATGGCCGCAGCAGCTCCACCCCGGCGTACGTGCCCTGGCGCATCGCCTCGCCCATCGCGTGCATGAACGCTTCGCGGCAGTCAGGATAAATGGCGTGGTCACCGCTGTGCGCGGCGATGACCAGACCCTTGGCGCCGCTGCTTTCCGCCACTCCGGTGGCGATCGAAAGCATGATGGCATTGCGAAAGGGGACCACCGTCTGCTTCATCGTCGCCGCCTCGTAGTGTCCGTCGGGAATTTCGCCCCCCGACTGCAGCAGCGCGGAGGCAAAGAACCGGTTGACGAAATCGAGCTTGATCACCTGGTGCGGCCGCCCGAGCAGGCGGGCGTGTTCGGCGGCAAACGGGATTTCGCAGTGATTGTGCTTCGCGCCATAATCGAAACTCAACACCGCCGCGACTTCCTCCCGCCGGCAGGCCCAATGGAGCGCGGTCACCGAATCCATGCCGCCGGAACAAAGCACCACGACTTTCATCGGCCGGAAGTCTGGCTTGATCAGGCATGAAAGAAAAGCCTTTGCCCGGGCTTTTTAAAGAAGCGCTCGCCTCCCCGCGGCTTGTGCGTTGTCCTGTTTTTCCATGGCCTGCCCGCTGTTCATCGCCCACCGCGGCGCCTCCGCCGAAGCGCCGGAGAATACCCTGGCCGCTTTCCGCCGGGCGCTGGCGCTCGGAGACGATGGCATCGAGCTCGACGTGCAGGTGACCCGGGACGGGGTGCCCATGGTCTTCCACGACACCTCTCTGGTCCGCCTCACCGGCCGGCGCGGGCGCATCGCGCAATTCACCCGCCGTGAGCTGCGCGAAATCCACGTCCGGGGCGAGGCCATCCCCGCGCTCACTGAGGTACTCGCCTTGACCCGCGATTGCTGCGTGGTCCAGGTGGAACTCAAGCGCGCCACGCCGGTGGCGCCCGTCGTGGAAGCGATCCGCCGGTCCCGGGCAGGAGACGCCGTCATTCTGGCGTCGTTCGAACCGAAACTGGTGGCCGAGGCGCGCGTTCGGGCGCCGCATCTTCCGCGCATGCTAATTCACGAGGGTGGGGGACGCGGACAAACCGCACCCCGGGCGCGCGTCCATCGCCTGACCTCGGTCCTCGCCACTCTCGGAGCCGCCGGCGTCAGCCTGAATTATCAGGCAATCCCTTCAGTCAAATTTGTCGCGGCCTTGAAACGCCACGGATTCTGCGTCTGGTGCTGGACGGTGAACCAACCGCGCGTCATGCTCCGACTCGCCCGCTGGGGTGCCGATGCCCTTCTTTCCGATGATCCGGCGTTGTTAAAATCGACCTTGTCGCCTTCGGCCTCACCCAAAGCCGTCTCTCGTCAATGACCCCCACCCTCACTCGTGGACAACCCTGTCATCAGGTGATCGGTGTACGAGCCTGCTGGTCCGTTCGGCAGGCTCAGGATGACCCTGAGCGGAGTCGAATGGGTCAGGGCCCCGGGCCGGTCGGGGGACAGGCGATTCCAACCATGGGATCGCGAGCAAGCTCGCTCCGACAATTTGCATAGATCCGGCTAAAATCGCCCCACTCTCTGACCACGCCTCGCCTGATGATCATTGTCCACGATCCCCAGTGTGCCGACTACGGCTCTCCCCGGCGCCCAGAACAGCCGAGCCGGGTCATTCAGAGCGCGGCGCATCTCCATGCCACCCATCCGACATGGGAATGGCGCATCCCCGCCATCGCGACCGAGGACATGTTGCTCACGGTGCACACGGCGGCTCTCCTAAAACGCCTGCAGGTCCCGCCCGATTTCGACGAGGACACGCCGTACATCGAAGGCATCTACGACCATGCCCGGCGCGCGGTCGGCGCGGCGCTGTGCGCCATGAACCTCGCGCTTGTGCAGCATGAAAAAGCGTTCGCCCTGATGCGTCCCCCGGGCCACCACGCCACCGCGGGGCAGGCGATGGGCTTTTGTTACCTCAATCAGATCGCGCTCGCGGCCGTCGCCGCCCGCACCCGCGGGGCCCAACGGGTCGCGGTCTGGGATTTCGACGCTCATCATGGGAATGGCACCGAAGCCATCCTCGATGGCCGGGAAGGCTTCCTTTTCTGTTCGATCCACCAGTTCCCCGGATATCCGGGCACCGGTACGCGCAACAGCTCCAATTGTCGCAACTATCCCATCGCCCCGTATACGCCGCGCGCCGATCACATGGCGGAACTCGCCCGCTCGTGGGACGCTATCGTGGGCTACAAGCCCGACCTCGTACTGGTGTCGGCCGGATTCGACGCTTACGCGCACGACCCGGTCACGACTATGACGTTGGAAGTCGAGGACTTCGCCGAGCTCGGCCGCTGGCTGCATCAGGCCGATTTCCCTGTCGCCGGCATACTGGAAGGAGGCTACAGCGCCGAGTTGCCGCAACTGCTCGACGCCTTTCTCAGCGCCTGGGCAAGCCCCTGAAGATGGCCTCACGCAGTTGACGTAGGGTCGCCGCTCGTCGGCGGACCATATCCCCCATGGACAATTGGCCCGGCGACAAGCGCCGGCCCTACGCACCATTTGATGCCGGCTATCGTCGTTTGAGAAGCGTCGGTCAACGGCATGATTTCGGCTAAATCGGGAGACACGACGGTTTTCCTGCGCGCAAATGGCGCCAGTCATTCGCCCACCCGTCTGCCGGGCCTCGTCCCGGCAGACTGCCGCACTTTCGCCTGTTCAATTCCGCCCCGCTGGGGCATGCTGAAAGGCTCATCACCCTTGCCGCAGCTTTGAACGCGATCCCCGCCTATACTTTTATCGACCAGCCTGCGTTGTTTACGCCGTTGTTTGACGCCTTGGACCGGGTGCAGGAGGTCGCGATCGATACCGAGGCCGATAATCTTTTCCGCTACCGGACGCGGGTGTGCCTTCTGCAGATCATGGCGGGGGATAAGATTTTCCTGGTCGATCTGCTCCCGCCGCTGCCGCTTGACGGACTTTGGAGCCGCCTCGCCACCAAGCACCTGATCATGCATGGCAGCGACTTCGACCTTCGGCTGCTTTACGACTTCTGCGAGTTCAACGCGCACAGCCTCTTTGACACGATGATGGCGGCCCAGCTTCTCAACATGCCGCGCTTTGGGCTCGCGTCATTGCTCGAACACCATTTCGGCGTGGTGCTCGCGAAAGAAGGCCAGAAGGCCAACTGGTCCAAGCGCCCGTTGCCACAGAAATTGTTGGATTACGCGGCGCTGGATGTTTTCCACCTGCCTGCCTTGCGCAACATCCTGCGCGACGAGCTGCAGCAGCGCGGCCGACTCGCCTGGCAGGAGCAACGCTGCCGGTGGCAGATCGACTGCGCCCGTTCGGGTTTCCCCAGAAATGACGAACATGCGTGGCGCATCGGCCGGTCCGAGCGCCTCGGCCCGCGCGGCCAGTGCGCGCTCTGGGCGGTGTGGCACTGGCGTGAGGAGACTGCGCTCCGCCTCGACCAGCCGCCGTTCAAGATCACGAGCAACGATTTTCTGATCGAGATCGCCTCGCGCGCCGACGCCGGACTGCCGGAGGAGGCCATCCTCGCGTTGGATCTGGGCCGCCGCCATCCCCGCCTCATCGCCAGCCTGACCGAGGCCGTTCGCACCGGCCTCGCCAAAAATCCGTCCACGCTCCCGCGCCGTCATCGCGGTGGCCGCGAGCCGGGCTTTCAACCCCTCAATGCCAGCGAACTGGCGCTGCAGGACCGCCTTAAGTCCGATCGCGACCGCATCGCGCAACAGCTCAATCTCGATCCCACGCTGATCGCCAACCGCTCCCAGCTCGCCCAAATCGCGCGCGATCCGGACCGACTGGACGAAATCCTGCTGCCCTGGCAGGCCGATCTGCTCCGGAGCGAACCAGCGCTCAAGAACGCCGGCAGTGATTTGGAGTAAGTGCTGGGGGGGCGCCATCAGCGGCGAGTTTGCAGCTGCGCGATTAGGGAGCGTGCCGGCTCAAGATCGGGCTTCAGGCGCAAGGCAATTTCGAGATGAACGACTGCTTCGGAAGTGGTGTCTGGAGAGTTTGCCAGGAGAGCCCCGAGATTGAACTGGGCCTCCCAATAATCGGGCCTGGCCTTGATCGCGGCCCGATATTCGGAGATCGCGTCGGCGGTGCGGCCCGGAATTCGGACCAGCGCGTTGCCGAGGTTGTTGTGGGCCTCCGCGAACCCGGGCTGGGCCTGCACGGCCGCTTCATACTCCGCGACGGCCTCGGACAACCTGCCTGGCATTTCCGCCAGAACGAGCCCGAGATTGCAGCGTACTCCGACCCAGTCGGGCCGAAGTCTCAAAACAGTCCGGTATTCGGCCACGGCGTCCGGCCGGCGCCCGGGCAATTGGGCGAAAGCCTCGGCCAGATTGTAGTGCGCGCCTGAGTCATCGGGCTTAAGGCGCAGCGTTGCCTGAAACTCGGCCATGGCTTCGGGCAGGTGACCCGGGAGCTGCGCCAGAGCGGTTCCCAGGCGGTTATGGCACTCCGCATAATCGGGGTAGATCTGGAGCGTCGCCCGGAATTCGGAGATGGCCTCGCGCAAACGGTCCGGCTGTCGCGCCAGCGCCAGCGCCAGGTTGTAATGCGTCTCGATCGATTCCGGCCTGAGTCGCACGGCGGTCTCATACTCGGCAATCGCGGCGGCGGCACCTTCGGAGGTCGTTGCCAGGGCGGTTCCGAGATTCATATGCGCGTCCGCGTTTTCCGGATCGAGGCGGACCGCCACCCTGAACTCGGCCAGGCCTTCGGCCAGGCGTCCGGGCGTTTCGGCAAGGATTTTGCCCAGGGCGTTATGCACGCCGGTGGAATTTGGCGCGATTCGCACGGCCTCCTGACATTCAACGAGCGCTTCGGCCATGCTCCCGGGAGAGAGGGCGAGCACGTCCGCCAGACAGCAATGGGCGGTGATGTTGTTCTCGGTCACCGCCAGTGCGTGGCGAAAGAGCGTCTCGCTATTCTTCCAGAAACCAAGCTGCCGCCAGGTCAACGCCGTGCACCCCGCCAGAATGACACCCGCCACCGGCCCAAGAACATAAGCCCGGCGGGTCCAGCCGGCCGTCGCGTCGGCCACGCCCCATACCACCATGATAAACACGCCGGTGAGCGGCAAATAACTGTACCGGTCCGCCATCGACTGGCCGCCGACCTGCACCAAACCGATCACCGGCACCAGCAGACCCAGAAACCACAGCCAGCCCACCACAAGATACGGCCGCCTCTGCCGCCACAAGAACGCCACGATCGAGATGCCGGCTAGCAGCGCTGCCGCCAGCAGGGTCCGGCGAGCCGGATAGTCGAAGGCGAAGGGATACCCGACGGCCAGTCTGGTCGGAAACAGCCCCTTTCCCAGATACCGGCAATATGCGGTCAAGGCATTGGCCACGCGGGTGCTCCAGGGAAAGGCCTGCCAGGTTCCCACCGCACCCACACCAGACTGCGCCAGGTAGGTAACAACGCTGGACGCCGCCGCGAGGACGAAGAAGGGGATCTTCTCCCTGATCACCGGCCACCAACTCGCAACCGGGCCATCTAACCGGTGCCCCGGCCAATAATCCAACAAGAGCAGCAGACACGGCAATGTGACCAACATTGGCTTGCTCATCAACCCAAGCGCAAAGAACGCCAGCGCCATTCCGTAGAAGGCAAATGCCCGGGATTTGCGCGTGGCGGCGCATTCCACCCAGATGCCGTAGGCCCAGATTGTCAGGAGACCAAAGGCGGTGCTGAGCACGTCCTTGCGCTCCGCCACCCAGGCTACGGACTCGACGTGGAGCGGATGCAGGGCGAAAAGCGCCGCCACCAGCAGGCTCCGCCAATAAGCTCCGGTCATCCGGTAAAGAACGACCAGCATGAGCAACGTATTCACTACGTGTAACACCACGCTGGTCAGATGATGCCCCCATGGCTGCACGCCGAACAGCTGGACATCGACCATGTGCGAACACCAGGTTAGGGGATGCCAGTTCGCCATCTCCGTGCTGTGAAACGCCCAGCCAAGATTCCGCCAGGTGAGACCGCTCAGCACATGCTGGTTTTCCGCCACATAACCCCGGTCATCCAGGCTGATGAAGTCGTGATGAATCGAGGGCAGGAAACACGCCAGAACGACGAGGGCGAGCAAGAGGCCCGGCCCGCCGACGCCGCATCGTCGCA
>Ga0182027_10009913_pt1 | contig 13611 bp, 6 predicted proteins | sample 712E1DmetaG_FD_121300 | JGI IMG/M metagenome (GOLD analysis project Ga0182027, IMG submission 121300) | Permafrost microbial communities from Stordalen Mire, Sweden - 712E1D metaG (Illumina Assembly) | ecosystem: Environmental > Terrestrial > Soil > Wetlands > Permafrost | place: Sweden...
CCGGAGCGCGGCACGATCATGTAGTCGCCGTCCGGACGCACCATGATGCTGTAGTTGGAGGCACGGCGGCGTGTATCGCCTTCGGTGACGATCGAGCCGAGATGCTCCCACGGCCCATCGAGCGACTTGGAAACGAACACATCGCCCGGCCGGGTTTCGCTGACGACAATGGCATAACGGCCGTCCGGCATGACCAGCGCCGTCACGTTGTGCCCCTTGCCACCCTGGTTGTCCGGCCAGCAGATACCTTTGTCCACATAAGGACCGGTCACCTTGTCGCTGACGGCATGCACGGCCTGCGAGCCTCCCCATCCACCATGGCCTTTCGCCTGGTCCCAGCGGCTGGCGAACATGTGGTACCTGCCATCCGGTCCCTTGATGATCTGGCCATCCCAATAGCACCACTGCTTTATGGTGGCGTCTTCGAGGCCGTTCTTCGGATCGCGCGGCAGCACGCCCGGGGCGCCCCAGACGTCCGACACCAACGCCCCCTCGATGGGCATCGGCAAAAAATAATCGATAAAGGTCTTGTCGGCGGCCTGCGCCGAGATCCCGAGGACAAAGGACAACGCCGCCAGCGATTTCATCGATGCTTTCATAGAACCGAATCGAGTACTCGTAGGATTTCTCAGAGTCAAAATCGATCGTCGTTCGGACCGCGGCCACGCTTTCGCGAAGCTCAAGCGCGGCTACGCCGACAAGCAGGGTCTACCCATTCACCGGCGCGGGCGGGGTGGGTGCAGGCGCGGACGCTCCCTGGTAGGGGCGCGATCTTGTCGCGCCCTTCCGGAGAGGGCGCAGCCCCTCGACAGGCCGTTTCGACAAGCTCAAGGTCCCGAGCCTATCGAGGGACTCGGGGCCCTGAGCTTGTCGAACGGGCAAGACTGCGCCCCTACGGCTACGGCGATCAACCGCGGACCGGCGGAGCTTTTGTCATGGATCCTTCACTTCGTTCAGGATGACAAACCGGGGCAGTTCATCAGCAGCGGCGCGAACTCGCGCAGACTGCGGCGACAGAAAACCTGGGGTTTCATACGAATACTTCCCGTGCGACTATTTCCCTGCCTCCAGCCGCACTTCACGCGTCTCGACAACCTCGACACCTTCGAGGGCAAGGGCGGTGTGGGTGTCGCTGAATTTGAGCTGGGAGCGATCGGTGAGGTAAATGGGCGCGTCCTCCCGCAGCGGGAGAATTTTGAGCACGAGTCCATCCTGATACACGGCGGCACCGTAGCGGCGCAGGCCGATTTCCAAGGGGCGGCCGTCGTAGAAATCATCGGTGAGCAATTTGTCGCCGAGATAGGCGCGGGCGACGTCGCCGGTGTAACGCACGCGCAAACGCAGATCGCGGCCGGCGTCGATGCCGGCGGGAAGCTTCACCCGCCAGACAGCTGCTGACGCGAAATCCGCATCCTCCGGCTGCATCGCCATGCCCTGTTTGCGCGCGGGAACCGATGGTGCGATCGGAATCGTACGGGCCGGACCGGCGAGTTGCACCTGTTCGACTACCGCCGGCCAGCGCGCCAACGGCGCGACGCGCGGCGAAAAGCGGCGGAACACCCCGTCATCTTTCGCCGGCACATCGTCGCGGCCATCCGAGATGCTTGACGGCGCGGGGAGGATACCGACGGAACAATCCGCCGCGTTTTCCGTGCGCAGGCGCAAAGCGGAGCCATCGAGCAGAAAATTCGCATGAGTCAGGAACAGCCGTTCCTGGCTTTGCCATTCGCCTTTCCAGAGATCCAGCGACGTCGCCTCGTCGAGCAGAACGATGACATGGTTCTTCCCGTCCTTGCCGTGCAGCCGGATGGCCGCGCCCAAACCGGGCTGGACGTTGCGCACCTGAATCTGCGTGTTCTCGCTTGTGATTTTCCCGGTGGAGGCATCCACCGTGGCGGTGGCCGCATCGAACACGAATTCCGTCGGCACCCCGGCCGTTTGTTTGAAGACGGTGTAGCGCGTCGTCTGGTCGTTGACCTGCGCAATCGGCTGGGCGGAGGCGCAGATGAGCTTCACGCCGCCAAGCTCCAGATTGAGCGGCCAGAAGAAGCGGCTGTTGTAGGGAATGGTGACCGGCTCGGACGGCACGGTCACTTCCCCGTCGTCAAATTTGATGCGGAACTGGATGTTTTCGCTCTGCGGTTGTTGCCCCAGATGCTGGTATTGACTCACGAAGAGGTAACCGCTGGTGCCATCGGAACGCACGGCCCAGTTGAGCGGGCCGCGCGTGGCGGGGGTGCGCGAGGTCATGCCGGAAAGCCCGGCGCCGAAGTCTTGCATGAACAGACCGAGCTGGCGCAAGAAGTGATAATGCCCGCGCTCCTGGCCGTATTGGCCGAGCGGCGCCTGGAAGTCGTAATTTTTCACCGGCAGATCGTTCCAGTAACCGCTCGCCTGCGTCTCGTTGAGGTAGGTCAGTTTGCCCTCGGGATTTTCGCCGCCGTGATACATGTAAAAGCCCAGGAGGTTCACGCCCGAGCCGAGTTTGACCAGGGCCAGGGATTCCGTGTCCTCCGGGTAAATGAAAACGCGCCGGTGATAACTCGCCATCATGCCGGCGCCGAGTTCACAGGTGAAGGAGGGATAGACGCCCCGGACCACCGGGCTGGCCGCAGCCGCATTCGGCGTGGCCGGATCGCCGCCGAGCATGCCCATCGCCGCCGCATTGCCGCGCCGTGCCCCGGAAAATTGGAGCACGTTTCCGTAACCGCCTCCGCGCAGCGAGCGATCCCAGAAGCCGTCCACATAGGCGCCCGACAGCGGCACCATTTCGCCAAACGGCGCTTCGCCCCCCGAACCCCAGCCGGTGCAGGTATAGAGCGGCACATCCATCCCAGCGTCGCGGGCGATTTGTTTCAGCGTCACCAAGTGCTGCGTGGGGCCGCTGTATTCGTTTTCCAACTGGATGGCGATCACCGGGCCGCCGTCTTTCCACAGCAGTCCCTTCGCCTGCTGGCTGATTTGCGTGTAAAATTTCGTCACATAACCGAGGTAACCGGGATCGTCCCGACGCAGGGTCAACGCCTTGGCGTCGCCCATTTTTTGCAGCCAGTTCGGGAAGCCGCCGTTGAGCACTTCGCCATGGCACCACGGGCCGATCCGCAGCAGCACGTCCAGACCCACGGCCTGGCACGTTTCGAGAAATTTCCGCAGGTCACGCTGGCCGGTCCAATCCCAGGTGCCCTCGACCTCCTCATGGTGAATCCAAAAAATATAGGTCGTTACGAGGCTGACTCCGCCGGCCTTCATTTTGAGCAGTTCGTCGCGCCATTCCGATTCCGGGCAACGCGAAAAATGAAACTCGCCGGCGATCAGCACCCACGGCTTGCCATCGCGCAGTAAACTGCGGCTGTCCAGGGTCAGGGTATGGCCGCCGGGCGCGGTGGCCGTACCCATGTGAAAACCAGCCGTCTGGGCGGCCGGAGGGCGAGCCGATGCGTCGAGCGTAAGCACCTCGGCGGCGGGCGGCGCAGGAATCGGCGTGGTGGCGGACGGAACGCCGGGCGCGTTGGTGTCGGCGGCAAAGGCGGACAGGAGCGCCCAACTCGCCGCGGCGCCAATGAGCAGCGCGGATTTCAGAGGCGCTCCGATCAACCGTAGGCAGCGAGCTTGCTCGCGCGGTTTGCCAGAGCGCGAGCAAGCTCGCTGACCTACGAAGTCCCGAGTTTTTAGGAGTGCCAGCAGGAAGAAGTCACGGTGGGAGAGGTGATTTTTCAAAAGAGGAATTCAAGTGCCACCAATGCTCATGGAGCCGGGAAGAGGCGCACGAGCACCACGCCGTGCGGTGCGACGGTCGCCTCGTACTTGTCCGCAAACTCGCCGAGGTCCTGCTGGCGCCAGAGGTCGCGGACGCGCTGCTTGCCGGTGAGCTTCAACTCCGGCCAGACCGCCGTCACTTTCAGGGGCATGGCGCCGAGGTTGAACAGGCCGACGGCGAGCGAGCCGTCGTCGAGTGGTTTGGCGTAAACCCTGCCCTCGCCCTGGCCGCCCACCGACACGGCCTGCTGGCAGAGCGTGTCCTGATTGACTTCCAGCACCTCGTCGTTGGTCAGCAGGCTGAGCGTGAAGTCGTCCATCTTTTCCAGGTCGGCGCCGATCAGCAGCGGGCTCGTGAGCAGGCACCAGAGGCTGATGTGCGTGTATTGCTCGTTGGGGGTCAGCTTGGTGGAATGGAGATTGTTGGGCGTCCAGCCGCCGATGTGTCCGACGACGAGCATGTCGGCGTCGTTGTAGTGGCCGGGGCGGCAGAACGGAGCCCACTTGTCCTGGGCGAAACCGATGTCGTTGGCGACGCGGCTCCAGACATCGCGAATGTCGGTCGTCGTGCGCCACGACTGCGCCCACGGCGAGACATCGCCGATGAGCGGGAAGAGGTTTTTGATGTGGTTGTTCGAGAGGCTGAGGACGATGTCGCGACCGGTGGCCCGGAGCGCCTGATGCATTTCCTTTGTCTCGGGCATCTCGACCGGGCCCCAGTCGAGTTTGAGGTAATCGAAGCCCCACGCGGCGAACTGCTGGGCATCGGCGTAAGTGAAGCGGTATTGGCCGATGGCGAACGGCAGCTTCTTCTGGTTCTTGGGTGCGTTGGGCCAGCGCTGCGATGCACCCTCGGGGTTTTCCGCCGAGCCGCCGAGTTTGCCGCCGTAGGTGACAACCCACGGACTGGAGTAGAGGCCGGCCTTCAGGCCCATCGCGTGGATTTCATCGACCATCGCCTTGATGTCGGTGAACCGCGCGGTGTCGGCGGCCAGCGCGCGATTCGGACCGGTGCGCTGGCCCTGCCAGCCGTCGTCCATGTTGACGTAGGTCCAACCGTGCTGGTTGAGGCCGAGTTTGATCAGCGAACGAGCGGCGCGCAGTTCGAGATCCTGCATCACGCGTTCGCCGAAGCAGTTGTAGCTGTTCCAGCCCATCTGCGGCGTGAGCATGATCTCCTCGCCGACGACGATCTTGAACGGTTTTTCGGCGGTGCCGCGGGCGTTGGTGGCGCGCAGCGTCGTCTGGAATTCTCCGGGCAGCGTCAAAGCGCCGGTGATCCGGCCGGTAGCGGCATCAAGCGCGAGTCCGGCGGGCAGGCCGTCGGCGGCGAAGGTCATCGGCCGGTCGCCAGTCGCCGGGATCGAGTAGAGAAACGGCGAGCCGGGGCGGACGCCGAAGATTTTCGGGCCGTTGATTCGCGGTGTGGCGGCGGGCTTCGGGGTGAGGCTAACCGGTGGCGTCGCCGCAGCCGGAGCGTCGGCGGCGCAGAGCGACGTGATGCCGGCGAGGATAAAAACGGTGATAAGTTGGGAGAGGCTTTTCACGGGACAGAAGGCGTGGGCTCGAGCGACCACTCGCAGGTATCGACGATCTCGTGACCGGAGTCGCGTCCAATGGCTCGGACCGTGTTCTTGCCGGGCTGGAGTTGCACGTCGGCCCAGCGAGCGACTCGAACGTTGTCGGGTTTTGCCGTGCCCAGCGATTTTCCGTTGAGCACGAGTTCGATCTCAGCGCAGTTGGAATAGATTTTCACCTCGGTCGGCGACAGCCGGCGCGGTGTCAAGCGGCGCGAGGTGATGTAGACCATGCGCGCGTCGCTCCAGTTTGCCTGATAGAAATAATACGCGTCCTTCCTGATCTGGCGGTCCTGCGTCACGAGACCCTTGTCGTTGATGCTGGGAAGGCCGCCCTCGCTGCGGCCGTCGCTGGCGAAGTCAAACATCACCCAGACGAAGCTACCCCAGAGTTTCGGGCTGCCTTGGATCTGCGCCCAGTCGCGCTCGTGCATCAGCGCCTGCCACTCCTCGGGATGCACCGGGCCGTTGTTGGCCTTCGGCATCGTGAGCGTGCCTTCCTGATGCTGTGCGGGGTTGCCGCCGGCGCCGTATTCGCTCAACGCCACGCGCTGGTCCTTCCGATCGGTGAAGCGCTCGTCGATCAGCTTCGTCAGCTCACCCAGGTCGCCGTTGCCGTTATACCAGCCGGGATAGACGTTGTAGGCCATGCGGTCGGAGACGGCGTTGGTGGGGTTGCCGACCTTGTCGGAGGCGGCGACGGTCGGGCGCGTCGGATCGAGTCCGTGCGCGAGGGCGTTGAGCCGCTGCACTTCGGCGAGGGCGGCGAGGTTGGTGGCGCCGGGGCGGAGTTCGTTGAACAGGCCCCACCATGCAACCGAGGGGTGATTGGTGCGCTGCAAAATCATCTCGCGCATGGTCGCGTCGAGCGTGGCGTTGAACGCCTTGGTGACATCCGACGGTGCGTCGAGCGGCTCCGTGTCGTCGGGCACATTGTTGACGAACGGCACTTCGTTCCAGAGCAACAGGCCGGCGCGGTCGCACAGGTTGTGAAAGTTTTCGCCCTGCGGATAGTGCGCGAGGCGCACCGCCGTCGCGCCCATGTCGAGGATAAGCTGCACGTCGCGCGCGTCGGCCGTCGGCGAGAGCGCCCAGCCGTGGTCCTTGAGATCCTGATGGCGATTCACTCCGTAGATCGGATAGGGCCGGCCATTGAGGAGAAAGCCATCCGCGCCGAACGCGATCGTGCGCACACCGAGCGACTGCACCACCTCGTCGACCACGCGGCCCCCGCGCCGCAACCGGACGGACACAGAATAGAGATACGGATCGCGCCGGCCCTGCCAGAGATGCGCGTTCGGCAACGGGAGCGATTGCACCAGCGGCTGCGGCGATGCGGCGGGCGCGAGCGAAACCATGCGGCGGGCGCTCGCCGCGACTCTGCCGGCACCATCTTTGATTTCGGTGACGACCTCGACCTCCGCGGTGTCGGCGAGCGAGGTGGAGAGCAGCGTCTTCACCTCGATGTCCGCAGTGCCATCGCGCAGGCTGCGCACAGTGAGAAAGACGCCGGGCGAGGCGGACTCGAGCGGCGAGATGCAGACCGGATCGGTGACGATGAGGTGGACCGGCCGGTAGATGCCACCGTCGACATTGAAATCGCCGGCGAGCGGCGCGATGGTCTTCACAAGGGAGTTGTCGACCTGGACGCGGAGTTCATTGCCGCCGCCATACTTCAGGCGCGAGGTCAGTTCGACGCAGAACGCCGTGAATCCGCCGCGATGCTCGCCAAGCTCTTCGCTGTTCAGATAAATCTTTGTGCGCTGCGACGCCGCCTCGAATAACGCGAATACTCGTTTGCCCCACCAGTCCGCCGGAATCTCCAGCGACCGCGCATACCAGCCGATGCCGCGGAAATAGTCGCTGCCGCGTTCGTCGGGGCGTGGAGCCTGTCCCGGGGTTGGACCGTCCTGGCCGTCGAGCGCATTCCAAGTGTGCGGCAAGCTTACGGTGGTCCACACTTCCGTCGGAGCGGCGACGGGCGCATCCTGGCGGATGAATTTCCAGCCGGTGGAGAGCTCTTGCGACTGTCTTGGCGCGGCCGACTTCGCCAGCGTCGTGCGCCAACGCGTCGGCGCGCCGTTCTGCAGGATGAAGGCAGGCTGCTCGTCGGCGATCCTGGCGCGGCCGTTCGTCTCGAAATCGACGCGTACGATCGCAGGCTTTTCGCGGAATGGCGCCTGGTCGTCGTTGCCGAAGAACGCGCACCACCAGTTGCCCTCCTGGTCCTGGAAGTAATCGGTGCCGCCGCCGCACGGGACCGCCTCGTGACGCTGGTCATAGGGGCCGTAGATGTTGTCGGAGATCGCCGCCATGCTGCTGTAGCGGCCCTCGTAGCTGTCGGCGGCGGTGAGGTAATACTTGCCGTTCCGCTTGAAGAGGCAGGCCCCCTCGTGGCCGATGTCGGAACAGTGGCGCTGGGACGAACAGGATTCGGCATGATGGTGCGGGTCCATATCGGGATGCAGCAGCACCGGCTTGCGCGGTTCCTCGGCGAGCCCGCTCAGGTCGTCCTTCATGCGGGCGATCCAGCCGCCGCCATAAACCAGATACACCGTGCCGTCGTCGTCCTCGAAGAGGGACGCATCAATGTCGCCGCGCCACTTGCCGTCGTCGGCGAGCGCGTTGACGTAGGGGCCCTCGGGCCGGCCGGTGGTGCTCCGGAGCAAGCCGCGATCGCCGGGCGGCATGCTCAGCGTGATGAAATAGTTCTTGAGCCGCCTGATGTAGTGCAGCTCCGGCGCCCACAACGCCCGCACCGGCTGGCGGTGCCAGCGCCAGTCCTTCTGCCAGGTCGCGTCTTTCTCGAAACTCCAAACCAGGCCGAGATAGGTCCACGTCCGCAGATCGGGCGAACGCCAGAGCTCGACGCCATCGTTGTGGTCCCAAATGTCGTTTCCTGAGGAGCCGGTGAGGTAATAATTCCCGTCGCCGCCGACGATCACGATCGTATCGCGGATCTGCGTATCGGGGATGAGCGGCGCGAGATCCGGGATCAGCCCTTCCTTCACGGCGGAACCGGTCACGCGTCGATTCATCTGCCACCAGCGTTCGGCATGCACGGCGCCCGGGCCGCTGATGCCGAGCCCTTTTTGCCGCGGCGCCGGCGCGGGCACGATGCCGCCCCCGCGCGGAGGAGGAGTGGAACCGGCATCCGCTGCAGGCCGAGCGACGGGCGGCGACAACGCGGCGCTCTCCGCCGCGGCCAGCGGATTCGTTCCGTGAAAAGATGCGGCAGCAATCAGAAGAGCTACCGGAACTATTTTCATAAAAATCATCGATTCGTTGGATTCGGGCAAAAGCGGTGGTGTCTTTTGGGATGCGGAGAAACGCGCTGCTCCGAGGATCAGGGAGCGCGACGCGTTTCATAGAGCCGGTAGCCGACCTCGCGGGCCGCGGCGACGGTCTCGGCGTAAGGCGTGTCGCCGATGTCGAGGAAGCCGATCTGGTAGTTCTCGACGCGGAAATGGCCGGTCGCCTCGAGTTGCGGACCCGCGGCCCAACCGCCGTAGCGGTCGAGGCCGGCCGGACCCGGCTGCGCGGCCAGTTCGGCGTCCTCGCGCTGGCGGTTCGCGGTGAAATCAGCGTCGGCGAGAACCTTCCCCGGCCAGTCCTTGTGCTTGTATTGACCGTAGCGCTCGATGAACGGGAAGAAGCCCGCCGCCGGCGGCAGCGCCGACGAGCCGAACGGCCGCAGGTTCCCAACCTCGATGCGCGTTGCGGCCGACGGCGCCACCACGAAAACCTTCAACTCCTTTGCGAGGATCGGCTCCTCAATGCCGGCCCAGAGCGACATCTTGCCGCCGGGCACGCCGTGCATGCCGGGGAACTGCGTGAGCACCGCGGCCGCGTGCTTCTTGCGGCGGGCGAAAACGTAGAGCGTACCGGTCTGGCCGGGGGCGACGGCGACGTAGCCGCGCACCCAGGTGTCGCCGTTGAGGTCGGCGTAGACGCGGACCGGCTCGCGATCGGGGTTGCGCACGTCGAGCGCGAGGCCGAGCCGGTCGTTGATATCGGTGTCGGCAAACGTCAGCCGTGCCGCCGGATTGCCCGGGCCGGCCCGAAACGCGAGTGCGAACCGATCCTGTCCGGTCGCCGGGGCGACGGTGGCACCGTCGCCCGTCGCCTTGACGGGCGCGATCGCCGGGCCTTCGGGCCGGGTATCGAGGCCGACCGGAGCCGCCGGTGTGGCCGGCGGTATCTGGCTCGCGCAACCGGCGAGGAACAGGGCGGCCACGAGGCCGGCCAGGAAGGAAGCGACGGGTTTCATGCGCGGTGTGGAGATTGAGACGTCAAAAAAAATCAGCATTACACGGTGAAACCCTCGGCTGGAATTTCGGCATTTTTAAGAGGTGATGATACGTAATACGTATCATTCGGTCTTGGCATATTTTTGTGGAAAAAGTCACGGAGCGACGATAGCGGCGGTGACGCGGAACCAGTCGAAGTCGGCATGGCCGGTTTTGACGGCCGCCGCCGGCGCGCTGGCCAAGAGGCCCACTTTGGCTCCGGTCCATTGCTCGCCCGTCGCCCGGAACGGTCGTCCGATGGGCGTGAAAGTCTGGTTGTCGTAGCTGTAGGCGAATTGGCAGTTCGCGTCCTGCCCGACGGTAACGCGCAGGTACAACGGCCCATCCTTCGCGTCCACGGCCGCCACTTCGTGCTCGGCCGCGCCCGGCCGGTTCGCGCCCTGGTTGACGAGCAGCACGAGACGCCGCCCCTCCGCCGTGCGGCGCAGGCCAAGCAGGGCGTAATCGTAGCCGAAAACGACGAGGCCCGCGATCTCGCCTTCCGCAGCGGGGGCGAATTCGAGCTCGGTCGTGACCGTGAACTCGGGCGCAGGAAACTTCTGCAGGAGGAAATTCGGCGCGTCGTACCGGTTGCTCGCCGCCGGTGAGCCATCCGTGCGCGTCGGCGGTGCGGCCACGCTGGCCAGGCGGAGAAAACCGGAGCGCGCATCCAGCGCCGCCCACCCGGGTTGTGGGTTGGCATTCCACTGCCATTGGAGCCCGAGCCCCGGGCCCGCGGACGGGCGCATCTCAGTTTTTGAGAGGCCGCTCAAACCCACGGGCGAGACGCCCGTGCCACGTGGCATGGGCGTCCCGCCCATGTCTCCAGGCAAGCGATCCTTCAAAAACTGGGATGCGCCCGCAAATTCATCGGAGGTTTGCGGCGCCGCGAACGGATAGGTGCGCCCGACGTTGGGCTTGGCATGCACAAGCACCGGCTCGCCTTTGCCCGTGCCCGCCGGATCGCTGCCGATGACCGGCCAGTCGTCGCGCCACACCATCGGCTCCAGGTGAACGACGCGGCCCGTGGGCCGGACCTGTTGGAAATGCAGGAACCAGTCTTCGCCCGTCGGCGTGTCCACCCAGGCGCCTTGATGCGGGCCGTTGATCGACGTTGAGCCTTGCGCCAGCACGATGCGGGGCTCGTACGGACCATAAATGTTCTTCGCGCGAAACACCGCCTGATAGCCGTCGGAGACGCCGCCGGCGGGAGCGAACACGTAGTAATAACCGTGGCGCCGGTAGAGCTTCGGGCCCTCGATCGTGCGCCAGCCCGGCAGCTTGGCGCCATCGATGATCGTCGTGCCGGCATCGATCACCGTGCTACCGTCGGGACTGAGTTTGTGCAGCGTGAGCAGGTTGGAAATGCCCGAGCGACTTCTCGCCCAACCGTGAATCAGATACATCTGCCCGTCGTCGTCCCAAAATGGGCACGGATCGATCAACCCCTTGCCGGCCTTGATGAGCATCGGCGCGGACCATGCGTCGGCGGGATCCCGGGCGGTGGTGAGATAGAGGCCGAAGTCCGGATCCGGATAAGTAATCCAGAACTTGCCCTCGTGGTAGCGGATGGCCGGGGCCCACACGCCCTCGCCGTGCCGGGGCACTGAGAAATGATCGTCCGGCACCTGGCGCGGGAGCGCGTGGTTGATGATCGTCCAGTTGACGAGGTCCTTTGAATGCAGGATCGGCAGACCTGGAGTGGCATGAAAACTCGATGCCACGAGGTAAAAGTCGTCGCCCACCCGGATCGCGTCCGGGTCGGAGTAGTCGGCGAACAACACGGGATTCCGATACGTGCCGTCACCACAATCTGGATTCCACGGAGCCACGTCCCGGGGAGCGGAGCCCCGCAGAGCCGAAGGAAGGACAGCCAAGCCTATCGACAGGGCCGCGAGCGCGAAGAATGATCCACCAGCTCTCCCCGTGTATGGTGATCGTTTGGGGTGGAGCGGCTTGACCTCAAGACGCTTCAAGCGCGTTGCCCATTCGACAAGCTCAAGGTCCCGAGCCGGTCGAGGGAGGGACAACGCGCTCCACCAGCGAAACCCGATTTCATGAGCCCAAGCGATGGGCGCTCCTAAAATTCGAAGGCCAGCGAGCTTGCTTGCGCAGGGACTTGCTATCCCGTGGCCGCGAGCGTGAGCGAGTGGGATTCCGGGCCTCCACTCGCTCACGCTCGCGGCCACATCCCGATTCGGAAATGGAACGACTAGGAGCCTGTCGGACTCGCCAATGAAGACCATATCTTCTTCGGGAAATTCCATTGGGATGGCGGGGATCTGCCTCGACAGGCTCCTTAAGCAGCGCTCCGCGCTGCGAAAACCAGATTGCTCCTTCGATTTACCGCCGCCTCGCGGCGGTTTAAGGAGTTTGTCGGTCGGGGCGGGTTGCCTCGCGACGAAATCTCGAGCTCTTTCCGAACTTTGTTCGCAAGCCCGACAAACTCCTAAGCGCACCGGGTTCATGAATGTTTTTAAAGCGACCGGTCAATTGGCCGGGCCTTGGGCCGCCGGCCTTTTGAAATACCGGGCGGCGAAGTCGAGAAACACCGGCCAGTCCAGCACGTCGGTGTGGGCGCCCACGTGCTCGCGAAACGCGACTTCGCCGGAAACCAAGGCGACATCGGGGGCCGGCATTTTCGTCGTGCCCAGATCTTTTTTGCCGAGCAGCCGGTAAACCGGGCCGGCGGCCACCGCGGCCAGGAACTCACCGTGCGGGTCGGCCAATCGGTCCTGGGTTCCGCCGGTGATGAACACCGGGCGCGGCGCGACGAGCGCAATCAACTCGTGCGCATCGACCGGCAGCTCGCCCCAATGGCCACCGCCATATTTGCGGAAATTTCCCGCCATCCAGTAGGAGAAGGAATCGACGAGATTGTCCGGGGTCTCGCCATAGTTGCGGCGGAGAAGCTTGGCGCCTCCTTCGCCGGAGCAACTGGCGTAAACGATGGCCCAGCGTTGATCCAAGGCGGCGGCCCACAGCGCGGCCTTGCCCCAGCGCGAGTGGCCTTCGATCCCCAGTCGTTTCGCGTCCACGCCCACGTCGTCAGTCCAATAGATGGAGCCGGGTTTCACGCGCCGGATATTCTGGGGGCGCGCCGGGTCATCGCCGTCGGGCGGCAGGTTGGTTCTGGGGGTGAGGGCCAGGATGGCGGCGGAGCGGTCCGCCGCCGCCGGGGCGTCGGCACCGCGCAAAACCAGGGGGACCGCCCCGCCCGAAAGCAGGACAACGGCCAGTCGAATTAGCGGCCGAACCGCGCGACCGATGGTGAGGGGGGCGATGGAATTCACGGATTGGGTACGGCGAAATGCCGGGCGCGATAATCGGCAAGATGCCGGTCAATTTATCGGGCCTTGGGCCGCCGGCGTTTTGAAATAGCGGGCGGCGAAGTCGAGAAACACGGGCCAGTCGGGCACGTCGGTGTGGGGGCCCACGTGCTTGCGAAACGCGACCTCGCCGGAGACCAAAGCAACATCGGGGGCGGGCATTTCCGCCGTGCCCAGGTCTTTTTTGCCGAGCAGCCGGTAAACCGGCCCGGCGGTCACCGCGGCCAGGAACTCGCCGCGCGGGTCGGCCCAGGGATCCTGCGTCGCGCCCGTGATGAACACCGGCCGCGGCGCCACGAGGGCAATCAACTCGGGCGCGTCCACCGGCAGGTTGTTCCAATGGCCGCCGTATTTCCGGTAGCCAGCGGCCATCCAGTGGGAACCGGCGATGTTGTCGGTCGTTTCGCCGAAGTTGCGGCGCGAGGGCTTGGCGCCGCCTTCCCCTGAGCAACTGGTAAACACGATGGCCCAGCGTTGATCCTGGGCGGCAGCCCACAGCGCCGTCTTGCCCCAGCGCGAGTGACCCTCCACGCCCAGCCGTTTCGCGTCCACGTCCCGGTCCGTCTCGAAATAGTCGATCACCCGGCTCAAGCCCCAGGTCCACGCGGTCAACGCGCCCCACTCGTCGGGTCGGCCGCGGGGCTGGCCCCGGTTCATCAG
>Ga0182027_10009914_pt1 | contig 13610 bp, 13 predicted proteins | sample 712E1DmetaG_FD_121300 | JGI IMG/M metagenome (GOLD analysis project Ga0182027, IMG submission 121300) | Permafrost microbial communities from Stordalen Mire, Sweden - 712E1D metaG (Illumina Assembly) | ecosystem: Environmental > Terrestrial > Soil > Wetlands > Permafrost | place: Sweden...
GAATCATTCGTGCCAGGTGCAGCAACCGCAACTTTTCCGGCGGCAAAGTGGAATGGTTTGAGATTTTCCGCTTGACCTGTGTCCGGAGCTCTAATCTAGTTTAAATTAAAGATGAGTGCAAAATACCGTTTTATTATTGACCCGGTTCAGGGAATCATCCGCCGTTTCTTCCAGCGCTTTGGGTATGAGATTGTTAAAACAGGAGGGGATTACACCCCGGATGAATTGGACATCATGGCCAAAGTCAAACCTTTCACGGCCACCGGGACCGAGCGCATTGGTGGTCTGATCAATGCCGTGAAATACCTTTCCCACAACCGGATCGAAGGCGATTTTGTGGAATGTGGTGTCTGGCGGGGGGGCAGCATGATGGCGGCAATGTTGACTCTTTTGCAACTCGGCGATACTTCCCGGCATTTTTATCTCTATGACACTTACGAGGGCATGACACCCCCGACGGACAAGGATGTAACCTATGACAACGACCGGGCAACGGATCTTTTGGCGATTTCAGAAGCTGACAAGGAGGGACATTCCTATTGGTGTGTCGCCGGTTTGAATGACGTGCAAAGGAATGTTTTTTCCACCGGCTATCCCAAGGACAAGATTCATTTCATCAAGGGCCGGGTTGAGGATACCCTGCCGGCTTCCATGCCAAAGCGAATCGCGCTTCTGCGCCTGGATACTGATTGGTATGAATCCACTTATCACGAGCTCATGCATCTTTATCCCTTGCTCGGCTCCAACGGCGTGCTCATCATTGATGATTATGGCTTTTGGCAGGGCTGTCGAAAGGCAGTGGATGATTATTTTGCCAGGCAGACATTTGTGCCGCTGTTGATCAAACTTGATTTTTCGGGCCGGCTGGCCGTAAAGCCGAATTGACCGTACAGTCATATAATACGCCTCTGAACTACATCAGAGGCCAGCAACCGCGCATATGAATCAATCTTCCCGCTCTGCCGTGGTCACGCTGGCCACGGGCAAGGCCATCGAGAATCTGGACCACACGTTCTCCAGCTTTGCCCGGTGTCCCAACGCGGAGTTGCATGCGTTCATCGTTGACCGCCAACTGCCGCAGCGCCGGGTTCCCGGCGTCCAATACCATTTGCTGGCGCCTTCGCCGGATTTTTCACATCCGTTGCGCGAGGTTTATTACCGCCGGCTGGAGGTGCTCGACGGCCTGGGGGTGGATTATGCGATGACGGTGGACAGTTTTGACGTGCTGTGTCTTCAACCCCTGCCGCCGTTTGAACAATTGCTTGGCAATGCGGATGTGGCCGCCTGTGTCGAACACCAGGGCGGCCGTTATGTGCTCGGGCAGGGTTACACGTCGAGTTTTCTCAACGGCGGTGTGTTTCTTTGGCATGTGCCGCGCAGCCGTGACATTCGGGCGGAAATTGCTGCTCGCGGGCGCACCCATTTCCGCACCCTGGCCGACGATCAACTCTGTCTCAACGAAGTTATTCAGACAAAATATTTTGACCGTCTGCGGATCCTGCCCTGCCAGTATAATTATCGCGCCTACTTGAAGGGCACTTATTCGAAAAACCGGCCCGGCTGGCCGACGGTGGAACATCTCGACGGCGTGATGATTTACCACAACGCCACCTGCATTCCGGGGGTGAAAAAATTGCCGCCTTTCAAGCCGCGCGCCACGCTTCCACCCTTGCCGGTGGACGGGCGTCCGCTGACGCCGCGCGAGCAATTCTGGCGGCGGCTGCGGAACAAGTTCAGACCGTGGGTGGTTGGGTGAGCCGCCGGTCTTCCTGCAACGCTCGCGCCCGCACGCCGAAAACCTGTTCCCAATCCACACCCGGGGCGGCACTTCGACTTTCCATATGGGTGGCCAGCGTTGGGATGGGTGCCCAGAGCGTTCGTCGTTTGCCAAAAAGGAGGTAACGCCAGGCGTGCCACCAGGCCAGCGCCTGGGAGCCGGGGATGAATTTGCCATCGCCAAATCCGCGGATGCAGCACCAGGGATTGAACACGCGCAGTTTGGTCAGGGCCATCCACAGCCCCAGGTCCGAATTGCCCTGGCAATAGGTTTTGAACACGCCGGATGTTTCGACCAGAGCTGGTTGCCGGATCATGAAGGTCAGTGCTGTGGCCACCACCGTGCGCCAGCGCCGGCCATCTTCCACGTGCTCACGGGAATGGATGCGGTCAACATACCGGCGGTGGTAATCCGAATGATCCGCCAGGGTCAGGGCATCCGCCTCTGGATGACGCCGCATAAAAAACACCGCCTGTTCCAGCGAACGGGGCAGATACAAGTAGTCGTCCTCGGCGAAATAAGCCAAACCGGAATCCCGTTGCCCGGCCAGAATGTCAATCTGCCGGACAAAGGTGGCGCCGTTGCCTTCGCCACCCAAGAGGATCAACTCCATCGCGGTGTGCGGGAAAATGGACTTTACCAATTCCGGGTAGGCCGGCGGGCAGTTGTCCAGCAACACCCACATTTTAACCTTTAAATTGCCGATCGCCGCCTTGAACGTCTCCAGGTTCAGTTGGACCAGCGCCAGTTTGTCCTTGAATCCCAGAATCGGGTTGGCCGACACCCGCGGATAAATGCGATAACAGACTGCCAGATCGAAATCGCCGGAGTTTTTTGGGTTATTCACCTTGTTTCAATCCTTGCTTGGGTTGCAGTTTCGCCACCAGTTTTTCATCCCGTCCCCGCGTTTTGTAAGTCCAGATGCCCCACATATTACCCAAGACGCTGCCGAGGCTTGTTGGCGGGTGCCAGAGCCAGCAGGGATCGCCGTCGCGGATCAAACCGCGCACGGCATGCCACAGCGGGCCGATGAAGGTGACGCAGTAAACACCTGCCAGCCAGAGCGGCACGGGCGGTTTTTCCTCCATCCAATTTATTTTTGCCTCCTCCTGGACGCGGAGAAAATGCACCGTGGCGCGCCGGCGTTTTTGCACAAAACCCAAAAGCGTTTGCACGTAGTAATGGTGAACGCCGCGTCCGCGAATCCGCAGCCATTCGCGTTTGCCCGCGCGCATGAGGTGCAGGGCCGCGTGCGTGTCCTGGAAATGAGCGTTGGCCTTCACCGATTCCAAATCGGCGCGGCGAAAAACAAATCCGTTCGCGCCCAGCGGATAGGAAAGCGAGTCACCGGGCAGGACCCAGCGTTCCACTTCGCCGGCGCGTGCCACGAGCTTCGGATTCACACTCATCAACCAGGCAATCGGGTCGCTGATGTGCAGCCGGTGCGTGAGGTAGGCGCAGAACGAACTCATTTTGGGCGACGGCAGATAGTAACTTTCCACGCCCAACGCCTGTGGATTGGCCGCGAGCGCCTTCACGGCCAGTTCGATGTAATCGGGATGCGTGATTTCGTTGTCCGCGTCCACAAAGACAATGTATTCACCGGTCGCATGTTGCAGCGCCAGGCGTTTGCCCTCCTCCATGTTTTTGCCGTCATCATCGAGGACAATCGCGTTGTATTTTTTTGCGATCTCGCGCGTGCGGTCGGTGGAATGCGCGTCGGCCAGCAGAATTTCGTAGCGGTCGCGCGGATAGGTCTGGCGCGTGATGGACGACAGGACATTGTCCAGCAACGCCTCCACATTGAGCGTGGGCATGATGAAGCTGACGCGCGGCAGATTTTCCGGACCGGACTGCATGGGGTGAAGGTGGACGAAGACGGCGGCAAATTCAAATCAGCATTGCGCAGGGGGATGGTGCCGGCGCATCGTGATAAGCCACGCAAAAAATAACACGCTGAACGCTATGCCCGCGGCAACCGGCATGGTTTGTAACAAAGCAACGGGGGTTTTCCCGAGCGTGAGCAACGTCAGCCAATAACCCAGTCCGAGCACGCCATAGGACAGCGAGATTTTCAACCAACGGCTGGCCAGTGACCATAGCGCCAGTGCCTGCAGCAGTCCGACGAAGACCATTGTGACTGACAGCCGGGCAATCATGGCTTCAGCCTCGGGCGAAGGCCGGCCCAAAATAACTTTGACGCACAAACTCCGAAGCAGAAACAATGCGCCGGCACCGAACAACAGCGCTAGGATATAAAGTCCCAGCAACTTCAACTGCTCGGCCACCACGTTCCCAGTCCGCGCGCCGGAGCGCGACGTGAACAGGACAGTCAGCAGCGGAGCCACGGTTATCGGCAACGCCGCCGCCAACCGTTCTGCGCAGTTGTAGGCGTCGTTGTCCGCGCCGGTGAAGAATTTTTTGGCAACCAGCAAATCGCCTTGTATGAAAAAAAACCCACCGCCCACGCAGGCGGCGCTGACGACCAGGTACAGAACAAATTCCCTGTTCCACGGCGAAACCGGCTCGCCGTGCAGCAACAAATCCTTCCGCCAGAACAGCAGGACGATGTAGGCCAACAGCGAGAAGGCCGTAGCATATACGGCCGTCTCCGGCATGGGCCATTTCAGAGTGAAGAACCAGCCGAACGAAACCCGCAGCAACGCAGCTAGCAATCCGATGAGCGCGAGCCGTTTGAATAACGCCAGTCCCTGACACTGCGCTATGGCCCACGAAGCCCACAACCACAGCACCGTAGATAGCAACGTCGGAAACATCAGTCTCTCGCTGTAGTGAAAGAAACCACCCAGCGGTTTGATGATGATCACCGCCAGCACCAAACCGGCAATGGTGGTCCGGAACAGAAATTTCCGGCAGCCGAGGAGCAAGCCTTGCAACCGCGCGTTGTCGCCGCTGGCGTTGAAATGCGCGATGTAGTGCGCGACCGCAAATATGGCCACCGAGGGCAGCAGGCCGAGCAGCGGCATGAAACCGTTCAGCACGCTGTTGGCATTGCCGTATTGCCCTTGTGCGCTCAAGTGCCGGCCCATCACGCCTTGAAATGCCAGGTTGCCGAGGCCGGTCACAAAATTGATCGCGGCAAAGATGATGCCGCTCTGCACGAGCTTGCGGGCCGGGCCGGAATCGCTTTTCAAATCAGGACTCATGCGAGTGGCTGCCATTCCTTTCGTGGGCGTGAACCTGTTTCAAAACATCGTCGGCGATTTTATTCCCCGGTATTTTCCCAATCCGGAATGAAATCGATGGGTTTCCGCCGGGGGACAGGAGCCTGGGCCGCCTGGCCGGAAAGCCGTTGGCGAAGATTGTTGTCAATGCCCGCCACTTTGAAGCCTTCACGGGCGAAACGTTTGACGTTCTCCGGGCCGATAAGGGCCGCCGAACCGGCGATAATAACTGTCATCATAAAACATGCGCTCCGGCGCGGCTTTTCTGCCCGGCGGCCATTTTGCGCTGGACGCATAGATTTGGCGGGAGGGGGCTTCCGGCGCAAGTGCATTTTGAGTTTTACTGCGGCGGCGGGGCCGTAAAAAGCTTGCGATGTTGTTGCGGCTTGGTGTTAATGCCGGGCGCAAACTCGTGAAAAAAAAGTTTTCTACCGCCATCGTTGGGCATTGGCAGGCTTTGAATGTTCTCCTGCCGGCGTTTCAGTCCGTGCCGGACTTCAAAGTGGCGGCCTTGTGCGGGCGCAACGGGGAAGCGACCCGGGCGGCGGCCGTCAAAGCGGGTGTTGCCAAAGCTTACCGCGACTGGGAAGCGCTGGTTGAGGACCCGGAAATTGAAGTGGTGGCCCTGGCGCTGCCGGCATTTCTACAAGCCCGGGCGGCGGTCGCGCTGGCTGCGTCCGGCAAGCATTTGTTCTGCGAAAAACCGTTGGCGGCGGATCTGGCCGGCGCGCAGGCTGTCTGCGCCGCGGTTAGCGCCCGCCAACGGGTGGCGGCCGTCAACTTTGGGTTCCGGATGGTCGAAGCCTTCCGTGATTTTCATTCGATTGCGAAAGAAGGGATGCTGGGCGCGCCGCAACTGGTGATGGTGGAGTGGCTGCTTTCCACCAGGTGCGATCCAACCCTGGCCTGGAATTGGAAGTCGGACGCCCGTCAGGGGGGCGGCACCTTGAATCTGATGGCGTCGCATGTGCTGGATTATTTGAGCTGGTTTTTGGGAGAAATCGTCAAAGTGCGGCTGCAAACAGCGGCTTGGGTCCCCTTCCGCCCGGACGGGAACCCGGGGCATCCGAAAAAAGTTGAAGCGGATGACACCTGCAATCTTTTGATGACACTGGCACGGGAAACCCCGGCCAGCGTGACCGTCTCGACGGCCTTGGGTGTCCCCGGAGGACATCGGGTGCGGGTCTGGTTTGAAAAAGGGTTGCTGGAACTGGCCAATACGGCCAGTGATGATTATCAGGATGGGTTCAAACTTTCCTTTCAACCCGGCAAGAATGCCGGCCGCGGTCTGGGCCGGGAGGTGAAGAAGAGCGCCCGGTTGAGCCAAATGAAATCCTGCCATCCCGGCCGGGTGGCGGTGACCCGGCGCGTGGTTGAAGAGTATGCACTGGCCTTACGCGGCCGTGAAAATCGGGCCCCCACATTGGATGACGCGCTCAAAGTGCAAAAATACATTGAAATGGCGCGGCAATCGGGCTGGTGACAGTCCATTTTCAGCTTGTGTTTTCGGAACAGCGTTTATAATCCACGCACACGTTCTACAAATGGAAATCAACACAGGCGTTGGTCGGACTGAACAGGTCTTGTCGCCGTGGGTCACCCTTGTAACCCACAAGGTCCAGCTTCCGGGAATGCCCGGCAGCCATCAGTTTCATTCCTTCAAACAGGCTGATTATGTGACCATGTTTGCCGTCACCGTGGACGGCAAAATCCCCCTGGTGCGCCAGTACCGTCCGGCGTTGGAACGGTTCACGTTGGAGCTGCCATCGGGATTGCTCGACAACCCCGCCGAACCGCCGGCCCAGGCCGCTGCGCGGGAATTGTTCGAGGAAACGGGCCTGACCGCCGGCGCCAGAGTGCAACCGCTGGGATGCGTGGCCCCCGATTCCGCGCGTTTGGAAAATCGTCTTTGGGCCTTCTTCGCCCCGGGGGTGAGTCCTGAAAAATCAACTGCCTGGCAGCCGGACCCCCAATTGGAGTGCCTGCTGGTTTCCCGGGAAGAATTGAAGGAGTTTGTGCTGGATGGCCGGTTTGAACATGCCCTGCATCTGGCGGTGATCGGACTCGCCGTGGTGCGGGGGCTGTTTTCCTTTGACTGAACCAAAACACAGAAGTTATTTGCGTGAATTACGACGTGATCATCATTGGCGGACTCGGACATGTTGGACTGCCCTTGGGGCTGGTCTGGGCGGATGCCGGTTTAACCGTGGGGGCGTACGATCTGGACGGGGCCAAGCGGAAATTGGTGGGGGACGGCAAGATGCCGTTTTTGGAACATGACGCGGAACCGATTTTGCAGCGGGTGTTGAAAAAAAATTTCTTCCTGCCGGACAACCTGTCGGAAATTGCCAGGGCCAAGGCTGTCCTGATCACAATTGGCACGCCGGTGGATGAATATTTGACCCCGCGGCTTCTGGTGGTCACCCGGCTGGCGGACCAGTTGATTCCCCACCTCCATTCCGGCCAGCACATCATCCTGCGCAGCACCGTGTTTCCCGGCACCACGCAAAGATTGAAGGACTATTTTGAGTCCAAAGGCCTGTCGCTGCACGTTTCCTTCTGTCCGGAGCGCATCGTGCAGGGACATTCCATCCGGGAATTGCGGGAGCTGCCGCACATCGTTTCCAGTTACTCGGACGAGGGGCGCGTCTTCTGCGCGGGATTGTTCCGGCTGCTGTGTGGCAAGATTGTGGAGGTCGGCGTGCGCGAGGCCGAGCTGGCGAAATTATTCAACAACAGCTGGCGCTATATCACGTTCGCCGTGGCCAACCAGTTTTACATGATGAGCGAATCCTGCGGTGCGGACATCCGCGAGGTTTACCGGGCCATCACGCAGGATTATGTCCGGGGCCAGGACATCCCCAAACCCGGTTATGCGGCCGGGCCGTGCCTGTTGAAGGACACGATGCAGCTCAGCGCATTTTACAACAACGGGTTCAACCTGGGCTACGCGGCCATGCAGGTCAATGAAGGGCTTCCCTCCTTTTGCGTGGAGCGCATCCTCCGAAACCACAAGCTCAAGGGCGCGAAAGTGGGTTTGTTGGGAATGGCCTTCAAACCCGAGGTGGACGACATTCGCGACTCGCTTTCATTCAAATTGCGCAAGCTGCTCGCGTATCACGGGGCCGAGGTCCTTTGTACCGATGAATATATTTCGTCCCCGGAATTTTACCCGCTGGAAACCGTCTTGAAAGAGGCGGATTTGTTCATCGTCGGTACCCTGCACCAGCGCTATCGGAACCTTGAATTCCCCAAGGGCAGACCCGTTTTCAACATCTGGAACCTCGATTCCGTCAGCCGGGTCTGATGGTTTTCCCAGGAAGCCATGCGCCATAAAAAATTCTTTGTCACGGGCGGCTCCGGCTTTATCGGCGGCGCCTTGGTGCGGCGACTGGTGGCGGGCGGCGCCAAGGTCCGCGTATTGGACAACCTCCTGCGCGGCAGCCCGCGCCAATTGGAAGCCGTCCGCGACCGGATTGAACTGGTTCAGGGAGATGTTCGCGATCTGGAAACGGTGGTGGCCGCGTCCCGCGGATGTGACGCCTTTCTGCATCTGGCCTATCTCAACGGGACGGAATTCTTCTACAGCAAACCCGAGCTGGTGCTGGAAATTGCCGTCAAGGGCACGATGAACGCCTTGGACGCGGCCATCAAAAACGGCATCAAGGACTTTGTTTACTGTTCCAGCTCGGAAGTTTACCAGACGCCGCCGCAGATCCCCACGCCGGAAACCGTGCCATTGATTGTGCCGGACGTGATGAACCCGCGATATTCCTACGGTGGCGGAAAAATCATCGGCGAACTGCTGTGCGTGAACTATGGCCGCAAGTTCTTTGAGCACATGACCCTCTTCCGGCCGCACAACGTGTATGGCCCGGACATGGGCGGCGAGCATGTCATCCCCCAATTCATCCTGCGCGCCAAAGCCGCCGTGGCCGGCGCCGCCTCCGGCGATGTCCCTTTTGCCATCCAAGGCCAGGGCAACGAGACGCGGTCTTTCATTTACATTGACGATTTTACCGACGGCCTGATGCTGGTGTTGGAAAAGGGCAAACCTAACGAGATTTATCACATCGGCACGCAGGATGAGATTTCCGTCCGCGACCTGGCCTTGCAGGTGGTCGCGCTTTTCGGCCGCCAGCCCCGCTTCCAGCATCTTCCGTTGCAGGCCGGCAGCACGCCGCGACGGTGTCCCGACGTCGGCAAATTGCGCGCCTTGGGTTTCGCTCCGAAAACTTCCCTGCCCGCCGGATTGAAGCAGACCTTTGACTGGTACACCAAACACGCACACCTTTTTCAAACGCAGTCCAAGCCAGCTTGATTTATGCAAATCGGTCCCATCACAAAATGTCAGTGCTGCCAGGCCGCGCCGCTGGAATCCATCCTTTTCGTCGGATACCTCCCGCCGGTCAACACCATGCCGAAGGTTGGCCAGCCGCTGGAGGAACAACCCGGCTATCCACTCGAACTGGTCCGTTGCCCGTCCTGCACCCTGGCGCAAATCAATTTTGTTGTCCGCCCGGACATCCTGTTTCCCCCGGACTATCCCTACACGACCGGCACCACGCGGATTTTGCGCGAGAACTTCAGCCAGCTGGCCGAAGAAGCGACCGGGCTTTTGGGACTGAAAACCAGCCAATTGGTGGTGGACATCGGATCCAATGACGGCACGTTGCTTTCCAATTTCCACAAACGCGGCCATCCCGTGCTGGGGATTGAGCCGACGGACAAATCCAAACTGGCCAACGCCGCCGGCATCCGGTCCTGGAATTGTTTTTTCAACGGCGACTGCGCCGGGCAGGTGACCCGGGAAATCGGCCGGCCGGCGCTGGTCACGGCGGCAAACGTATTTGCGCACATCCCCGATCCTGTCGGCATTGTGGCCGCCATCGCGGAAATGACCGGTGATGATGGCGTGTTCATCAACGAATCTCATTATTTCCTGAGCTTGGTCGAAACGCTGCAATACGACACCATCTATCACGAACATCTGCGGTATTATTCGTTGAAGTCCATGACCCATCTGCTGGCAACGGCCGGGTTGCGCGTTTTCAACGTCAAACCGATTCCCACCCACGGCGGTTCCATACGCGTCTATGCCTCGCGGAACAAAAAGTTTGTCCCCAACGAATCGGTTTCCCGCCAGATCGAAGCCGAGGAAAAATTCGGCCTCTGCACCCGGCCGCGCCTGCAACGTTTTGCCCGCGAAGTTTTTCAGAGCAAGGCGGACCTGCTTGCCCTCCTCGGCCAGGTGCGGCAACAGGGACATCGCGTCTTTGCCATTGGCGCCCCGTCCCGGGCCAGCACGTTGATCAACTACTGCGGCCTGGATCGCAGCCTGGTGGACGCGGTCATGGAGGTTGGCGGTTCGCACAAAATCGGCAAGTTCATGCCCGGCTGCGACATCCCGGTTGAAAACGAAGAGCGCCTTTACCGCGAACAGCCGGAATATGCGCTGCTGTTTTCGTGGCATATTGCCGGGGAATTGATTCCGAACCTGGTGAAGCGCGGATTCAAGGGCGACTTCATCGTTCCGCTGCCCAATCCCCGGATCGTTCGCAGCCCCTCCAAGTCCTGACGGCTTGCTGCGTCCGCCGCGGGTCAACCCTTTCAGTTCTCCTTCAAATAGCCTGAGGGGACGGGCTTGCCGTCAATCTGGTCTTGCAGCAAATCGAGCAGTGTGTGCGGGTGGTACATTTTGAGCAGGGTTTCCCGCAGGGCGAGGCAGTTGCCGCGCAAGACCGGATGCCGTTGCAACGCCTCGGCCAGTTTCGGTTTCAACTCTGCCGGCGATATTTTCATGGCGTCCACGGCGAAGAGGCATTGGTCAAGCCAGGGAAATTCAAACGGCAACGCCGCGCCGATCATCGGCACGCCGAGACACGCGTATTCCAGGAATTTGGGGACGGAATTTTGGTGCAGTCCACCCGTGCAAACCATAAACCGGCTCCCGCGGACGATGCGGTTCAGTTCCTCCCACGGCAGGAAGGAATAATTGTGCCGCCGATCAAACACCGTGAACGGCTGCCCGTTGAACTTTCCGATCAGATCAATCAACCGCTGGCGGTCGTAATAAAGGTTGGCAAAATTCAACGAGGCCGGGGCGTACGGATCGCGCATCAGCCACGGTCCGTTGGTCGCCCCCATGTTCGTAAAATCGTAGCGGAACGGTTCCTCCTGTAAGGGCACGTCCTCCTCGGCGATGGGAAACGGAAAATACAACAACCGGCTTTCGTCCACCGCGCCGGACGAACGCTGCCGCCCTTTGACGAAGTCGAGCAGGGGGGCGGCCAACAAGGCGGCGGGGCGCAGCAGCGCGGACTGCACCAGATAACGAACCAGCCGATCCGGAAAAAAAAACCACGGTGGACGGTCTCCCGCCAGAAAGCGCGCGCGGCCGGTCCGGACGGCAATGCCGTTGTAGTTGAAAAAAATATGAAACGTGGCATTTTGGGAAAACCAGAACGGACTGTTCCACCAGTCAATCGGCATGACAGAAAAGTTTTTGCGGCTTTCAAAAATCGGGCGCAGGGCGTTTAGTTCGCTGGCCAGCAGGCCCTGCAGGATGACGTGTTTGTCGATTTTCCAGACCTGATCGCGCAGCCGGCGGAGGCTCTCCGGGGAACAACTTTCCAGCCGCCAGACTTCAACCCCACGCTGGTCCAGGGATCGCAATGTGGGTGTGAACACCGACTGGCTTTCCACGTTTTGACTGCGAATCCACAGACATTCATTGAGACGAATACGTGGCGGCATCGACTTAAAAATTAAACGCAACAATCGGCCACTACAAGCCGTGAATTTCTCCGGTCGCGCCGGTAAATTCACAATTCAGGCCCGTCGAAGGCGACGGTCTCGACCTGTCCGTGCCGACCTGCGCGCTGGCCGGTTGCGACTTGTATGGTTGAACGCCAGGAATGGGAAAATTCGGTGGATACTTCCGGTTCGTATGACGATGGACAAACCTTTGGCGGGCCGACTTGCCGCTTCCTTTCCCACCCACCCCATTCCATGGTTCCGGAACGGTATTCATTTACGGCGAGCAGCTTGTCTTTGGAACTGATTTTATCGAGAATCGAATACGGCGCGGATCGCGGCGAGTCACAGGAATGAGATGGCTGGAATGGGTATTCTCGAACCGTTTGATCAGTGTATCCCTGATGGACGCCTCCGGATCCCCGGTTTGATGTTGCAAGGCTTGCGCATCTGGAATTGCTGGCAATACTTCCATCATCCAACTAAACTGCGCAACGGTTCATGAACATACTGTCGAGATACATTCGGAAAGCCGTTCGTGCCCGGGGCTTTGACATGATTCATTACGCGCCTTGGGAGAATCTTTTTGCCCGTTTTGGCATTGACCTGATCCTCGATGTGGGTGCGAACGCCGGCCAATCCTACGATTCGTTCCGCTGGGCCGGGTTCAAAGGTCCCATCTGTAGTTTCGAACCCAACCCGGAAACCTTTCGTCGTCTGGAACGCCGGCCGGGGTCTGATTGGCAACGTTTGCCGTACGCACTGTCCAGCCGGTCCGGTTCGGCCGATTTTTATTTGACCAGCAGTGACAATGCCGACAGTTTGCATCTGCCACTGGCCAATGTCCGAGTCCGGGACAAAATCACCGTGTCAACTTATCGGCTGGATGAACTGTGGTCCAAATTGGGATTCACGGCCCGAAATGCGTTTCTTAAAATTGATGCGGAAGGACATGATTTGGAAGTCATAAAAGGCGCTTACGGAGTGCTCGACCGCATCCCCGTGATCATGGTGGAGATTGCCCCCATACCGCGATTCAAAGACGAACCGCCCCTGCCCTTCTTTGTGGATTTTATGGATCATTTGGGGTTCTGTGTTTGCCGGGCGGAAAAGAATTGCATGAATCGGGCCGTGGGCATTGACACGGCTTTTGACATGGTCTTTGTGAAACGCGAACTGGCGGTGAAAGCGTTGGCAGAAATGGCTGGCTCCCGTTAAACTTCACCCCCGGTCATGAAAAAAGTTTTTGTCACTGGCGCGGCGGGTTTCATCGGCAGTAACCTGGTGGACCGGCTTTTGGGCGACGGCAAAACGGTCGTCGGCTGGGACGACTTCTCCACCGGCCAGCGTGAATTTCTCCAATCAGCACTGGCGAATCCCAAATTCAAACTGATCGAAGGCGACTGTCTGGATTTGTCCGCCTTGATCCCCGCCCTGGCGGGGTGCGACTTTGTCTTTCACCTGGCTGCCAATGCCGACGTCCGTTTCGGCCTGGAACATCCGCACAAGGATTTTCAGCAAAATGCCGCTGCCACCTTCAACGTCTTGGAAGCGATGCGCGCCAACAGCATCAAGCGCATCGCGTTTAGTTCCACCGGCAGCGTCTATGGCGAGGCGGAAATCTTTCCCACGCCGGAAAACCATCCATTTCCGGTGCAAACCTCCCTGTACGCGGCCTCGAAGCTCGCCGGCGAAGGATTTATTCACGCTTACTGCGAAGGCTACGGTTTCGAGGGTTACATTTTCCGGTTTGTATCCATCTTGGGCGAACGCTACACGCACGGACATGTTCTGGATTTTTACAAACAATTGCTCGCCCATCCCGGTCAATTGAAAATCCTCGGTGACGGCAAACAGCAGAAATCCTATCTCTACATCGGTGACTGCCTGGA
>Ga0182027_10009915_pt1 | contig 13610 bp, 7 predicted proteins | sample 712E1DmetaG_FD_121300 | JGI IMG/M metagenome (GOLD analysis project Ga0182027, IMG submission 121300) | Permafrost microbial communities from Stordalen Mire, Sweden - 712E1D metaG (Illumina Assembly) | ecosystem: Environmental > Terrestrial > Soil > Wetlands > Permafrost | place: Sweden...
GCCATCGTCGACACGTCGACTTGTTTTTCGCCATTCACCTCGAATGGAAGCGGCTTGGTATCGCTTTGCCCGAATACCTTCTTCCAGGGCGCCTTCAGGTAGATCGCATTGACCAAGACGAGGCGAGTGTATTCGTCCAACGCGCCCGCTGGAATCAGGCCGCGAATCCGATTCCTGGTCTGCTCGGTTACCCAGTCGTTGATCTCTCGCGTGGCTTCGGCGGCGTGCTTGACGAAGTCGACGAGGGAAAGCGGAGCACGGTAGGTATCTTTCAACAATTCCAGGAAACTGCGGCGAAAGCCAAAGCACTTGTCCCCGAAAAGACGATTGGCAACCGTCAGCGTGATGGGATCGCCCGGCCGGTTGCGGCCGGTTGGTTGTTGCTGCACGCGTTCGGTTGTCCGACGAGTCACCTCTTCGAGCGCCTTGGTCAGCTCGTTGAACGACGCGTGCAGCTTTGCTTCGTCGCTCGGGTAGTGCAAAGCCTTGGTCATCTCGTCGCGCGTCTTGCCCGCAGCCCCGGCGTAGGTCATGGCCAGCGCGAGCTGGATCGAGTAGGGCGAGATGACGGCGTTGCCACTTTGCTGGGGCTCGGCGCGAAGCAGGTCCAGTCCCAAGGCATTGATGGCCCGGGCCGCCGTGAACGGAGGCGGACTGCTCGGTACTGCATCCCAAATCTCCGCATGCGCGCGACTCGCGAGAAAAGATCCGGCTATCAACACCCAGAACCGCAAGCCAAGCTTCATATCCTGATGAGAACACAGGTCCGGGCTGCGTGTCAGTCGGGAAATGTTCGTCGACCGTCGTCGCCGAATTTCTGTTGACTCCGCCGGCTCCGAATAGGATGCCACTTCTTGTTGGACGGCACGAACCAAGTATGGAATTTCCGGCGCATGGCCGAGCGGGCGTTGCTTGCCTTCGCGTGCCTGATGTTCGTGCTGTTGTCGCGCTACCACTGGCACCAGATCTGCGATGACGCCTTCATCGCATTCCGCTATGCCGACCACGTCGTCGCTGGGCTGGGGCCGGTGTGGAACCGGGGCGAAGCGGTTGAAGGATATTCATCGCCACTTTGGTTGGGAATCTTGGTGGCGGGGCGAGCGGGCGGGATCGATTTGGCGCTCTGGTCCGGCTTGATCGGCGCGGGCTTTTCGGCGCTGTGCCTGGTGTTCGTCCATCGACTGGCGTTCGCGCTCTCGGACAGCCGCCTGGTCGCTGCCGGCGCTAGCGCCGCGGCCTCGCTGCTCTATCCAATTTACTATTGGGCGCCCGCCGGGCTCGAGACCGCGCTCTATGCGGCACTGATGACCGCAGCCACTTGGTCGCTGGTGGCGCGGTCGACGTGGGCGTGGTCGCTTGTGGCCGCGTGCTTGGGCGTTGCTCGGCCAGAAGGTCCTTTTCTTTCCTGCGCCCTGGTTGGCCTCGCGGCCGTGGCAAACGGGCGCTCCGGGCTGCGACCCGGGCGGATTTGCCTCGCTCTCGGGCCGGCGCTCGCTTGGCTGGTCTTTCGCCGAGCATTTTACGGCGATTGGCTGCCCAACACCTACTTCGCCAAGGCCACGGGCTCGCTGGTCTTCAGGCTCGAAACAGGCGTCGTTTACGCGATCTGGGCGGTGGGCGGATTGGTGGTGACGGCGGCGACCGCCTATCTGGCGGGGATGGCGACCCGAAAGGTGACGAGCGCCATCCTGTTTTTGGCCCTGGCGCTCGCCGTGGTGGTCGTCGGAGGCGGAGATTGGATGTGGCACGGCCGCATGCTCGCGCCGGTGCTGCCGTCGCTGGTCGGGTTGGCGGCGGTGGCTATTGGGCGAGCGCCATCGCAACGGCGTCCGGTCGTCGCGCTGGTTTATGCCCTGGTGCTGTCCGTTTTTCTTCCGCGCCCGGCGCTGCTCGCCGATGCGCTCGTCGGAAGGCGTCTGCAGGCGACGGCGTATCAAGAAGGGACCATGATTCCGGCCGCCCTTGCCGCGGCTCGATTCATCGCCGCCAAGTATCCTGCCGATGCGCTGGTGGCCGTCAACCACGCGGGTGCGCTGCCCTGGGCGTTGCCCAACCCCGTGCTCGACATGACCGGCCTTGTCGACCGCCACATCGCCCACGACGTCGAGGGATCGCTTCACGAAAAGTTCGACCCAGCCTACGTGCTTGCACGGAGGCCTCGCCTGGTCGTGCTCAACAGCCGCACCCGTCCCGGCGCGGGCGGTGCCTGGTACCACGTCGGCTATTGGGTTGGCGAAACCGCCCTCGTCGCGCAGCCAGAATTCAGGGCCAACTATCGCCCGGTCGACACATTCTGGGAGTGGCGCTGGCTCGGCGGTGTGCCGAGTTACATTTTGCTCTTTGAAAGAATAGACAAGAACCCCTGAGCACCGATCGGCGAATTCAGGGTCTATAACCACTCTGTTCGCGGCGGCGCACAATTTGCGGCGGGCATCTGATAGGGTTTGCCTCCATGAAGCTGGCGCGGAGCTTGTGCCTCGTCATTTCGGTTGCGGCGATGGCCTTCGGGCTCGGCGGCTGTATTCTCGGTCCCAAGTCCGCCGAGGTTCCGAGCGCCGCCATCATTCAATATCCGATGCGCGAGCTGGAGCTGCCGAGTGGCATGCGCGTATTGCTGGAGCAGGCGCCAGATTTTGGCGTCGCGGGCGCGGCGTTGGTGGTGGGAAGCGGTTCCGCCGACGAATCACCGGCCAAGGCGGGGCTCGCGCACTTGACGGAGCACCTGGCGTTCGAGGCCACCCATGCCGGCGTGTCGCTGGCGGCCATGCGCGACGACCTTGGCACGACTACCAATGCCTATACTGGCTGGGACGAAACCGCCTTCTATGCCTTCGAATCGTCGAGATCTCTCCCCGAGCTGGTCGGCTTCTTGGCTGGCGTCGTGCGCGACCCGCTCGCGGGCGTGGACGAGCGCCTGTTTCAGCGTGATTGGCAGGTGGTTGGGGACGAGCTGCAATTCCGCACCGAGACCGGGACACCCGGGCAGGCGGTGGGATGGTTGATGGCCGAGGTCTTTCCCGACAATCATGCCTACGCGCACTCGATTGGAGGAACCCAGGCTACGCTGGCTGGCCTGACCCTCGACGATGTGCGTGCCTTCGCGGCCGCCAACTATCGACCGCAGTCGAGCACGCTGGTGGTCAGCGCTCCGCTTTCCCTCGACGAGCAACAGGCAATGGTCGAGCAGGCCATGGGCGAGCAGGCGCGCATGCGGTCACCCGGTCCGAATCTGCGGCTGAAGGATCGCGCAGGCGCTCTCGACACGCCGCCGCGATCGCTGCGTACCTATGAGTCCGAGGTGCCGACGCCGACGCTGTGGATCGGCTGGTCGGTTCCGTCTGCCTATGGCGACAGCGGACACCTGCCGTTACTGCTGAAATCGACGGTCGTGTCTACGCTTCGAGGTAGCGTGCTCCGTCGTGACGCCGATATCGCCGAGGTCGATGCCAACGTCGAACGTGGAACCGTGGCGAGCCTGTTCTGGGTCCGCGTCGCGCTGAAACAAGGGAAACACCCGGAAGCGACAGCCCAGTCGATTGTGGACGAGCTGGAGGGCAGCCTGGGAAAACTGTCGAGTTGGGGCGTAACCAGCGCCGAGATGCGGCGCTATGTGGCGACCGGTTACAAGTACGACGAAGAAGAGATGACCACGCGAACGATGAGCTCGGCGCTGTCGTATCACTGGCTGGGACTGCCGACCTTTTTGCGCGACCGGGGCGAACACATCCTTGGATCGTCGGCGGATGAAGCGACTGACTTTGCCCACACCTTTCTCAGCAGCAAGCGTGCGCACATGGTTTTGGTTCGTCCGCAAGCCGCTGCGAACACGGCGAGCTTGGCGGCCAGGCCACGGGCGCGCTCGGCAGGTCTTGCGGCTCCAGCCTCGACGCCAGCATCAGTCGCGGTTTCGGCCGCGAAATCCACTGCTCAAGTCGGCCATCCACCGCTGCTGGGCGCGATCGAAACTCACGATCTTCCCAACGGGCTGAAGCTCATCCTACTGCCGCGGCCCGGGTCGCCTTTTCATACCGTGCTGCTTGGGTTCAAAGGCGGTCGCGTGCACGCCGTTCCTCCTGGCGTCGCCACCGCCATGAATTGGGCGCGAGAGACCGACGAGAGGTCACCGGATCTGTGGGGCGTAGACCATCGGTACTATGTTTCTGCGGGTGGAAACTTTGATGTCTTGCGATCCACTGGGAAGGATGTTCGGGGCACTCTCCATCACTTGCGCCGCATGCTGGGCTTCTCAATCTTCTGGCCGCCGCGACGCTACACCGAGTTGATGACAGTGCTGGCGCAACAAGATCTCGCCCCTGCAGCGATTCTCAACCGGCGGACGGCGACAGCGCTGTTCGGCGCCCATCCGGCTGGAAACCTGGCGACTGCCGAGGACATGAAGAAGATCGCACCCATCCAGGTTCTTCGTTGGGTGGATCGTGTTCGTCATCCACACAACGGCGTCGTGATCATTGTGGGCGACATCGACGTGAAAGACGCGCTCGACGCGGCCACGGACGAGATTGGCCATTGGGCCGCCGCGGCCGCTCCCCGATCGACCATCGGTTCACCGACCCCTCTCGACGAGATTGGGTCGGGCGAGTCGGGGCAGTTGTTCGTGCAAGACCGTCCGGGAGCGCAGGAAGCGAGCGTCCACCTGCGCTGCCTTTTGCCCCCAGCGACGCCAGACAACGTCGGCGCGAGACTGATCTTCGCCCAAGGCTTCGAGCGAAAGATGCGGCAGGCGCTGCGCGAAGAACTGGCCGGAAGTTACAGCGTGCACGGGCGCGCGACCGTCGTGCCCGGAGGAACGGCGGTTTTCGACCTCACCGCGGACGTTGTTTACTCCCACCTGTCCGAGTCGTTGCGCCGCCTGCGAACCATGCTCGTCGCAAGCGATACCGAGTTTGCAAGGATCCGTGGGATGCTGGTCGAGGCGCCAGGCTTTGTGCCCCGATGGGCGCTCAACCTCGAAAGCACGCGCGACATGGCAGAGTACTTCTTCGACATGTGGGTCGGCGGTTGGCCACTTGACAGTATCGACCTCTTTCCGGCGCAAGTGCGGGACACGAGCGAGCAGCAGATCGCCGAGGTCGCGCAGCACTGCCGGCAAAACTGGGTCGTCGGGCTGCTTGGCGACGAGCGCCGCCTGCGCGAGGCATGGTCCGCCGCAGCGCCTTGAGGCCAGGAAGAATGCGGATATCGAGAGCGTTAATAATTTCATTCACACGCTGTACGAATGGTGTATCTTGACGCCGTCGTTCGTTCCCCTGGTCTATGCGTGGACGAGAGAGATGAAGCGATTTCGCTTGTTTTTTGTGATTGGGATTTTTGCGTCTGCCGCTGGCTGTGAATCGAGGGTGCCGCCGGACGATCCAGGGAGTGGCTCTCGCGAAGGTCTGGCGGCCCATCTGAAGGCGCAGCTTTCGATCGATGGCGGCGTTAACACGATGGTGGCGGATGCCGGAATTCCGCCGACCATTACCGAAACGGTGACAGCGACCCAAACCGCGACTGCAACGGCAACGGCGACTGGGACGGTGCCGGCGACAGTTACCAATACCAGCACGGTCACTGTGACCTCGACGGCGACGTCGGTTCATACCCTGACCCACAATACGACGGTGACGGTGACCGGGACCAACACCACGTCGTCGACGGGCACGCAGACGGCGACGGCGACGTCCACGGCGACTGGCACCCAGACGTACACGGCCACGGCCACGGCTACGGGGACACAGACCCTGACCACCACGACGACGGTCACCAACACAGTTACAAACACGGTCACTAAGACTGTGACCAACACCACAACTTCGACTGCGACCCAAACTGCGACCGGGTCGAGCACGCTGACCAAGACGCAGACCGCGACTGGCAGCAAGAGCTACACCGCAACCGGGACGCTGACGCTCACCTTTACCGGCACCAAGACCGGAACCCAGACCAGCAGCGGCGCGGTGTCGGGCACGAAGACCGCAACAGGGACCGCCACCTGGACGGGAAGCTATCTTGGCACCGGCACCGGCACAGGAACCAGGACACTGACTGGGACGCTCACTGGCACCGCGACGGTCACCGGACACCTGACCCTGACGTCGACAGGCACCACCACCCACACCGGCTCGACCACGGCCACCGCCAGCGCCACTGCTTCGGCGAGCGGGACCACGACCCAAACCTACACCGTCGTTCCCACGGTGACCGTGACGAATTCAGCCACCAGCACCGGCACGACCACGTCAACGGCTACCAGCACGGTCACGGCAACCGCCACCCACACCAGCACCGCCACCGGCACCATCAAGACCAGCACGCTGACCCGAACGGTAACCAATACAACCACCAGGACGATCACCACGACCGTCACCAATACCGGCACGGCGACGAATTCCCACACCGCGACCGGCACCGGGACCTACACGCAGGTCCAGACCGACACCAATTCGGGCACCCAAACGCAAACCGCCACCGCGACCGGCACCAAGACAGCCGTCTTGACCAGCACGGTGACCAATACCAACACGGCGACCAACACGCTCACCATCGCCAACCCCTGCGTGGGCACGTGGGCGTTCTGCGACAACTTCGAGAACGGCACGGGCGCATGGACCGTGCGCCAGGGCCCGGTGCAAAACTTCAGCCCGGCCTCCGATGGCACCAAGGTCTATTCCCAGAGCGATTCCTCGGCGTCGACCTTGTACATCTCGCAGGCCGGCAGCGCGTGGATGGATTCGACCATCGAGGCGAGCCTCAAGCCGATCGCTTTCTCGTCGAACACGGCGAGCGCGGCCGTCACCCTGTGGGGCCACTACGATTCAACCTGGGGCGCCGACTGTGGCTACTACGTGGCGTTGCGCGGGGACGGCAAGGTCGCGCTCGGCAAGCGCGTCGCCGGCGTCGACAGCATGCTCGGAACGCCCGTCTCGCTGAGCGGCGGAATCAATGCCGGCACCTGGTACGACGTGAAGCTGGAGATGATTGGGACGACCATCAACGCCTACGTCGGCGGGACGAGGCTGCTCACGCAAGCGGACACTTCGTGCGACGGCGGCTCGACCGGCGTGGGCAGCGTGGGCGCTTCCTTCGAGGCCGACAACGTCCAGGTGACGGCGCCCAGCACCAACGCCTGCGTGCAAAACTGGCGCACCGCCACCTGCGGCGCCTTCTGCACCTACGAAAAGACTGTGCAAAACGACCGTGCCGGCTGCGACGTCTACCTCGACTGCTACGTCGCCCACGGCTGCAGCCCCGAAACTTGCGGCGGCCCCGACGACGTCTGCGGCGTGAACAAGCTCAACCCGTGGGGAACGGCCAGCAAGGAAGTCGCCGATCAGGTCTACAAGTGCATGGGCTGCCGCGGCTCCGTCGACTGCAGCAACGCCAAGTACTACAACGGAACCACCTGCGCCGACGGCAACCCCTGCACCTTTGGCGACACTTGCCAGAACAAGGTCTGCACTCCCGACCCGAACCGCGCCACCCAGTGCAGCGCATCCGATCAGTGCCACAATGCCGGCACATGCGACATCACGACCGGCCAGTGCAGCAACCCGGCGAAGGGAGACGGAACCAGCTGCGACGACGGCAACGCCTGCACGCAGACGGACAGCTGCCAGAACGGGACCTGCACCGGCACCAACCCCGTGACGTGCACAGCCAGCGACCAGTGCCACCTCGGCGTTTGCGACCCGGCCTCGGGCGCGTGCACGAACCCGCAGGCGCCAGACGGAACCGCCTGCAACGACGGCAACGGCTGCACGCAGGTCGACAGTTGTATCAGCGGCGTGTGCACCGGGAGCAATCCGGTCGTGTGCCCAACCCCGCCCCAATGCCAAGTGGCCGTGTGTGATTCAACCTCTGGCATGTGCTCCAATAGCCCCGTTTCGAACGGGACAAGCTGTACTAGCTCGTGTTCCTCCAACGCCACTTGCCAAGCCGGTGAATGCGTGGCGCCTCAGCCGGCGCAGCCAACTGGTCTTGTCGCAACCCCGGGTAGTGGACTGGCCGCCCTAACCTGGGCGGCCTATTCGGCCGCAACCGGTTACAACGTCAAGCGCGCCACAACAACCGGCGGCCCCTATACAACTGTGGCGACAGTATCCGATCCAAGTTTCACGGACGTGGGACTCACATGCGGCGTCACCTACTACTACGTGGTGAGTGCTTTGGGTGCCTGCGGAGAATCTCTGGACTCGGGAGAAGTCTCGTCCACCTGCGCAGCTTCGTTATCTCCCACTACGTCCCATCCTCTTCCGGCCCCGCCTCATGAAGTCGGTTGCTATGTGTATACGCCGAATGGCTGGGTATCCATGCCATGCCTGGACAAGCAATGGGTGAAAGACCACGTGCCACCGCCGGACTTCTTTGCGCCCGCCAATATCGCCCAGCCCGCGACGGCTACATCACAGTACCCTCTCGTTTTCGGACGGATAGATACAAGCTTCCGCACTGTCGGGTCTGTGATTGATGTGGATCAGGGGCAGTGGACGAATCCGGACGCTGGGGTACACACAGGCCCGCCTGACACGTGGAGCATTCAGAACAATACGAACAAGTTCACCGCTTCCGATGGTCACGGAGCTTGGGTGCAGTTCACTGTTCAGGTTACGAACGGAACGGCGGCACTATGTCTCTGGGAACTCAACCTCAGCACCGGCGACTTTTTTACCAATACGCTCTGTACTCCGGGCTGGAACGGTTCCGCCGGAATTCCGAATCCAGGACATCTGGTACCCCTGCGCAACCAAGGAAAGATTCAGCCGCTGGACTTCGTTAACGTCGCAGGCTATGCGGACACAAGTACCCCGTCCGCCCCGAAGCTTGGCATGGTGGTCGAGCTGAGCATGGTCGATGACAGCGCCCATTACCAGTACGCTGTAGTGAGCCCGGACGTTGACGGCCTGACTGGCCGATGGGGCGAGATTAGTGGCGGTGTATTCGGGGAGGGCGGTTGCTCTTCGGCCGAGTTCACCAATGCCCAGGTGTGGTCGCGTCTTATGACCTCGAACTGCGTTGGTGATACGAGTCCGGAAAGCGGCGTCACCTGCGGTAGCTCCAGCGCTCTTCAAGGCGTTGTGGGTTTTAGCACAGATTGGTCATTGACGTGTGAGAATACCAATCTGACCTACGTTAATTGCCCATCTATCGGCGTCAACGCCCCAACTTGGCCTGGGAGCAACGGAACCAGCGTGAACTTCCCCAACCCCAACTTTGCGAGCGTGAACTACGTCCTCGCGGACCCAGCCAATACTTCTACTATGCCGCCGAGCCAGGCCTTCGTGAAGGACAACAGTAACGACCACGGCCAGGTCCCGTCCAATCTTGGCAATCAGGCTTTCTGGGAAAGCCCAGACATCTTCTTGGTGAATAGCGGCGATCCAGTCGATTTGAACGCCGAACCGTCCGATACCTCGGTGATGCCGAACGGCGACTACGACCTTTGGGTGCGAGTGAACAATGAGTTTGGCTGCACGCAGGTGACCGGGGTTAAGGCACTCGTGTCGCTCGCCGATCCTACGGTGGGCTTGACCATTTGGAGCCAGGTGACCAATGGCGAGTATTGGGGTAACTCGACGCAGATGGAAAATGGGAACATTACCGTGCCGGCAGGCGGCAGAGCCCTGCTTGGTCCCTTCCTCTGGCACGCGCCGGACAATTACTCTGGCTCCGGGCATAAGTGCATCTTGGCAGCCATCAAATCGGACAGTCAAGCTGCTCCCTCGGATCCCACCGATGCTCCCAATTCGAACCAAGTTGCACAGCGTAATATTCAGATCGACAGTTGTGACTTTGGCCTCACAAACGCAACAACGTCGGCAGCCACGGTTCGACTAACATTGACGGCGTCTCCGCCAGAGGTTATTCTTGGGCTAACGGGAGAGGACAACGTATCGGTAAGCATCGATGATGCTGATGGCAGTTGGTACTCCACGTGGTACAGCCAGCTGAGCGCGGATGGCGGGGTGATTGACACGAACAGCTTCACAGTTTTACATGCTGGCGACAAGACCACCGTGAGAATGGGATCTCACTCTGTCGTTCTAAACGAGGTCTCGCTCCCAGCCGGGACGTCGCGGTCAGTATCAGCTGTTCCAGTCGCCAAGAATACGGCCCCCTACTCCATTCAAGCTGCCTTAGGCATGCAAGCCGAGATCACCTACACACCAGAGGATGCGAGCCAGAAACAAGTTGACAATGGGGGCTCCTGCAACTTCACGGCGCAGGGCACGCCCGTAAACCCGCCCTAGACGAGAGCACCGGTGGATTTAGTAGTCACGTCCTCGGTCGCGATGGCGTTGCACTTGATTCGCGGCGTTCAAGAGTGGTTCTTGCAATGGATGACACGACGTTGCCAGGCGCCGGAGCCCTTTTCCCCTGAACGCGGTCATCATTCTTCTTTACGGCACCCTCTATGCTACGATGGGGAGCCTTGACGGCATTGCGCGATGCGCTCACCAGGAACCATGATGAGAAGGTTTCCAAACTTGCTACTGGTTGTATCGATAGCCTGCTGCGGCTGCCGGACGACGCCCGTTCGGCCCCCAAACTCGCTGTTCGACGGAGGACAGGCCCCAGACGGCCTCTTCGGGCGCTCAGGCGAGACAGCATCTGGCGATACAGGTGGAAGTCTGGATATTGCGAGTTCGCCATTTCCACCTACGGATGCTGCACCGACGGAGTTATCGCCTCCACCCACTGATGCTGCCATTTCCTTTGTCGAAGACTCTGGAAGTGGACAGGATTCAGCAAGTACGGCCGATACTTCCGGAGAGGCGAGCGGTGCGGGATCCTGCGGCTCCGAGATTAGTTTTCAGATTGACCTCGCTCCCAATGTCGATCCCAATTCCTTGTGTACTCTACCATGTGATGGTGTTTCTGTCTCGGTGACGTCGGGTTCGAGTCAACTGTGGCTTGGTTTTGTGGCGACAATGTCCGGCCGGTTCGTCTGGACGGGTTCCACCCAACAGTATTTCCGAGGTGCTGCGACTTGCGAAACCTGCGCAAATCCTCCAAGCGTCAGCTGCCCAGGTGGAATTGCTACCTTTCCTTCTACTCGAATTGCTCGCGTTTGGTCCGGGGAGTATTTTGCAATTGGACCAACCTGCGACGGTAAGCCTTGTATCAACCCAGCCGTGTGTGCACTGCCCGGTCACTACACCGCTGCTGTCTGTGCCACGCAAGGGCTGGCGTCAGGCGGGCATTGCACTCCGTCGGAGGGCACCATCTGCAGCACAGTCGAGTTCGATTTGCCATCCACTGTGGCGCTATCGGTTGAGTTGGGACTTTGATGGAGGCTGATATGAAAACAGCTTGCCGCCAGACACCGCCAGGTCGACAAATTCCGCACGGAGGAATGAGCATGGATATCGTAACGGGGGAACTTCGTCTGGCGTTTGTCGCGGCGCTCACGGCCATGGTAGGAATTTCTTGCACGAGCAACGGCGGGGCAACGGGCGGTAGCAGAGACGTCGGAACCGACGATGGTGGTATCCGCGATCTGCGGCCGTCTGATTCATATGAAGTTGGCCCTGGAGATCTGGCCAATGGATTCGATGTTTTGGATGCTCTGCCCGACTGCTTTCCCGACTGCATCAAGGCTCTGCGCACAAACTGCGAAAGGCCTCGCATAGGCGAGGGATCCTGTGAGTTTGGATCGGTGGGCGGCTTCGCAGCCTATTGCTACTCGAACGGAGTACGAGAAATCGTCGAAGACAACATAGATGGCGGAGTACTGTATGTCGTAACGGAGAGGGATAGTCTCAATCCCTGCTACCAAGTCCTGGTCGACTCTTCTACGGGCATTCAACACTATCAAACACCCGAGGGGAATGAGGTTGCGCAGGTTTCGAGTTTGGGAGGAGGCCGTTATGGCGTTACTTGCGACGGCACAACGCAGACGGTTGACACGACAGACCCTTCCTGTGCCACTGTCAGCTCTGCAAACTGTTCCAGCACCGTGGCAGTCTGCCCGTGACCCGGGCTGCCATGAAAAACCTGCGATCATCTCCTTCGATCATTGCGTCAATTGTTAAATTGCTGGACAAAGCCCCGCCACGCTCGCCAGCTTGCCGCGCACGATGGCTTTGAAGTCGGCGACGCCGGTGCCGCCAAGGGGTACGTCCAGCCACAAAATCGATGGGCTGCCGTGCGCGTGCTTGCGCGCGAGCTGGCCCACGGGCGAGAGGCTCTTCCAGTCGACGACGGCGGCGGCGGCGGCGGGCATGGAAATGATGCCGACAGGGGAATCGCCGTGCAGGAGCAGGGCGCACAGGGGCTGACCGCCGCAGAGGTAGCGCAGGGCCCAGCCGGTCTTGGGGCCGTAGAAGTAGACGTCCTCGGTGATGCCTTTTTGCTTGAGCAAGAAGGTTCGCGCCATCTCAAAGCGCTTGCCGAGCGCCAGCGGCATTCGTGCGGCGAAGGCGGCGGCGGTCGGTGGTTGATTTTTCTTGGGGAAGGCGACCTTCAGCGGTTTCGCAGCCGGAGCCTCGCTTGCCGCGGCCTTGGCGCCTTTGTCGATCGCCGGACGTTTCTTGTCAGGTTGCGGGTTTTTCATTCCGTTTGGCCATCACACCGCGCGCATAGCCGATGATGCCGGGGAGCAAGGACAGGAAGATGACGAGAATGATGAGCTTCTCGATGTGCTTGGTGACATCCGGCCAGAGCGTTGCCAGGCCGTAGCCGATGCCGGTCATGCTGATGACCCAGCCGATGCCGCCGAAGACGTTGTAGCTGACGAAGCGGCGATAGTTCATGTCGCCCACGCCAGCCACCACGGGCGCGAAGGTGCGGATGATGGGCATGAAGCGCGCGATGATGATGGTCTTGCCGCCGTGCCGTTCGTAAAATTCGTGGGTGCGCACGAGGTGCTTCTTGTTGAACAGCAGCGAGTTTTCCCGCTTGAAAAGCTTGGGGCCGGTCTTGCGGCCGATATAGAAGCCCACCTGATCGCCGACCACGGCGGCGAGGCTGACGGCGAGAATCAGCGACACGATGTTGAGCAGCGGTTTGCCGGTTGGATTGGCGGAGGTGCAGAACACCCCGGCGGTGACCAGCAGCGAATCGCCGGGCAGAAAGAAGCCGACGAGCAGGCCGGTCTCGGCGAACACCACCGCGATGAGCGCGGCCATGCCGCCCCAGGTGATGATCGCCTGGACGTCGTAAACCCTGTGGAACAGATCCATGAGTGCGTGCACGAATTGAAATCCTCGCGTGATGGGTGGAGCGGAGGGGGTAAACTGCCCTGCCTTGATGAAGAGAGCAAGTGCGAGCTGTCACCATGCAGTCGCGATGCCCAGGCTGGCGTTCGTGGTCGAACCGGACTACCGTGGCTTGACCATGCGACAAGCGATGAAGCTGGAAGGGGCGATTCTCTGCACGGGCTGCGCCTGGCTGCTCGTGCTGGTGTTGGCCGCCACGGGAGCTTGCGGATCGAGCGCCACGCAGACGAGACCGCCGGCGCAACCCGCGGCCGCGCCGCCGCCACGGGCGACGAAACCGGTCGCCGCGGCCAAGCCGACGCCCGCGCCCGACCCCTACGCCGTCACGCCCAGGCCAGAGGACGCCGAGGACGATGTCATCTACTATCGCGAGCGCGCCATCGCGCTCAAAAC
>Ga0182027_10009916_pt1 | contig 13609 bp, 11 predicted proteins | sample 712E1DmetaG_FD_121300 | JGI IMG/M metagenome (GOLD analysis project Ga0182027, IMG submission 121300) | Permafrost microbial communities from Stordalen Mire, Sweden - 712E1D metaG (Illumina Assembly) | ecosystem: Environmental > Terrestrial > Soil > Wetlands > Permafrost | place: Sweden...
CCCTTTCCAGCTTCGACTGCTTTGCATTCTAAACCAGTACCGTTCTGTTGAGAATTTCCTATTGTTTCCTAAGATAAATATTTTCGAATTGAAGTATGCTTTGTGATTTGAAGAATCCGAGGCAGAAAATAAATAAAGTTCTAAGCATATTGTTTATTTACATGTTTTTTAAAGAGGAACTAAAATAATGTTTTTGAGTTATAATCGTTATTTCGAATGCTGATGAAGTTTTGAATAGCAACAATCTATATAGAAGATCTGTTAAGTTAAATATCACTTTAAGAGATTTATTTTTTTTGTTTGAACAAAATCTCCAGCGTTCATTCTGTAAAAATATATTCCGCTAACAAGTCAAATCAATTTCAAAATCATCATTGTCGTGATCATGAATTCGGCTTATATTTTCTGATACAAATTATATCTTTGTGTAACCAATTGCATTAAAAACAGTTTTACAAATATAAAATGAGATTAAAACGTGAAAAATGTGATTATTGAAGCGCTTAAGTATAGAACCAGTTTAAAAAGGAAGGAATTATGAAAATGAATAAAGTATTTGTAACTGGATGTTTTGATATGCTGCACAGTGGTCATGTTGCATTTTTACAAGAAGCAGCAAAATATGGAGATGTATATGTAGGACTTGGAAGCGATCAAACCGTTTTTGATCTAAAGGGACGTTACCCTATAAATAATCAGGACGAACGTAAATATATGCTTGAAGCATTAACATGTGTAAAAAAATGCCGGGTCAATACTGGCAAAGGACTTCTTGATTTTATTAACGAGATAAAACAAATACAACCGGAGATATTCATTGTAAATGAAGACGGAAACACTCTTGCAAAAGAGGAATTAAGCAAAGAACTTGGGATCGAATATATTGTATTGAAAAGAATCCCGCACGAAAATCTGCCGGTCCGTTCAACTACTTCATTGCGAAATGAATGTACAATGCCGTACCGGATCGATCTTGCGGGTGGATGGCTTGACCAGCCGTATGTCGGTAAGTATTCCAAAGGATCTGTTCTTACGATCTCTGTTGAACCGACCATTGAATTCAATGAACGTAGCGGGATGGCTTCAAGTACTCGGAGGCATGCTATCGAATTATGGCATACAGATGTTCCTTCGGGCGACAAGGAAAAACTTGCAAGGCTGCTATTCTGTTTTGAAAATCCACCTGGAAGTAAAATCATTGCGGGTTCCCAAGATGCTCTTGGGATTATTTTACCTGCTCTCTATAAACTTGAGTATAACGGCAACTATTGGCCGCGCAATATAGTTGCCGTGGATAATGAAAAAACTTTATTATGGATCGAACAACACCTATATCTTGTTACTTTAGAACCGAGAGAATCAGGATATAACGTTTTTGATAATACAAATATTAATGAGCACTATGCAAGGGCATTGGCCGATGCTACAGATATGTGCTGGAATTCTATCCTTGACTTTGACTTGAAAGGGTTCGGAAAATACTTCAAAGAATCATTTGAAGCTCAGATTGCGATGTTCCCAAATATGGTTGATGATTTCATTTTTAAGATTATAAATAAATATAAAGACAAGGCGTATGGCTGGAAACTTTCTGGAGCCGGCGGTGGCGGGTATCTCATATTTGTTGCGGAAAAACCCATAGCTGGTGCAATACAAATAAAAATCAGAAGAAAACTTGATTAGGAAACCAAAACTTGGTGAAGTAGATTAAGTTAGCATTTATAATCTCAATCGATTAGAAGTATGCAATAATATTGATTTCTTTATGATTTTAATCTTGTCGTTTGTGTTGAAGTTTCTAAACCCGGCTATATAATCTTTCTCAAATCTTTGTAGATTTTCTTATCAGAGTGGTTTTCAAATAAACAAAATGCTGCTAAATCAACAATTCGTATTTCAATTATAATTTCATAGTAAACCGGGATAAGAAAGGAAGCAAATAATTAATATTTCCACCGGGCCGTAACCCGGTGGAAAATGTTTATTTAAATAAAAGAATAGAATTTTAGATCATCATGGATTCACTGTAATAATGAATACCGGATCAGCATCCGGGACCGGCTCTCCGGATGGCACATAATCCGTATACCCTAAAGAGTATTGAATCGTTTCGGAAGATTGAGAAGAAGTTGGATTTATAAGCAGAGTAACAGAATTGGCACCTGAACTTGTTGGCAAGTTTATATTATTTTCACTAAAAAAAATACTCCAATTTTGATCACCTGTAATCAATACTCCATTAGGGGTAGTATTATTAAAGGTAATATAATTTGAGTCACCGGGAGTACTATCAACAACGGTAATTGGAGCGGAAGTGGGGTAGGGGTTACCGTCAAGAATATTAATGTTGTATGTTGCCATTATTTATTTCTCCTATTTTGTTTTTGAATAGATTAATTTTAATTAAACTGCCAAAGGCTTATTTAGGTTTGCCCAACTGTGACGGTTCTATTCCCCGCCTCCTGAGGCACACCTGCCTGCCGGCAGGCAGGTGAAATAAATTTGTTCCTGTCTTGCGTAGCGGCAACACGGGGCAGGTTTAATATACCTCGCTGCTTGCAGCAATGCCACTTGTGGAGAGGAAATTCATTCCTCTTTCGCCCCATTATAGTTTTCAAGAATTAAAATTAGTAACCCTGTGTATTTTGCGGATTTCCAAGATGTCTGTAATAACGATTAATTGTTTGGATTAGTTCTCTTATTGATTTCCGTCAACATACTTATATACCTTTTATCTTTAATTAAACTTTGTAATTGGGGGGTATTGTTTATCTCTGTAACAGGATATCCTTTTTCCAACGCTTTTTTTATCCAACCAAGTGCACTTTCCCTTTCTCCTAACCATTCTTCGAATAATATACCAATTGAAAAAAATGTTTCGTTATTTATAATCACCAAATACTTTAATTCATTTATCATGGATCTGGATTTATTAAGCTCTCCGAGCATTGCATAATAGGACGCAGTTGATACGATAAGATCCGGATCTTTAGGATTTATCTGTAATTGCTGTTCTGCAAGAGAAAGAGCGCGTTTGTTTGCTTCGAAGGATTTTTCTTTTTCACCGGGTGTCCGGTAATATGATGCGGCAAGAAAGCCCCAAATTTTATAATCTTTGTTGTTAAGTTCTACGACTTTTTCATACATTCTGGCAGCATCTTTATATTTTTTTTCCTTAAAATAGATAACGGCTAGGTTTGAGTACGTTGTATAATCCGGTTCAATTTCCAAAGATTTTTTATACATTTCAATTTGTTTATCCTTCTGATTAAGAAAGTAATACATTGTACCAAGATTACGGTAACCATTGGCATTATTTGGAGTAAGAGCTACTACTTGTTGAAATTGAGAAGCTGCTTCTAGGTATTTACCCTGCTTGTAATAAAAAGCTCCTAAAGTATTATATGAGTTCCAATAACCGGGTTTCATTTCAATTGCTTTTTTATATGACGCCTCAGCTTCACGGGTCATTCCCAACGCCAAAAAAGCAGATGCACGACCATGGTAGGCTTCCGAGTTAACCGGGTCAATCTCAAGAACTTTTTGAAATTCCTCTTTTGCCTCGTTGTTTTTACCGGTTTCAAGATATATAGAGCCAAGAGTTATCCTAACAGAAGATAATTTATCATTTAATTCAATTGCCTTATTACAGTTTTTAATTGCACTCTCAATAAATGGAATATCTTTTATTTTTCGATATTTAGTTAATTGCGCTTTTCCCAAACCTGCATAAGCAAGTGCAAATGATGTATCTATTTTAATAGCCCTTGTAAACAATGCAATTGCATCATCGACATTTTTTATTCTGTCGTAATTCGCCAAATAACCGCGTCCTTTTAAATATAATTCATAAGCTTCGGCGCTTCCGGTTTTCCCGGCAGTAAGTAATTCAAGGTTTTTCGGTTTCAGTTCAACGTTCAACATATCGGCAACTTTAATGATAGCTTCATCCTGTAAAAAAGAATTGCTTGTCATCGGGTCGTCAATTATTCTTGAAGCTAATTGCCGTTTGTTTTTAGTATCTATCAAACTCAATGTAAGTCTGTAACCTTGCGTCATTTTTTGTACGCTTCCGGTTAAAACCAAATTAACGGCGAACTTTTTAAATGCATCATCGGTGCTGGTAACTTTTCCCCTGCGTACTTCTCCGGATGGCACTACCCATAGCTTACCTTGAAACTGCTCAAACTGTGAAAGCTGACTAGTAAGCGTTTCAACAAGCCCATCGCAAAAAACCCTATTGGTGGAATCACTACTTATAATATCAAAAGGTAAAACCGCAAGATGTATTTCATCGGGCAACAAATCGCCACCGAATAATTTTAGTATATCTTCGCGTTTAAAAAGTATTATGAAAAAAAGAATAACAAATACCATAGAAATTGTAACTACTCTTTTATGACTAAATGCAGCTGAAACATTTTTTTCCTTTCTTAATTTATTAATGTAATCGGCGGTGCCCGATCCTGATTTTAATTGTTCAAACGGAATACCCGTTTCCAGGCTTTGTTTAATTGCTTTTAAATCGCTAAGAAGTTCATCCGCATTTTGATATCTGTTTTCGGGAAGTTTCGTAAGAAGATTTTTTATTACTTCATTAATTTCTTTTGGGACATCTTTAACAATTTCCAAAACGGATTTCGGTTCTTCATTCAAAATAGAATAAATAATTGCCTGCTCGTAAGCGGCGTTGAAAGGAAGCTTGCCGGTAAGCATTTCATAAAATACAACACCTAGCGCCCAAAGGTCCGTGCGTTTGTCAATTTCCCCGCCGCGGGTTTGTTCGGGGGACATATAGTTAATAGTCCCGACGGTTGCACCTAATTGCGTCATCATCGATTGACCGGTTAATTTTGCCAAACCGAAATCCATTATCTTAATTCGATTCGATCCGGTTACCATTATGTTTTGGCTCTTGATATCGCGGTGCACAATTCCGTTTTGATGTGCGGTCTTCAATCCCTCGGCAATTTGAATTGCGTAATCGAGCGCTTCCGGGATTCCCAACTTTCCTTTTGATATTTTCTTGCTTAGCTCTTCTCCCTCAATAAATTCCATGATGATGTAAGCTTCGTTTCCTTCTTCACGTGTTTCGTAAATCGTAGCGATATTCGGATGGTTCAAAGCGGCAACAGCCTGCGCTTCAATCAAAAATCTTTTCCGGAATTCGGGATTATGAGCTAAATGGCGTGCGAGGGCTTTAATTGCAACGTTTCTATTTAATTTTGTATCGAGCGCTTTGTATACTACACCCATTCCCCCGGCGCCAAGTGTTTCCTTAATTTCGAAATGGGAAATTTTGTCAAGCGGCATATTCAATCCAGTTTTATGATTAATAAAGTTTGATCATCGGACTGTTCTGATTTCCCGGAAAAATTGTGTACATTGGAAAATATTTTTTCGATTAAATCAGCAGGTGCCAATTCAATATTTAGAGAAAGCAGTTCCCGCAATCTATCAATTTGAAAATTTTCCTCATCGGCATTTTCCGTTTCAGTGATTCCGTCGGAATAAACTACAAGCATATCACCGGGTTTCATGTCTATTGTTTTTTCTTTGAATGCAATGTCGGGATAAATTCCGATTGGTAAATCTTCCGAATCATAATTTTTAATAGCTCCCGATTTGTCTATATACAATAAGGTATTATGACCGGCTGAGATATAATTAATTCGATTGGAATCAGTATTAATAATCGCATAAAACAATGTTGCGAATTTATCATCTTCGCTATTTTGCACCATTGTTTCATTAGCTTTTTTTAAGCATGATTTACAGTTACTATCGATAATCGTTTGAGACCGAAGTACGCCCTGAAGGTTTGCCATCAATAACGCCGCAGGCATTCCCTTTCCGGAGATATCACCAAGCCAAACTGCAATTTTATGATCTGGCAAAGGAATAAAATCGTAAAAATCTCCACCGACATCTTTTGCGGGAATAGTTTTTCCGGTAATCGAAATGTTATTTAATACTAGGTCGGACTTTGGCAGTAAATTGTATTGAATTTTAGCTGCAAGTTCAATCTCTTTTTTAACCTTTTTAAGTACGGTTTCGATTTCATAAAGGCGCGCATTTTCAATTATCTGAGCCGATTGAGAAGCGCAAATTGAAAGCAGTCGTTTATCACCCTCCGTAAAAGATGTATTTATTTTATTAAATAATGTTATCAATCCGATCATTCTGGCTTTAATAAACATCGGCACGCATAGTAATGATTTGATTTGCGAGAGGGAATTATTACCAATATTGAACCGCTTGTCTTCCGCAAAATTATTAATCAACAGTACGGTTTTATTCTTTAACATCCACCCAGTAAGCTGGTCGTCCAATTGGTATGGTAATGAATCCAAAATTGAATTACGAGTCCTCAACATTGTTGTGAATGAACCCGATTCATCGGAATCATTAAGGAGCATAATCACTCCTTCTTCAACCATGAGATGTTTAATGCATTTTTTTATTATTAAATCTTCAATTTCCGTAACGGATTGAGTGGCGGTTACTGCTGTAGCGATTTCGTTTAAAATTGATAATTCCTGAATAGTTTTCTTAAGATTTTCGTTTTCTTCCTTAAGTAAAGTTATACTTAAGCCATTGTTAGACTCATTCATATATTATTCTTTTTCTATTAACAAGCTGCTTGAAAAGTTATCCAACAAAATCTTTAAAAGAGGTAATAAAAACTAATTCCAGTCGGCAATTGCTTCTTCAACGGTATCGTATATTTTAAATACTTTATCCATCTTTGTCATTACAAAAAGCCAGGAGCATATATTTTTATCGCAAACAAGTTTTAGATTTCCATTTCTCGAAGTTGCTTTTTTAAGTGATGCAATTAGTCCGCCTAAAAAAGTTGAATCAATGGTTTTACAAGCTAGGAGATCGATAATTAAATTTATATTCCCCTCATCAATAAATGCGAACAGAGCATTTTTAAATACAATTGCGTTACTTATGTTTCCGCGGTGCCCGAAAAATGAAATTACTTTTTTACCCTTTACTTCATATATACCGTAAAGATTTTTGACTGCACTGGAATTTGAGAACGACATGGAAATATTATTTGTAATATTTGATTTTAACAATTCTTTCTGAATCGTTACAGGTTGTTCCTTATAATAATCAATCAATTTAATTTTTAGAAGTTCCGAATCTTCCAGAGCTACCGCCGTATCCGAGCGCACTTCATCTTTCAATACATCTTCAATTCCTAAAAATTCATCCTTTTTAATACTTCTTGAAATCGAATTGTTTTTATCTTCTGAATATCTTACTTCAATAAGGCCTTTTAATACGAGATATAAACTGTCTGAAGGATCATTTTGTTTATAAAGAATATCATCTTTTTTTAAAATAAGATGTTTGCCTTGAAGGTTTGAAAACTTCGTTTCAATAGAATCCGTTTGTTGTTGTTTTGCTGTCATTTAAAAATTATATTATTCGTATAATTAAGTATTTCGTGATTTATTATTTTGTTAAACAAAGTAGATGAAGAAATAATTCAATTGAAGTGAATGAAAATATTTTAAAGCTAAATATCTGGCAGGAAATTGTTTAGGTTATTTTTACAACTTTAATCCGCCTGCTATCCCGCCTGGCTAAAGCCGGGAGCGAATCGGGATCCCAATCACATTGAGATAAATTAATGTTTTTAATGATTTCAGGTTCGATCCGTTAGCTAACTGACCTGCCCGAGGAGCGACTTATAACTCAGCCATCCCCTTTCTTTTGATTTATCTAAGCTAAATTTCCAAATGAACTTTACTCTATTCCGAATCGTTTTTACTAAAAATGAAATAAACAGATAAGGAGAAAAGCAATGGCATCGAATACAGTTAAACTGAACAGAATTATACGTTCAACTCCAGAAAAACTATACCGTGCATTTCTTGATCCGGATGCAATTTGTAAATGGTCGCCGCCTTACGGTTGGACGTGTAAAGTTGATCATATTGACGCTAAAGTCGGCGGTACATATAAAATGTCCTTTACAAATTTTACTACTCAAAAAAGTAATTCATTCGGTGGAAAATATATCGAACTTATAGAAAACGAATATATATTTCATACAGATGAATTTGACGATCCGGCAATGCCGGGAACAATGCAAACCAAGGTAACTCTTAAAAGGGTTTCTGTTGGAACTGAGTTAAATATAGTACAAGAAGGAATCCCTGACGTTATCCCTGTTGAATTCTGTTATCTCGGGTGGCAGGAATCGCTTGACTTGTTGTTGAAACTGGTGGAACCTAATATTTCAGATTGATAGACGAACTGGTAATTACCTGGATACTGATATTGCTGGCAAAAAGTATTTCATTGTTGACTGGATACGCGAAAGAACAGAATCAAGAACTACTTTATAATTTTCAAGTATATATTTAGCACAATTAAGAAATGTACAACAGGATTCTCAAGAAAATAGTTTCGAAATAAATTAAATTAGCGGTATCCCTTAACAAATCCCTTCTAAAGATGGGATTTGTTATTTTAAAAAAGTTAAAGGTTTGACTTATCACCTTTGTTTGTTAGTTGATTTATTTTACAACATACGTTGTTTGGACCTTATTAGGTATTCAATAGAACGACATTTCATATTTACCCACTACTTAAACTATATATCATCTTCATGTTTCCTGCTGCCAAGCAGAATGCGAGGAAGAGATACAGTAATAACAATGGATATATCTCTATGGTCACTCTAACAAATCAGTAACATTACTTTATAGTTGATTAAAATATATTAAAAATTGAACCTGTTCAGGGACTTACTGAGGAAAAACCTTCATAAGTCCCTTTTATATGAATTCTTCCAATATTTTGCTCTGACAATACTTATTATTTGGTTTGTTGTTCGGGATTTTTCTCATAATTAGCAGAAATGATTCTTGACGAAGATAAACCACCACTAGAAGATTCGATTGCTTTGATTGCTATGGTCTGCACTTGCTGACCTGCATCATTAACCTTTTGCGTTAACTGTTTTATCAACTCTGTTTGTTCTTTTATTTTACTTTCGAGTGATTGAACTATTTGATTATGTAAGTTACGTTCTCCCTCAATTTCTTTTTGAGATAGTTCTGATTGATGCTTATAAGTATATTCAATTTTTTCTGTAACAGATATTTCTGTTTCCTTAACAGTATTTTCCAAAACAGAAGGAAAGTTTTGCGCCTTGATTTTAAGTTCAGCAAATTCTTTCTCATTCATAACTATTGCAGCTTCTCTCTGGGCAAACTCTTTTTCAGCTGCAGCTTTTTTATCAATAAGTTCCTTCTCAAGAAGCGCTTTTTGTTCTGCATAAGAATCCGATTCTTTTTTTCTTTTGAGCTGTAAATTGTAGTTGTAATCTTCCTCTTCTCTCTGGCGTTCTTTCTTCAGTCGAATTTCTATTTCCTTTTTAGAGTTCTCATAATTTTCCTGTTCAAGTTTCCATTGCAACTTTTTCTGAAGCATTTCTTCATCGAATTCCGATTTTTTATTCCCTATTTCTAATTCGAAGCTTGCTTTCTTTTCTTTTTGAGAAAGCATCAATGCAGAAAGAGTTTCGGCATTTACTTTTATTTCGTACAAATCTTCTATGTATTGCGATTCAATTTCAATAGCAGATTTTATTTCTTCAAGTTTCTTAAACTCCGAAGATAAACTATTAGACAATCCATCAAGAGCGGTTACTATTTCAATTTTTGTTTTGCCTATACCGCTCACAATATTTTCTAATGAATTATCACTGGCTTGAATAACAATTTTCTGTTCATCATTTTTTTTCTTCTCTAATTTCCTGTCATCAATCTTTTGCTCTTTTAATTTTGCCAAGGCTTCGTTATATGCATCCAATATTTGGCTTTTTGTACTCTTATCCGAAATTACTGTTGTCATTATTTACCTCAATAAAGTCATTAAAAAATCAGTTATCATATTATTCCGATAGTATTTTAATAATATCAAAGAATAAAAACAAATATGGATTATCTAAAAAACCGCTTCCAGCCAGTCTGCCGATCCCGCTTCGCCTCAAAACTTAGCGAGGCGAGAAGGCAGGCGGATAAAACTTCACTTCCTTATAATTCGGGAATAGTCTCAAATTCGATTTGCTCTAATTCCGGGAAAATTTATCTCAGTCTAGAAGTTTTATAAAATCTTCTTTTGTAAGGTCAATATCTTTTATAATCTTGGATAATATTCCAGGCCCGAGATCTTCCTTGGTATGAATAGGAATAACAGTAACTCTTCCGTCTTTGTGTTTAATAAAATGATGACTACCTTTAACGCGAATTAATTCAAATCCAATTTTTCCCAGGAGCGAGATGAGCTTTTTACCACTTATATTAGGAAGCTTTGACATAATTTATGGCTATTCTTTGAACTCCTATAAAATCGGAAATAGGAATTTCTTCTTCTTCAACTTCCAGACATAATTCTATTGCTTCCTTTATTCTATCCATTAGTGCGTCTAATGATTTAGCTTGAGTATGACAACCCTTTAATGACGGAACTGAAGCAACATAAAACCCTTTTTCATCTTTCTCAATAATAACATTAAATTCTTTTTTCATAGGATAGTAACCATCTTTTACTTTACTCAAATATAGAGAAAGCATTACATGTTTTCAAGGTTTTAGCTGCTTTCAACTTTTGTGGAAAGGATTTCTGTCGATTAAATGTAATAAATGGCTATAAAGTGTTATGTTTTTCATAACCCATTCTTTTTGTTCTTCGTAAAACAAAGATACTTCCTATTTGCATTTATTTTAAAAGCACCTACATTAATTCATTTTAAGAGAATTAACTTCTTTGTTTGAACAAAATCTCCAGCTTGCATTCTGTAGAAATATACACCGCTGACAAGTTTTCCTGCATTAAACCGAACACTGTAATTTCCAATTGATTTATTCTCATTAACTAACGTTGTTACTTCTCTACCCAAAAGGTCATAAACTTTTAGGTTAACTAAACTTGTTTTAGGGACAGAAAAGTTTATAGTAGTTGTCGGATTAAAAGGATCTGGATAATTTTGAGCTAATGAATAAGCAATTGGAATTGAATTATTTTTGTCTTCAACTGTAGTCAATTGAGTCATTGCTCTTCTCCAGATTCCATTTTCAGTACCCGCAATTAAATAGTCTCCCATCGAAGCTAAACATTTGACTTGAGTTACTGAAAGTCCGGTACTCACATCAAACCATCCGCCTCCGGAATTTGTAGATTTGTATATTTTCCCAAGTGTACCGGTGCCTACCCAAATAAACGATTTACCCGGGGCGCCGGTAAAACACATTGATAGAAAGTTCAAATCTTTCATTGAAGCGTCAGTATGAGGTGCATTCCAAAATGAACCTGGATTATTTGACATATATAACCCTTTATTAGTAGCTACATTTGCATTGCCCGCTCCACCGAGAATTGAATTCACAGTTGTAGTTATAGTGGTACTAGACCACTTTGAACTTTGGGTTGAAAAAAGGTATACACCATTATTAGTCCCACACAAAAAATATTCTGATTGTAATTGAACAACAGCTAAAGCATTAATCTTAGAATTCGATGGCAACCCGGAATTCATCGGTGTAAATGATGATGTTTTGTCCTTCAAGTAAAAGATACCGCTGTTTGTTCCGACATAAATATCCCCACTCGAACTCGAAGTTCCATAGCATACTGAATTTATGTGTGAATCCGTAATACCCGTAATATCTGTAGTAGGGTAAAACCATGTATTTCCTGCGTCTGAAGAAACACAAAAACCAATGTCTGTTCCAGCTAAGTAAGCGTTATTTCTAAAGGCTTGAGTATTGATAGCATTACATGAGGCAGTAATTACTCCGTTATCTCTCCTTTGCCAGGAATCGCCATTGTCGGTAGTTGAATAAATTCCCGAATTATTAGTCCCGGCAAATAAAACATCTCCTCTGCTACTCGCAGTTAAACAATTAATTGTAACATTTGATAAGGCAATCTGTGTCCACTGTGCATTTACAACAATTGCTGAAAACAGCATGGATAGAATTAGTAATTTTTTATACATATTGACTCCATTAAAATATATTCAAAAGAATTAATGATATTCTTCACTCAAATCCTTGTAAAAAGGACTTAAGAGTATGTTTACTATATATAAATCTATATATTAAACTTGATGTCAATCCGTATTAATTCTCCAGAGATACCTTAGAATAGAATCTTTATAAGAAAGTTAAAAAAATATTATTGTGTAATCAATAAGTCTTACGGTTATCAGTTGAAATCACTGCAACTGGCAGTAATTGCTTAGGGTTTTATAATTAAAAAAATAGTGGTTCTGTCACTTAACTAACAGAACCAATTTAAACTGTTTTATTAATATTAATATTACCTCGGTGCTTGAACAACCACATATACTTTTTCGCTTGGTGAATACTTATAATAAATTCCACCATAATTATAATATTTTGCTTTATGAGAACGGAATGTTTTATATCCGTGTGGCAGCTCTGTAATTCTTGCATCGATTGGAGCATCAACCTTCGAGTAACCGTTATCTCTTTTATCATAAAAAGAGCCTTCACGGTAGTAGTAATGTTTATCCTTCACTGAAACATCCCTGTAGTTATCTTTCTCGACATTGTCAATTTTCTTTTGCTTCTCTCGATCCTTCTGATCATGATCTTGTGCATTAATATTGACCGTTAAGGTTAACAATAATACCGCGACTATAAATGAAAAGCCGCTTAACTTAAACAACTTATTTTTCATGTTCTTTTCCTTTTATTCTTATTTGTGAATTAGTGAGCTTGTACATTTCTTTTAGAATTACATTTTAATTCTTTATGAATGTATGTATAGGATTGTATTATTTCAATCGGGCAAAAGGATGAAAAAAGGATTACATCTTTTTCGGTAGTAAACCTGAAATAATGTTAGTTCTTTCCCCGATGATTTATAAGAATAGTTAATAAGAAATAAGTTCGATCACGAAAAGGGAAAGAAATGGATCTTTTAATATCAATAATTGAGTTTTTGTGAAAATAAATACATTTTGTTGCAATGACTTTTAAGACTTCATAGTGCATCCTTATTTATGCATGCGTTGCTAATGCGATGCTAATGCGTTGTCCGAGCGATACTCGTTCGTTCAGGAACGCACTGTTAACGTAAGTAAAACACATTTACAACGAAGTTAGAACAAATTAATCACTAAGGTATCTTGAACAATTTATAAACGAAAGCTAATGAGAATGCAAATAAAGATTAAAGTTGAAAATTAGGGTAGTTACATAAAACGATAGATAACCGTAAATTATTGATTGATTTTAGATATCGTTAATCTCAAATTAATATTAAGTACTATATGTAAACTAATTCATTTCTTACTAATTTTATAAACTCAATTTTTATTATTGATATAATCTGGATTTCGGTCGGACAAGGATTTAATGATTTAGCTTGTTATCTTAATTATGACCGATAATTCATTATTAAGGAGACGTACAATGATATTTAAGCTGCAGCAATCTAAATCTTTCCTATCAATATTAACTTTGTTATTTCTTTTTTGTCTGTACCCGAATAATTATGCTTACGAGAAGCAAAAAGATGGTGTCCTTTTTGAATTAACAAAACAAAAAGC
>Ga0182027_10009917_pt1 | contig 13609 bp, 9 predicted proteins | sample 712E1DmetaG_FD_121300 | JGI IMG/M metagenome (GOLD analysis project Ga0182027, IMG submission 121300) | Permafrost microbial communities from Stordalen Mire, Sweden - 712E1D metaG (Illumina Assembly) | ecosystem: Environmental > Terrestrial > Soil > Wetlands > Permafrost | place: Sweden...
ACGGCTGCTGCCGCATCAAGAATCTGCTGCGGGCGTTCGTCATTGTCAGACATTCACAGGCTCTCCTTCAGGCATTTTGCACATATTGCATAAATTCTGATAATTTGTGCAATATAGCAAGAGATGTGGACTTAAGTCAAGGAAGAAATAGGAGAAGCACAGCCATACGGATGAGCCATCCCGCATGATTTGGAATGACTCGTGTTATATCGGTCCTCCCTTCGGTATATGCGAGATAATCTCACCGCACTACCAATAAATGTGTTCAACTTATTTTTGGACAAAGGCTTAGCGAGGCCCCTTCCCCAGGCACGCGCGACTGGGTTGCGCCGGGAAAATTATTTTGGATCATCAAGCGCGCCAACCGGGACCGACCGGCTGCGTATCAAAGAACATTCAAAACCAGGGAGGTATAATTCATAAAGTCATTGGGGGAGCCGATAAGAAACCACCCCTTATTCAGCCCGCCTCATTATTGACCCGGCTTGTTTCGAATAGAAGGGATCAAGATGATCGAATGAGCGCAAAAAAGCAGAACCCGACCACCACACCAAAATCATCCTCACGTCCGGCCTCCCCGCCGGCAACCCAACCCGGAACCAAGCCGGCGGAAGTACACCCGACCAGTTTCAGGTTAATGCACATGTTGACGTGAGGGTCGGGTCAAGTGGAGCCACTTCCGGCAGTTTGCTGGTTCCTCTGCTATCGAACGGAACCTTGGATTCTACTTCCGGCGGCCAGGTTTTTATCGGCACCCTTGCTTTGACACACTCCTATAACGATGCCAATAACCAATTCGATCTTGGCTCTTTGGGCACAAGTTCAGGTGCCATCTTGTGGTATGCAACCGTTTCAGGGAACAACTCTTCCGGTCAAAATACAGAATTGGTGCGGAAATGGAAGTGGGACCGGTAGTGGAAGTTCGACAGGCTGTGGACAATATACCAATCAAACCAGTTGCGATCTGGCCGGCTGTTCCTGGAACCCACAGAGCTCCGCTTGTACGGTATCCCCTTAATGGAACCAAATATCAGGTGAGACCTAATAAAAATCAGAACGGGGCAGGCCTTATGGCTTGCCCTGTTCTTTCATAATAATCGGTACATGTCTTCCAGCCAGGTTAGCAGGACAAACCAATCCGGCAAGTTCTATCAGGGTCATTTCATATCCCCCACTTTTACTATACGTAAGATTTCCATAGACTGCTATAATTTCGCGAACCTCATAAACAAGGAAAATGCTCCATTTACTGGTCAACACTTTATTGCATATCGCATAAGTCTTGTGCGATAATATTATCGAGGTTCTAACATTGAGGAGAATGGAATGAAACTGATCAGAAAGCTTTTCGCCGTAGCAAGCGTCCTGACGTTTGGGATGCTTGCATGCAACATGCCGTCCAATGTGCCGGTGCAACCCGCGGCCACGGGCGTTCAGACATCGGCGGCATCACAAATCGATATAAACAGTGCGTTGACCCTGGCAGTCCAGACGTTGCAGGCTTCGACGCAGGTCGCCCCATCGGCCACGCCCGTTCCACCGACAACGGACACCACTCCGTCGGTCACCGTCAGCTCCGTTACAAACTGCCGCACCGGTCCCAACGCGGCCTATGATCTGGTCATGACTCTCCAGGTCGGGACGTCCGCGGAAGTCGTTGCCAAGTACACACCCGCCAACTATTGGATCATCAAGTATCCCGGTGGAGGCAACTCCACCTGCTGGTTATGGGGCCAATACGCCACGGTGGTCGGGGATACCAGTAAATTGCAGGAAGCCGTTCCTCCGCCCATGCCCCCCACGCAGACGCCAGTTCCTACCGTGCCTTCCGCGCCCAACGCGCCCAAGAGTGTGGGTCTTAGTTGCTCGAGCGTGAACACCTCCCATAAGGTCGGCCAACTCTTTATCCTGAGCGCCGAATGGACCGTTAAATTGACATGGAAAGACAACTCCGGCGACGAAGACGGATTCTATGTCTACAAGGACGGATCAACCGTGGCCACGCTCGGCACCAACGCAACCTCCTATACCGATCAATTCAGCGTTTCGCTGCTTCAGTTACAGGGTTCAACATCGAACAACCACACCTATGGCGTTGCCGCTTTCAACTCCTTTGGGACTTCCGGTACCAAGACCGTGGACCTGACATCCTGCCCTTAATCGTAACATTTCAAGCGAACCGGATTTCACGATGAAATCCGGTTCGCTTATTCATCAAATTGCCCTTTGGCCACGAGGGCTCGATACCGAGGGTAGTGCGACCTTCCCCAGTCCGTCATCCAGCAAAGACGTGACCATGATGTATACACTTTCTCCATCCGGCCTACGGGTCCCTTAAATATCGAAGGTGAATTGGCCAATATTCAATCCCACTATAAAAAACAGCTCCCCCGCAAGTGCATTCCATTAATCATCCACGCGTAGCATATCTGCGGCCTTCTCGAATGCCTCTTTCCCTTCATGGATCGAAAAATAGATCAGGCCCAGCGCGCCGAGGCTGTCTACAAAGCCAAAACCGGTGAGCTGGTAAATAAGACTGGATGCCAGCAGCACGACCGACATATAGATGCAGACCTTCGAGCAGTTGGCGTCTGCCAGGATGGGGGCCGAATGGAGGCCGCGCCCAATTTTGCGCTTGCACATCACCAATACCCACATGATCGCGATGGAAATTAATGAGATGAGCAGGCCCGGAAGTGCCGTGGTGGGTTTATGAGTTGTATAAAGATCGTAGATGGCGGTCGCGGCCAGACCTGTGGCGAGCAGGTAGAAGGAGGCGCCGGTAATACGCAGGGCGGTCCGCTCCACCCTCGTACGCGGCGCTTCGGTATTTTGACGGATGCGAATCACCATGGCCAGAATGCCAATGCCAGACACAACCTCGATGAACGAGTCGATGCCGAAGCCAAAAAGGGTAAGGGTCTCACCCCGGGCGCCAAAGTAAATGGATACGAGACCCTCGACAAAGTTATAGAAAATGGTGAACAACGCCAGCCAGAGCGCATAACCCCAGTATTTGTTGGCAAATGTTCCGGAATGAGCTGTCATGGACACTCCTAAAGTTCATGCGATCAGCCCCCACATGACCATCTATCAGAACTAGGATTGCCCCTTCTTATTCATAATCTTTGCGTTCGAACACGCCGGATTCAAGGCAGATCTTCAAAACTGCCGGATCGAAGTGTTTTCCGGCTTCAGACTTCAAGTATTCGAGCACTTTTTCATTCGGCCACGCTTTTCGATAAGGCCGGTCGGACGTGAGCGCATCCCACACATCCACAACGGAGAAGATGCGCGCTATGAGCGGTATCTGTTCGCCTTTCAAGCCGCGCGGGTAGCCGGTGCCGTCCCATTTCTCATGATGGCAGTACGGGATATCCATGGCAGATTGCAGGTAGTGAATGGGAGCAAGCATCTCGAAGGCCAGCGCCGGATGCTTTTTCATGAGGATCCATTCTTCATCTGTCAACGGGCCCGGCTTGAGCAACACCCCGTCGGGGACGCCCATCTTGCCGATATCGTGCAATAACGCCCCGCGGCGTACACCCGCCAATTCATCATCCTTGACCCCAAACAAGCTTGCCAAATCCAGGGCCAGGGCGGTCACGCGCTGGGTGTGACCTTCGGTTTCCCTATCGCGCAGGTCCATAGCCCGTGACCAGCCTTCAATGGTGGCATCGTAAGCCAGGGTCAAATCGATATTGGAGCGCTGCAAAGTCTCAAATAAAGACGCATTATCGATCGCTAGGGCAGCCTGACCGGCCATGGAGTTGATGAAGTCGAGCCAATCCTGATGCGGTTCGAGGCTTGCGCGTTGGTAGATCTCCAGCACGCCCTTGACACTTCCCTTGGCCATCAGGGGCACGCCATAATAACATGCAAAATCCTCATCTGCCAGTACTTTAGCGGTGAGCAGGTCATTCGGTTCGTCTTTAAGGTTCGGAAAATATACAAGCTGGCGATCCATGACGGCGCGCATGGCATGTTTCTGGCCCGTTCGCTTGATCGCTTTCTCGGCATCCGTGGTGCGGAAGCCGGCCGCGCCGCCATAATCCAGGCGGCTGGAAACAGGATTCAAGATCAACACGTCGGCGGCATCCACACCCAGTTCCTTGGTAAGGTACCCAAGGATCCATGTCAGGTTGTAGTCCAAGTCGAAGCTGGAGGCGATCACCCGGTCGATCTCACGCAGGGCGGCAAGCTGCCTAAGTTGCCGTCCGATCCTTTCCTCCGACTGCTTGCGCTCGGTGATATCGGTCACCATGGATAACCCCCCGACAAAAGCCCCCTTATCGTCCAGCAGCGGCACAGAGTTACTGTATGCCCACATCAAACTGCCATCTTTCCTCTTCATCGGCAAAACAATTCTTTCGGAAACGCCTGCTTCCCTTCGCTCGGTAAACTCCCTGGCTTTTGAAACTCCTTCCGAGGCAACAAAATCCAGTGGCCTTTGTCCAATAAGTTCAGCCTCGGTATATCCCAGCATTTCTGCCATGGCGGGGTTCACATAACTCGTCTTCCAGTCTTTATCAACGACCCAGATACCTTCGACCGCCGTATCAATAAAAAGTCTGTATTGTTCTTCTTTCTCATGTAAAGTTCGTTCAGTCTTTCTGCGTTCGGTAATGTCGATCATCGAAACGATCACCCTCGACATAGTATTTTCAAAGCCGGGGGCGGCGGACCAGTTCAAATCGATATCGATCAATCGGCCGTCTAGAGTTCTGTTGCTCCCTTCCCATCGGAAACCGGTTTTGCCCTCTGCAATGTTGATAAGTTCATTCTGGAATTCCTGATTTTGCTCAACATTAAAAAGGACCGCCGGGTTTTTTATCAGGTCATCTTTTTGAGCTGCTCCAAACATTATCATGGTTGCCTTGTTGACATCGAGAACTTTGATCAAGCCTGTAAGCTCGGCCACCTTTTCCGGGTGAAGTGTAAAGTATTCCTGGAAGTCTGTTATGCCATCTTTTCGTAAAGCTTCCAGACGCTGTTTGACGGCCGAGAAATCCTCTTCCCAAAGGGAGATGGGCGAATCTTCGAACAATCCTCTGTAGCGGGCCTCGCTCGCCCGCACCGCGTCATATACCCACGTACGATCAGACATCACGCGGATATTGCATTGGATGATCTGCCTGTCACCGGCCTGATAAACGTTACTGACAAATTCCACCTGGATCAGCTGCCCGTCTTTTGCCCTGAGCGGCAGGTTTTTATAACGTATGTACCCGTTCTCCTGCAAGACATTAAATGCAATCCTGCTGGCGTCAACATCCCTGAATGCGCCGACTTCCCACAGTTTCTTTTTCTCAAACTCTGGGCGCGAATATCCAAGCAAATCGATCAGATAGGGATTGACATCCTCGATGGCGCCGGTCCGCGCATCCAGAATGAGGATGCCGTCCTGAGCAGCCTCGAACAGGCGCCGGTAACGAAGTTCAGATTCTTTCAGGTTTTGGGAAGGCGTTTTTTTATGTTCCGCCCTTTGACCTTTTGGGGTGACTGTTTTCTTATCCGGCCGCAGCTGGCTCTGTCGGCCAGTTATCGGTCTCTCATTCTTGGTTGTTTTTTCCATGGAGCCCCTGCCCGAATTTTGGCTGAATAACCATCAGTAAAAATATTTCTCCATTGTACCAAAATCAAATATATTATATTCCACACAAATTTTCATGATATTCCCCCTTTAAGTACTACTGTTTCTTGGTAGTAATACAACAAAACCACCTGGCAGACCGGCCACAAAGTTTATGTGATCTTCGAACGCGCGATCATGAAGCAGAACTAGGATTTACGTTCCACCGCCCAAAAACATGTGTTTATATCCGGCCCTGGCGTTCGAACACTCGCGCCCCAAGGCAGATCTTCACCACTTCCGGATCGAAGGAGGTGCCGGCTTCGGATTTCAAGTATTCGAGCACTTTTTCATTCGGCCAGGCATTTCGATAGGGCCGGTCGGACGTGAGTGCATCCCATACATCTATAACGGTGAAGATGCGCGCGGCGAGCGGTATCTGTTCGCCTTTCAGGCCGCGCGGGTAACCTGTACCGTCCCATTTCTCATGGTGGCAGTACGGGATATCGATGGCTGACTGCAGGTAGCGAATGGGAGAAAGCATTTCAAACGCCAGCGCCGGATGCTTTTTCATGATCAGCCATTCTTCTTCCGTCAACTTTCCCGGTTTGAGCAGGATCCCGTCAGGGACGCCCATCTTGCCGATATCGTGCAGCAACGCCCCGCGGCGGATACCCACCAATTTCTCATCCCCGATACCAAACAAGCCCGCCAATTCCAGGACCAGGGCAGTCACGCGCAGGGTGTGTCCTTCGGTCTCCTTGTCGCGCAGGTCCATGGCCCGCGACCAGCCTTCGATGGTGGCATCGTAAGCCAGGGTAAGATCGATATTGGACCGCTGTAAATTATCAAACAGGGTTGCATTGTCGATCGCCAGGGCAGATTGACCGGCCAGTATGTTGAGAAAGTCAAGCCAATCCTGATCGGGCTCGAGGGGCCCTCGATGGAAGACCTCCAGCACACCCTTGACACTTCCTTTCGCGATCAGAGGTACGCCATAATAGCATACAAAATCCTCATTCGCCACAACCTTTGCAGAAAGCAGGTAATCCCCTTGATCATTCAGATTTGGAATATGGACAAGCTGGCGATCCAGGACGGCGCGCATGGCATGGCTTTGAACAGGTCGTAAAAGCGATTTATCAGGGGCTTTATTGTGGAAACCGACCCCGCCGCCATACTGCAGTTGGCTGGACACAGCGTTCAAGATCAAAATGTCGGCGGCATCCACTCCCAGTTCTTTGGTTACTGACTCAAGGATCCACGAGAGGTTGTAGTGCATGTCGAAACTGGAGGCGATCACCCGGTCGATTTCACGCAGGGCGGCAAGATGCTCAAGTTGGCGACCGATCCTTCTTTCCGATTGCTTGCGCTCGGTGATGTCACGTCCGATGGAGGATACGCCGACGACCTGCCCTGCGGTATCTTTGATAGGCGAGACGGTTACAGATACATCCAAAGGCACACCGTCTTTCCTCAACCGGACCGTCTCATAATGCTCTACATTTTCGCCATCCATAAGCCGTGTAAGAATTTCCGGCAATTCATCAGACCGGTCGGACGGGATGAGCAGTGAAAAAGGCTGCCCAATGGCTTCTTCGGAGGAATAACCATAAAGCCGCTGCGCGCCGGAATTCCAGCTGGTGATGACGCCGTCCAGCGTTTTACCGATGATGGCGTCATCCGAGGCTTCGATGATTGAGGCCAGATGTTTGCGCATCTCCTCCGCCTGCTTGCGCCCGGTGATATCGATCATCGAAACGACCACTCTGGATAACGAATCCTCATAACCGGGGGCTATCGACCAGCTCAATTCGATGTTGATCAACCGGCCATCCAGCGTTTTATTGATCCCTTCCCAATCGAATGCGGTTTTTCCATCCGCTATATTGATAAGCTCATCCTGGAAACCTTGATCGGGCCTGGCTGTTATTATTCCTTTCAGGCTTTTGAGCAGGTCGCCTTTCTGTTTTGCCCCGAACATTTTCATGGCTGCCTTGTTGACATCCCTGACTTTGATGAGGGCTGCACATTCGGTCACCACTTCGGGATGGGATATAAAATATTCCTTAATATCCAAAATGCCAGCTGCCCGAAAAGCATCCAACCGCTGTTTTACGGCTGAGAAATCCTCTTCCCAAAGCGAAAGGGGTGAATTTTCGAAGAGGCTTTTGTAACGGGCTTCGCTCCCCCGCAAGTTTTCTTCCGCCTTTTTGCGTTCGGTGATATCGATCAGGCTGCCCTCATAAAACAGGGGTTTTCCGTCCTCGCCGCGGATGACGCGATTATAGTCTTCCGTCCAAAACGTCGTTCCATCCGGGCGTTTGAATTCCGCTTCGAAGTTGGAGACAATGCCGGTCTTTTCAATTTCGCTTTTGAACTTCCGGTCGGAGGCGGGATCAAGATAAAGGTCAACTACATTCTCGGCCAGCAAAGCTTCACGGTCCGGATAGCCAAACATTTTGACCATCGCCTCATTGGCATCCAGGATGCGTCCATCCGCTGCCGTACGATACATTCCGATGGGCATATTTTCAAACAAGGTCCGATATTCCCGCTCCGACCTGGCCAGCGCGGCTTCGGCCTGTTTACGTTCGGTGATCACGTCAAATACGGCCACAAAGTATTCTCTCTGAGGGCTGTAGACCGAGATCAAGAACCACATCTTCAAGGCTTTCACGTAGGTCTCGAACCGCTCGGATTTGCCCGTCAAAGCGACCCTGCCATATAGTTCGAATAACTCCGGATCTGTTTCCCTGATACCGGGTATGACCTCGGACACGTTTTTACCAATAACATCCTTTAATCCGGTCAAGGATTCGAAGGCGCTGTTGACTTCAAGATAAGTGAAATCTACCGGCCGGTCCATGTCGAAGCTCATCTTGCAATACGCAAATCCATTCAGCATGTTCTCGAACAGGCTGCGATAAAGTTTTTCGCTGGCGCGCAACGCGTCATTTACCTGCGTGCGATCGGTTATATCGCGGATATTGCATTGGATGACCTGCCTGTCACCAGCTAGGTAAACGTTGCTGATGAATTCCACCCGGACCAGCTGCCCGTCTTTTGCCTTGAGCGGCAAGTTATCGTAGCGGATATACCCTTTCTCCTGCAAGACATTAAATGCGACCTTACTGGCAAGGACATCCTTGAATGCGCCGACTTCCCATAATTTCTTTTCCACAAATTCGGCGCGCGAATATCCCAGCCTATCGATTAGATAGGGATTGACGTCATCGATCACGCCGGTCTGCGCGTCCAGAATGAGTATGCCGTCCTGGGCAGCCTCGAACAAGCGGCGATAGCGAAGTTCTGAATCTTCCATAGTGTGGATCTGTTTTCGTTTTGATTCCACCCTTTGGTTTTCCTGTCCAGTCGAGGCCTCAGCACCCGATCTTAGCTTGCCTTGCCGACCAGCCGGCGATCCCTTTTTTGTGGAAATTTTATTCATGGTGACCCCTGTTCATATGTTGACCGAACAACCATCTATATAATATTACTCCTTTTTATCCCGATTAGGTTAATAAATTATTTGTGCTTTTTCCTTTAAGATCTGGATCGATGAGTGGGTAAAGGCCAGAAAAGGAAAGGCGACTCTGATTCGCTGTGATATACGAACTGTGAATATGAGCTATAAGGCATGCCTTCCCATAAACAGATTTTAAAAAATCAAGAGGACTTATCAGATTCATTCGGTGTCGGGGGAGGATCAGTATTCTGTTCGTCGTCCACAGGCGCGGTGAGGCCTTTGCGGACCGAGGACACCAAGGAATTATGATGCAGGTTTGCCTGCCAACGACGACCCAGATCCGCTTCTGCAAAGCGCTCCTTGCCGCGCGGATGCAATGACCTCACATCCGGCAGCTGCGCCCGCTCTGTCGCGACCACTTCTTTCCCGGCCAGCGTCGCCAGCACGCGCTTCAACTCCACCATCTCTTCATTTTGATTCTGCAGCGTCTGCATGATCAGGTTATGCATTTCGGTCACATGCATATGATCTTCCAGCGCCCGTTTTTCCTGCAACTCGGCGATCTGTTTCTGCCGGGCTTCGGAAACCGTCGCATAGAGCAGCACAATCGAACTCACGGCTACGCCCATGGTGTTAAGATAACTGTTCACGGCCAGCACCCACACAGTATTATTGGCAAACACGATCAAGGGGACCAATAGCGCTATCGTAAGCAGGATCACGAAACGAAAAGTAAGAAAACGCACCGGTAAAGGGAGGATATAGCGGTCCAGCAGATCATTGGCTTGATCTATAGCTTTTTTGAACTTTGATTCCATATTGTTTTATTCTCCTATATTGTCCATACCCCGGGGTGGCCTTTCCTGGGACGGCTGGTATATGCATCTGTGTTTTACTGTTGGACAACAGGCCATTCCTATGCCGGCTTTTCTACGAGAAAGCAGCCAAGCCGTGGAAATAGCCGTCGACCTATGAGTGCTGCCCATTGACAGACGGGATGAGAAAAAGCTGTTGTGACAGGTATCCTTTTAGCATCGAATCAACACATTATAGCGGAGAGAACCCACCCTTCAGCCTCAGGCGGTGTCAGCCCGCATAAACCGAATAACTGATTGCATTTTTTCCATTATTTTTTACCGTATACATCAAATCATCAACCATTTTAACCAGTTCATTTGTCGAGGCCGGCGCTGTAATGAATGTCATCAGGCCGATGGAAAATGTCACAGGCCAATTTCTTTCTCTCATTTTATCCAGAAAGCCCTGCTGAATTTTTGAAATGACGATTCGTGCAGTTTTCTGGTCCGTTTCAGGAAGAAAAATTGCAAACTCATCACCCCCCAGGCGAGCCACGATATCTGTTTTCCGCAATCCGTTCCTCGCATACGTTACCACCGTGCGGAGCACCATATCACCCGTGGTATGACCAAACCGGTCGTTGATGGTCTTGAAGTTATCAATGTCAACATAGGCCAGTGTAAAAGGGTGTTCATATCTATGAAAGTGATCTATTTCCATTTGGAGCAAGTTATAGAAGAAACCCGTGCTGGTCGCGCCCGTCAGATAATCGGTGCGCGACAAATTTCTTTCGTGTTCCAGGGCCTGTTTCAACCTTGCCAAAAGCAATGTCACAATAATATAGAAGCCGAATCTGAATGCAGTATTCCACAAGAAAAAGGCGGGCTGCGAGTAACGAACACCCGATAATATATCTGCCATTAACTCGATCATAGCGCCGACGATGGACGCCGTGATCCCCAGTCGTCTTCCTGCAAACCAAACGACCAGGGAAATCGGTATTAAATAGAATAATGAAAACGAAATCTCATATCCCGTTAGAAAATCCAGGAAGCCCACAACAGCAATGAGAAAAAATCCTATCATCGCCCAGGTGGGTTTGCTCCAGTTCTCGAGACTGGCAATCACGGTGATTGGGATGCGGGCTTTCATTGTTTATTTAAGGTGAAGGGAGCAACGGGCCAAACCAGGGTTAAAGGGCTGCTGTCAAATTGGATGTAGACGGTCGAAAATTATCGAAAGCAAATATAGCACTCTTTCCAAATATATGGTTTACAACTCCGATAAGGCGAACCATCCGTTTTAATGCTTATTGGTGGAACGAGAGTTTACTCCTATTGGCCGGGTTGATAAGATACAAGCACATAATGTTCATTCTGAGGAGTGCCGTGATGCATGTATGAATGTTCCACGAATCCGACCTTCGGGCAGAAAGTGTCAATGGTTGTATCCGGATTCGTCTGAAGTAAAAATGTATAACATCCTTTCAGGTCGCCGTAGGGCGTGTTCACGATCGCAATGGATTTGACAAACGTTTTATATATCAAGCCGGTGAATGTTGTCCACGTTAAATCATCCGAGAGCGGCCATTGATAGATTTTCCAGCCGTCTTCGACAATTCCATCGCTCGAGACGATGTATTCATAAGTTCCGGATTTTCTCCAAACCCCTTCTGTGGGGTTTGGCTTTAGATCCTCCTGTAACGTGAAGACAATCCCTCCATCCGACGTTATCTTCCTGTCAACAACCTTGTCCGTGATGGAACCGGACCAGGTAACCAGCTTGGTATGGTCGTTGGGATCTTGGAAAGAAATTTCTGCAGAGTATTTCCATGTCGCGCCCACCGAAAGGGGAAAGTCGGCAAGAATAATGGAGGACGGTACCGGAGTTGAAGATGGGGATGGTAGCAATGTGGGCGTTGCTGTGGGTGCAATGGTGGAGGAGGCTCCCGGTGATATTTCAGGTGAGGCGGCAGGTATCGTTGCTGAAGCAGGCACGGATCCTGTATTCCTGCTCGTTGCAATACAAGCCGAAAGTAAAACCACCAAGACTGCAAAAATGAAAAAACGCTGCATATGGCACTTATCCCTTCCCTGAGGTGACCTGACAGCTGGCGTTCGTGGGTGGATGTCCAAACCTTCCCTGTTTATTATGACACGAAACCATGCAAATCGCATTTTGAATAGATGAGCCGCAGCTCCATCTGACGCAGGCTGTATCCTGCAGGTGAGACAAAAAACAGGACGAGGCAGCCAGGTTGCTGCCTCGTCCTCTTCGGAAGGATGATCCGTTTTGGGTAATTCACACGGACCCCTCCCTCCTACATCTAGCTGGCTTGAGTCTTGGGAGCCGGTTTCATAAAGTACAGTTCAAGGAAATAAAACCCGAAGGTCAGGATGAAATTGGTCGCCATGCCATGGGAGTAATTATCATTTTGGAAACCGGATAGCACGAAAAGCACTCCAGTGATCTCTGCCAAAGCCATGCTGAGAAAGCCCAGCACGCCAAAGATCTGCACGCTCCTGATCTTCGAGGCCAGCGCCATTCCCAGGCCGATCAGGGAGATGATCGTCAAAACGGTTCCCAATACTGCGTGGAACACCGCGACAGTACCCGCCTGGTTAAGCGCGCCCACGACATTGGGGAATGAAAAGCCAAAGGGAGAAAGAGAAGGCAGATCCGAAAGGTTAACGGCCATTCCGAATTCAAATTGAATTACCAGTAATACCAGGAGGGATATCACTACGAACCGTGACCACTTTAATTGTTTTGTTGACATATCTGTAATACTCCTTATTTTGAATTGTTTGCTTTCCCGATCGAGAGCGTGCCTTTCTTTAATTCTTGAATTCGCCGCTCAACCAGGTTTTCACTTGCAGGACCAGTTGATCGAAAACCTTGTCAGCAATCGCCAAGTTTGTTTCACCGAGCATCTGAAAGCCAAAGCCCTTAATCTGAAGCATGACTAGAGTTGCAGTTACTTCAGGGTCAAGCTCCGCCTGAAAAACTCCCTGACGGATGCCACGCTCGATAAGGCCAACCAGGTACCCCCGCCAATTCTCATCAAGTTTCTTGAAAATCTCCGCAATAGTCGGGTCACGCAGTGAACGGATGAACAGCTCGATGAAGACCACCAAGCGGTCGCGGGCATCGCGAAAATTGTGACGGGCGTCCTCCAGTTCGACAAGCATCTCTTTCCAGGCGTCAGGAGAATCATTCCCTGCAGACTCGACGACATAGGATGTGCTGAACTTCTCGATCATATAATCCACCACGCCTTTTATCAGGTCTTCCTTGGTGGGGAAGTAATAGTGCAACGTGGCATTGTTGATACCAACCTCCGCAGCAACATCGTGCACCCGTAAACCTTCAAAGCCTCGATTAGCGATATGGCTGTAAGCAACGAGGATTAACTCTTTGCGACGATCTTTAGCCGGGATCTTTTTTGTGATCATAATAATTATATTCAATCAACTGGTTGGTTGAATATTAGTCTAATCCTTTTTCCCTGTCCAGGTCTGGGCTGGAAGGAAATTAATACCTTGACCATTGTCCAGGGAGAAGATCTCCCTTCATAAGGCTTTCTATTATTTCTCCTTGACAACCATAAGACTATCTGATAATATATCCATATAGTTATATATCTTGAAAGGAATAACATGCCTCTTTCACACGCCACTCTCGGCTTTCTCGAATACCAACCCATGACAGGCTATGACTTGAAAAAGTATTTCGACCTGTCTATCGCCCACTTCTGGTCTGCCACACAG
>Ga0182027_10009919_pt1 | contig 13607 bp, 12 predicted proteins | sample 712E1DmetaG_FD_121300 | JGI IMG/M metagenome (GOLD analysis project Ga0182027, IMG submission 121300) | Permafrost microbial communities from Stordalen Mire, Sweden - 712E1D metaG (Illumina Assembly) | ecosystem: Environmental > Terrestrial > Soil > Wetlands > Permafrost | place: Sweden...
CCACCGCAAGATAGGAAAGCTGGAATCCGAGATCAGCCAGGAGTGAGGGTTGCCATATCAGGAGAAAAATTACCGAAGCTGCCAGGATATTCAGGATGTCGGGATGGCGTTTCATGGCCTTTCCGGAAACCACAAGGCTCAGCATCGCAGCAGCCCGCATCACTGCCGGGGAGAGACCGGTGATAAGCGCATAGAGCCAGATAAAAACAATGACCAGAAGTGCTTTACCATATGCTCCGTTTTTTCTCTTTTCAAGAAAGGCGAGCAGTTTGTCAAGAACGACGAAGATCATACCCACATGCATTCCGGAAACGGATAGAATATGCATTACGCCGGTAGCCGAATAATCACGCATGAGGTCATTATCGACTTCATCCACATATCCGAGAAGCAATGCACCTGCTACCGCGAATTCCCTGCCTTTCACTCCGTTTGTTCGCAGGATCATCAGCAATTTATCCCTCCAGGAAAGCGCCATCTGAAAAACGGGGTTCCTGCTTCCCCGGGCAATAAGCATCCAGTGATCCGTCCTCACCCAGGCCTGACGGTTAATCCCTTTCAGCCGCAAATACCGCCGGTTGTCAAATCCACCCGGGTTCCGTGATTCTTCCGGTTCGGTAAACTGCGTAATCATCACCAGGCGGTCACCATAAAAGAGCAATTCGGAACGAGGGCTCTTCCCGATGGAGACAAGTGCGTTTCCTTCCGTCTTAATCCATTTCCCTCTTTCTTTCATGCAGGTGACCCGTATGACAACCTTTGTGCTTTTTTCTTTTTGTACCACCGGCTCAATGACCTCCCCGATACAGCACCTTTGGACAGGCTGAAAGTTTCCGAAGTAATCATTTTTCAATGTATCTTTCCCTGTCAGGAAGATCCTGAAGGAGAGCATAGCAGTCAGCAGGAATATGAGCACACCGGTAATCCATCGAAAGGAATATGAAAAGATGTATTTCGGGAAGAACACGAGGATTGCGAAAAAAAAGAAGATCGTTCCCGGAAGGGCCAGCGGGACCTTCAGATCCGTTTCACAGTAGATACCGGTTGCCATACCGAAGAAAACAGGCAGGATCAGACGTACCAGGGGAAATTGCCGCCAGGGATTCATTTCTTACCGGAAATTGAAAACAATCCCTTAATCGGTCAGAAATGAAAAGGTAATATGTTCAGGGGGAACAATATTTATCGACATAGGTCCGGGCCTTCTCAGAACCCAGTTCATCTGCTTTCTTCCAGTCTTCACAGGCACCCGGCAGATCCTCCATATACTGGTGTACGACTCCGCGTTTCAGATAAGCATCTGTATTATAGGGATCAATTTCGATGACTCTGGAATAATCATCGGAAGCCGATTGGTATTCCTTCAGGTAAAGATATGCAAGCGCCCGGTTCATGTATGGATTGAGATCAAAGGGCAGCAGTTTTATAGTCACACTGAAGTCGAGAATCGCATCTTCATAATACCCGGCAGCTGCTTTTGCAGCGCCCCGGCTGCTGAAATACTCAGGCGAAACCGTATCGTATTTGATAGCCTCGTTAAAATCAGCGATGGAGTTTTCATAGTCGTTAAGATTAAAGCGCGCCAGTCCGCGATTGTATAATGCAGCCGGATAGTTGGGCCTGTATTTCAAGGCCCTTGTAAAATCATTTGCAGCCTCCTTGTAATCTTCCAGGTCAAACTTGGCCAATCCCCGGTTCAGGTATGCCTCCACATAATCAGCTTTCTGGTTGATCGCCTTGTTATAATCGTCAATGGCCCCGGAATAATCTTTCAGGTAATCTTTTGCAAGCGCACGGTTAAAATATGGCTCCGGATAGGATGGTTTCAGGAAGATCACCCTTGAGAAGTCTTGAATGGCGCCTTTGAAATCCTTCAGTTCACTCCGGGTGATGCCACGGTTGTAATAGGGTTCAATTTCCATAGAATCGATCGCAATGGCCCGGTCGAAAGAAGCCGTTGCAGCCTTGTAATCCCCGAGTTTAGCTTTCAGGATCCCATCCTTCACAAGCTCATCGACTGTCGCCTGGGAAAAGGATGACAGAAACAACATGAAAGAGAAAAAGATGGTGATCAGAAAGTGATTCCGGAATATCATGTTAATAAAAGAAAATGCGATTCTGCAACAGAACGACAAAGTAAGTATGCAAATAAATAACTCAAAGATTCTGTGACTTTGTGACTCTGTGACTCTGTTACTCTGTTACTTTGTCACTTTTTTTACTTACAATTCTCATAAATCAGTTCACCCGCATCTTCAACTCCCAGGCTATATGCCTTCCGCCAATCCTCACAGGCGCCTGTCTTGTCGTCCAGTTTAAACTTTGCTTTGCCACGGTTTACGTAGGCATCCGCATAATCATCTTTAAGCGCGATCGCTTTGTTAAAATCTTCCAGGGCGCCTTTCGGATCCCCCTGGATCAGCCTTGCGCCTCCCCGGTTGTTATAGGCAGTGACATTCTCAGGATTTACGGACAAAGCCTTGTTGTAATCTTCCACAGCGCCTTTCAGATCTTTCAGGTAATGTTTCATCATACCTCTGTTGGTGTATACATCCGGATAACTCGAATCCAGTTTGGCTACCATTTCATAGTTTTCCAGTGCACCTTTAAAATCGTTTTGCATAAACCGGCAACCGGCAATGTAATTGTATGCCATCGGAGTATTTTTATCCTTGTCGGTATAGGCTTTAAAATCTTCTTCAGCTGTTTTGAAGTCCTTAAGCTCATACCGGCAGATACCTCTGCCAAGATAGGCTTTATTAAGGTTAGGGTTCATCTTGAGTGCTTCATTCATGTCGTTGAGGGCACTCCTGTAATCCTGCTTCAGCAGTTCGGAAGACCCCCTCTTCAGATATGTCATGGGATTTTTAAACAGGTTGAGGGATTGGGTAAAATCCTCGATAGCCCCTATCTGGTCGCCGTCTTTGGCTTTTTTTGATCCGCTGATAACAAATTCCCGTGCTTTCTTCTGGTCAGGGTTCATATTGACTGGTGAAAACGGCCCAGGGGTTCCGTCAGGTTTCTGATCAAGGACATTTATCATGCGGGTATTCTGAGTATTGGGAACATTCCTGGTGTTAGAATCCGACACAACCGGATGGTCTGACTTCTTTTCCGGAACAGCTTCATGGGTGACGGCAGACCCGGAAGGTTTCTGTTTATTTGCAGGTTGCTGACAGGAAACCAGTAGTAATGCAATTCCTGACAGCGATAAAAAATGGATCAGGCAGGTAAAGGTTGTTCTCATTTTTTTCATATTCCTTTTAGGGTTTTTACTCTTTAATAACTTAATTTTTCTTCATGTATTGTATCATCAATCCGGCCGCTTTTGCGGATGCACCGTAGCCGCCCAGTTTCTCCCTGAGCCCGGCATAGGATTGAATGATCTGCAGTCGTTCCCTGTCGTCCAGGATTCTTTTCAGTTCATTACGAAGGTTTTGTCCGGTAAGATCTTCCTGGATCAGTTCCCGAACGATCTCCTGATCCATGATCAGGTTGACCAGCGAGATATATTTCACCCGGATTACTAACCTGGCAACCAGGGAAGAAAGAAAGCTCCCTTTATAACATACCACCTGGGGAATGCCCATCAAGGCGGTTTCCAGTGTGGCTGTTCCGGAAGTGACGAGTGCTGCTTCAGAATGGCGAAGAAGATCATAGGTTTGCCCGGTAATAACAGTGGTAGAAGTTCCCGCTGTAATACCGGTATAAAAATCGGGAGCGATCGAGGGTGCACCTGCAATGACAAACTGGTAATCCCCGAAAGCAGGAACAGCCTTCAGCATGACCTTCAGCATCATCCGGATCTCCTGACGGCGGCTTCCCGGCAATAAAGCAATAAGCGGTTTATCCGGAAGATGGTTCTTTTCAAGAAAGGCCTTCCTGTCTGAATGAGCTGAATCCCCGCTGAGCACATCCAGTAACGGGTGGCCAATAAAATCGACTTTATAACCAAACCGTGCATAAAAATCCTCTTCAAAAGGAAGGATGACAAACATCCGGTCAACATTACTTTTGATTGTTTTTACCCGTGACGAACGCCAGGCCCACAGTTGAGGCGATATGTAATAAAAAACCCTGATCCCGTGTTCATGGGCAAACCGGGAGATCCTCAGGTTAAACCCGGGATAATCAACAAGGATCAGCACATCGGGATGATATCCGAGGATATCCCTTTTACAGAACCGGATATTTTTCACTATCGTATTGAGGTGTGCCAGTACTTCAAAAAAACCCATGAAAGCAAGGTCCCTGTAATGGCGAACAACGTCAGCACCCTGTTCTTTCATAAGGTCACCGCCCCAGCAACGGAATTTCGCTTCCGCATCCAGTATCTTCAGCTCTTTCATCAGGTTGGAAGCATGAAGGTCGCCCGATGCTTCTCCTGCTATGATATAGTACTTCATAAATGGTATATGGTTACTGCGATGATCAGGATCACGGTCATAGCAAGCACCCCTCTTCCTGTTCGGTCCATCCCGGCAGTGATGAAATAATAGCGGATCGGGACGATATTCAGGGCAACACACACAAACATGGCCTTATCCATCGCCAGGTGTCCCAGGATTATTTTTACGAGATAGACGATGCCAAAAAGGATTAACGGTCCAACCAGGCCGATCGCCATACCCAACAACATTGAATCTTTTTTAAGCATTGGTTTCCCAGGATTTCATTGAGGCCATTGCCTCGTATGACGTAAAATCAAACTGTACGGGAACAATCGATACAAAGTTATTTTCTAGCGCCCATTCATCGGTATCATTTCCGTTTCCGCTCTTTACAAAGATCCCCTTCAGCCAGAAATATTTCCGGCCAACAGGATCCAGGCGTTCATCAAAGTCTTCCTGCCATGTTCCCCCGGCCTGCCTGCAGATCCTGATCCCTTTTATCCCGCTTTCAGGAACATCGGGGATATTAACATTGAGGCAAATCCCCTCTGGCAGTCCTTCGTCAAGTACCTTTTTTGCAATATTGCTTACAATGGCTGCGCAGGAATCTATCTTAGCATCTGGGGAATAATTGTTAAAGGAAAAACCGATCGAAGGAACCCCTGCCATGGCACCTTCAAACACTGCAGCCATTGTTCCTGAATAGATGATCGAGATGGAAGAATTCGATCCGTGATTAATACCGGAAACCAGGAGGTCAGGATGTCTTTTCATGACGACTTTGAAACCCAGCTTCACACAGTCGGCCGGAGTTCCGTTGCAGCTGTATTCCTCGTAACCGGGTTCGCTTCCATGAAATTTCAGTCGCAAGGGAGTATGAATCGTTATTGCATGTGCCGTTCCCGACTGAGGTTTGTCAGGCGCCACTACAACTACGTTTCCGATCATCCTCATGCGGTCGGTCAGCATCCGGATCCCGGGTGCATGAATGCCATCATCGTTGGTCACAAAAATGAGGGGTTTTTCGCTGTCAGTAACGTTTTCCAAAATCCTTCCCTTAGGTAAATTGCTTCAAAATTAGCAATAAATCCTGTAACTTTGTGTTATACCTCCATATTTCAGAATCCCACGAAACCAATATGCATTCTGATCTTCATGTTCCCACTGGTTCTTTTTTCCCGGAACCTGGTGATCAACTCCGATTTTGAAACCACAAGTGGATGCCCGAACGCAAGCGGCAAGTTCCTCCTCGAAGAAGAATGGGTCAGCCCGAACATCGGCATACCCGATTATCTCAACGACTGCAGCCCCACCCTGGAATACGGCAAGGAAGATAACTTTATACGGGTGAGGGTGAATCGAAAGAATGATCCCACATTTAAATCTGCGTATTATTTTATTGATGATGTTCCGGTAGAGCCTGTGGAGGATGCCTCAGGTTGTAACTGCAATCCAAAAAAGCAGAATTTACATTTTCAGAACTGCAGGAGTTCTTCGTACAATTCCTTGACCGGTAATCCCATTATATTGAAGAAGGATCCTTCAATCTTACTTATCCCGATATACCCGATCCATTCCTGTACTCCATAACTGCCCGCTTTGTCGAAGGGGCGGAAATTCCCGATATAATAGTCGATTTCCTCCATGCTCAGTTCTTTGAAATAAACCGAGGAAAGGACATGGAAAGTTTTTTGACGGCTTCTCGATCTCAGGCATACTGCTGTGATCACATCGTGCTTTCGTCCGGATAGTTTCTGCAACATGCAAACAGCTTCCTGGTAGTTCCCGGGCTTACCCAGTATTTCATCGTCGATCGAAACAATGGTATCCGCAGTGATCAGGATAGTGTTTTCCGGAAAACGGGAGGCATCAAAATTGTCGGATTTTAATTCGGCCAAGTATACTGCGATCTGAACAGGAGTAAGGTTATCGGGGTAATGTTCACTGACATTAGATGCAAGGATCTCAAAATCCAGTCCCAGTTCTTTCAGCAGGTATTGACGCCGCGGAGATTCCGATGCAAGGATGAGGTTTTTTGCCTGAAGTCTTTTGTTTATCATAATGTTGTCAGATGCTGGTGGAGATTAATTGCATGGATAATATGCCTGCAAACATAATGAGCTTGCACAGGTTGCTCAGAAAATGATAATCTTCCCTATTCCCCGCATGGTAAAGTTTATAAAGCAGGTAGATCATCGGGAGTTGGACAATAATAAGAAAATACCAAAAGACCAGCATCCATCCGCGGTTGAAAAAGGTCCATTGTCCGTATGCCAGGAAAAGGATGGTCGATATTACAAGGAATGTCACAATGTAGTTTGATTTTTTAATTCCGATGACGATCGGAAGGGTGCGGCAGCCAAATTCCTTATCTCCTGCCAGGTCTTCCATGTCTTTGATGATCTCCCGAAAAAAGGAAACCATGAATGCGAAGAAACCATATGCAACGAAATAACGGTTCGTTTCTCTCAGTTCAGGTACCACCTGAGAAAAATCTGCGGGGGTGAGGCGCAGATGCAGAAACTCGAAATACCACACTATAAAGATCACTAATGCAGAGAGGATTGCAACCACGAGGTTTCCCCAGGCAAGCCTGCGTTTGTAGCGGGCAGAATATAGCCATAGCAACATCGAAATGAATGGAAAAATGAGGCCGAAATTAACTGAACGCAACTGGTAAGCCAGGTAGAAACCAATCAAAATAGCGACACCATTGACTATGATATGTGCAAGGATCACGCTTCGTCCCCTGATTGCTGTTCCAACCGGGTTGCCATCGGGTTTGTTCACGGAATCGATGCGGGTATCGAAATAATCATTGATCAGGTATCCGCCAATGGTGAGTAATACCGTTGCAACAACCAGCAGCGAAAAATCAAATAATCCCGACAACATCCGGGTATGACCTGGAAAAAGAAAGGCCTTCAGTATCCCAAACCTCAGCAGATACTGCAAAAGTATGATGATCGCCAGGTTCTGCCAACGGATCAGTTTGAAAATTACCTGAATCTTCTTTACCGCTAATTCATAATTCATAATTCATAATTTACCAGTGGTATCCGTCATCATTCATCCATTTACCCTGTATCTTCAGCACCTGTTCGATCACATCCCGCACGCATCCTTTTCCACCCGGGGCATGCGAAATGTAGTTTGCCACGCTCCGGATCTCTTCCGCCGCATCAGCCGGGCATGTTGAAATTCCCGCCTTCAGCATAACCTCATAGTCAGGAATATCATCTCCCATAAAAAGAACCTGGTCAGCCTTGAGGTTATTGTCCGAAAGGTAGTTGTTGAATACTTCCATTTTGTTTTCAATGCCCAGGAAAATATCTTTGATCTGAAGTGCCTTCAGCCTGAGAAGCATGCAATCAGCTTTTGCACCTGATATGACCGCAACCCGGTAGCCTTTTTTCACAGCCAGTTGCAAGGCATAGCCATCCTTCACACTGGTTGTGCGATAGGCTTCACCGTCATCCAGGGTAATAACGCTGCCGTCGGTAAGTACACCATCATAATCAAAAATGAAGGTGTTGATATTTTTCAGATTGGGTTTATAGTTGGTCATGATTTCATTTTTTTTCGGATGATATTCCGGGTGATCAGATCATAGATTTCTTTATAACCAGGATGGGTTGCCAGCAGTTTAAGATGCTCCCGGATGGTTTCCCGGTCTTCCCGCATCGCAGGTCCGGTCTGCATTTTAAAAACATCACCGGAAGATGCATTCCCGGCAGTCTGCCGTATGATAGGTTCCAGGATCCTGAAATCCATCCCGTTTTCCAGGAGCAATTCCCGGGAAATTGTATACATGAAATTAGTGAAGTTACTGGCAAATATGGCAGAAAGGTGCAGTACCCGCCGCTGATCGGAGTTGATCACATATACCTTTTCAGAAAGTGATTTTGCGAAAGAACTGAGCAGAAGCATGTTTTTCCCGGAACTGGCTTCAATACAGAGGGGAACCGTTCTGAAAGGAAGTAATTTCTGGGCTGTAAAGGTTTGCGCAGGATAGATCACCCCGAAATTTGCTGAAACTCCCTTGAGAATATCCATCTTCACGGAACCGGATGTATGAACAACCAGACGGTTCCCGGTTTTTATCCGCCTGAGCAGGAGCGGGATTGCATCATCACTCACTGCCAGGATATAAAGATCGGCATCAGGGGTCATCATTTCCGGTTCCGGAATAAACCTGGCTTTCACTTTCCCGGCAAGGCTTTTACCTTTAAGTTCCGTCCGGTTGCAGATTTCAACAATCTCGTACCCTTTCTTAAAGATGGCTATGGAAAGATTTACAGCCAGCCGGCCGGCGCCAAGGATTACAATTTTCCGGATTTCCGGTTTTGACATTGCTTTTGGGTTTGCACGAAATTGCAAAGATAGGGCAATAGCCGTTTACTTTTTACGTATTATTGCAGCTGATAATTCAAATCCCATGCAAAAATTTATTCTGATCATTACGTTGTTCATTACCGTTTCTTTTTCTGATGGATTTTCACAGAACCGGAGCATCCGTTTTATCGATAAGCCATGGCAGGATATCGTCGCCATGGCAAAGCAGGAGAATAAGCTGATCTTCCTGGATGCCTATGCTTCATGGTGCGGTCCCTGCAAATGGATGGCTGCAAACATGTTCACCAACGATTCCATCGCCGATTATTACAATAAAACCTTTATCTGCGCCAGTTTTGACATGGAAAAAGGAGAAGGAATCAGTCTCCGGAAGAAATATGGCGTCAGGGCTTATCCCTCCCTCATTTTCATAAATCCCGATCAAAACATGGTCCATGAAAAAGTCGGGGCTGCACAAAAAGTCCGGGAGTATATAGATATGGCAAAGATTGCACAGAATCCTGAAGAAGGCCTTGCTGCTTATATAAAAAAGTACAATGCCGGCAACAATTCACCGCTGTTCATTCAGAACTACCTTTACCGGCTTGCCGATGCCTTTATCCCGATAAACACCGTGATTCAAAAATACTTTGTTACCCAGAATGAAACTGACCTGCTGAACCGTGTGAACTGGAATATCATTTATCGTTTTTCCAGTGAGATCAATGACCCGCTCTTTGAATTTCTCGTCAAACACCAGGCGGAATATGCAAAGGCCTATTCGAAGGATTCGGTAATTGGTAAAATATCGGATGTCTATCTGAATGCCTTGCGCGGGACTCAGCGGAATTTCAATTCAAAGCTTGCTGATTCTGTTTACCTGAGGTTGGAAGAGAAGATAAAAGCATCAGGTTTTGAAGGTGCGGGAAAGGTCATTTTTACATCTGACCTTGACTGGTTCCAGGCGAAGGGGAAAAACAAGGAATTCCTGGATCTGGCCTTTGAGAACCTGGATAAATATTATGCAAATGATTACAATATGCTCAGTAAAGTTTCCGGGATTGTTTCATCCATGACCAGTGAAGCGAAATATATGGAAAAAGCGCTCTCCTGGTCAAAGAAATCAGTATCGATCAGGGAAGAGCCTTTTAATACCGATAATTATGCTTCCATCCTTTTTAAGATGGGAAAGAAAGATGAGGCCGTTAAACAGGAGAAAAAAGTCATTGCACTTGCGAAGAAAAGGAATATCTCCGCCATTCCTTATGAAGAAGCCCTGAAAAAGATGGAAGAATCCAAATAAAATAAGATAGAGACCGTCTTTTAGTCCAGACTGCTCTTTGATTATGCCTGTGCAGGAGGCATCCCCAGGTTGAAATTGATCTCCCCTTCGGTTATCTTGATCTCTCCATGCATTGATTCGTACTTGGCGATGTTATCCTTTAGCGCCTTATAGAGCCGTTTTGCATGTTGCGGAGTCAGGATGATGCGCGATTTCACCTTGGCCTTTGGCACGCCCGGCATCATCTTGATAAAATCGACGATGAATTCGGAGGGTGAGTGGGTGATGATGGCCAGGTTGGAATAGATTCCTTCGGCGATCTCATCCGGTAACTCAATGTTGATCTGGTTCTGGTTCTGGTTATTCTTATTTTCTGCCATTTCTTTCATTTTTATTCTTCAGCTTTTGATGCCATAAGGGTTTCGTATTCCTCTTTACTTCCGACAATCAGGTTGTCGTAATCCCTCAACCCGGTACCTGCCGGGATAAGATGGCCAACGATTACATTCTCTTTCAATCCCAGAAGTTCATCCTGGCGTGCATTGATGGCGGCCTGGGTTAGGACCTTGGTGGTTTCCTGGAAAGAGGCTGCCGAGATCCAGCTCTTGGTCTGCAAGGAAGCCCTTGTGATTCCCTGCAAAACCTGGCGTGCAGTAGCAGGCTGGGCATCGCGTGCCTCAATCAGTTTTTTATCTTTCCTTTTCAGCATGGAATTGTCATCCCTCAGTTTCCTGGCGCTGATGATTTGTCCGGGTTTAAGGGTTCCTGAATCACCGGGATCATTCACAACTTTCTTCCCGAAGATCCAGTCATTTTCATCCTGGAAATCAATCTTGTTGACCAGTTCCCCTTCCAGAAATTTGGAATCGCCCGGATCATCCACTTCAACTTTACGCATCATCTGGCGGACAATGGTTTCGAAGTGCTTGTCGTTGATCTTCACTCCCTGTAACCGGTAAACTTCCTGGATCTCATTCACAATGTATTCCTGAACTTTCATCGGTCCCTTGATGGCAAGGATATCGCTGGGCGTCATTGCACCTTCTGAAAGCGGAGTACCTGCTTTCACATAATCGTTTTCCTGAGCCAGTATCTGCTTTGTTGTGGGAACCAGGTAACGCTTCTCTTCCCCTGTTTTTGACGTGATAATAACTTCCCGGTTTCCCCTCTTCAGTTTTTTGGCAAAGGATACTACACCATCAATTTCAGAAACGATGGCAGGATCGGAAGGATTCCTTGCTTCAAACAACTCAGTTACTCTTGGCAAACCTCCCGTGATGTCGCCTGCTTTACCAATGGCACGTGGGATTTTTACAAGGACTTCACCGGCCTTGATCTTGCTTCCGTCTTCAATAACGATATGAGCGCCAACAGGGATGTCATAGGTACGGCTGATATCACCCGATGCAGTCAGAATATTGATGGAAGGATTTTTTGCTTTCTGGCGGGATTCGATGACGACTTTCTCATGATATCCGGTCTGCTCATCCGATTCCACACGGTAAGTTACATTTTCAATGATGCTTTCAAAACTGACCTTTCCTGCAACTTCCGAAAGGATGACCGCATTGTAAGGATCCCAGTCGCTGATCATATTCCCTTTCCGGATAGAATCCCCGTTCTTGAAATAGAGGTTGGCCCCATAAGGGATATTGGCTGAACTGAGGGCGATGTGTGTATTCTTATCCACGATGCGCATTTCCGCTGAACGGCCAATAACGATATCGATCTTTTCGCCGCTGCTGGTAGTAGAGTTAACGGAACGGAGCTCATCGATCTCGAGGATGCCATCATACCTGGCTTCGATGCGGGAAGTACTCGCAATGTGGGCACCGGCGACACCTCCTACGTGGAATGTACGCAGGGTTAGCTGGGTACCGGGTTCCCCGATGGATTGTGCTGCGATAACACCTACGGCTTCTCCCCTTTCCACCATTCTTCCGGTTGCCAGGTTACGGCCATAACACTTGGCGCAAACGCCTTTCTTCGACTCACAGGTCAGCACCGAACGGATTTCCACAGCATCGATTGGTGAATCGTCGATAACCTGCCCGATCTCCTCGGTGATTTCTGCACCTGCGGGAACGATCAGTTCACCCCATTGGGGATGATAGATATCATGAAGGGTGACCCTTCCAAGAATCCTGTCATACAATGATTCTACAATTTCCTCCTGTTTTTTCAGGGCTGTGATGGTTAGCCCTCTGAGTGTTCCGCAGTCTTCTTCGGAGATGATCACATCCTGGGCAACGTCCACAAGACGGCGGGTAAGGTAACCGGCATCAGCCGTTTTCAGGGCCGTATCGGCAAGACCCTTACGGGCACCATGCGTGGAGATGAAATACTCGAGAACGGATAATCCTTCCTTGAAGTTCGAAAGAATAGGATTTTCAATGATCTCACCACCGGAAGCGCCTGATTTTTGAGGTTTAGCCATAAGACCACGCATCCCTGAAAGCTGCCGGATCTGTTCTTTTGAACCCCTGGCTCCGCTATCCAGCATCATATATACCGGGTTGAATCCTTGTTTATCTTTCGTAAGCGTGGTCATGAGTTTCTGCGTCAACTGCGAATTCGTATGGGTCCAGATGTCGATGATCTGATTATACCTCTCGTTATTGGTAATGAAACCCATGTTATAATTATTCACAACTTCCTCAACTTCGGTAACAGCTTCATTGATGAGTTCTTCCTTTATCTCCGGAATAATCACATCATCCAGGTTGAAGGAAAGTCCTCCGCGGAAAGCCATGCTGAATCCAAGGTCCTTGATGTCATCCAGGAACTTGGCTGTTTTGGCTGTTCCGGTCTTTTTCAGGATATCACCAATGATGTCGCGGAGAGCTTTTTTTGTCAATACCTGGTTGATATACCCGTATTCTTCAGGAACAACCTGGTTGAAAAGTACACGGCCAACCGTGGTTTCTTCAATGCGGTTGATCTCACCATCCTCGGTCTTTACTTTCATCCTCACCCTGATGACGGCATGGAGGTCAATACTTCTTTCATTATAAGCGATAATAACTTCTTCCGGGGAATAGAATGTCATCCCTTCACCTGTAACTTTATCATCGCCTTCCGATTTGCGTGCTTTGGTCATATAATACAACCCCAGGACCATGTCCTGTGAAGGAACAGTAATCGGTGCACCGTTGGCGGGGTTCAGGATATTATGCGATGCCAGCATCAACAGCTGGGTTTCAAGAATAGCAGCATGTCCCAGCGGAACATGAACGGCCATCTGGTCACCGTCGAAGTCGGCGTTGAAAGCCGTACAAACGAGCGGGTGCAGCTGGATGGCCTTGCCTTCAATGAGTTTCGGCTGAAATGCCTGGATACCCAAACGGTGTAACGTGGGAGCACGGTTCAGCAGTACAGGATGTCCCTTCAGGATATTTTCCAGAATATCCCAGACGACAGGATCTTTACGGTCAACGATTTTCTTTGCCGATTTTACGGTTTTTACAATACCTCTTTCCAGCATCTTCCGTATGATGAATGGCTTGTAGAGTTCAGAAGCCATTTCTTTCGGCAGGCCGCATTCATTCAGTTTCATCTCAGGGCCTACCACGATGACAGAGCGGCCGGAATAATCGACA
>Ga0182027_10009920_pt1 | contig 13606 bp, 13 predicted proteins | sample 712E1DmetaG_FD_121300 | JGI IMG/M metagenome (GOLD analysis project Ga0182027, IMG submission 121300) | Permafrost microbial communities from Stordalen Mire, Sweden - 712E1D metaG (Illumina Assembly) | ecosystem: Environmental > Terrestrial > Soil > Wetlands > Permafrost | place: Sweden...
CCGGTTGCATCTCCCGATTTCCGGTACTCATCCAATCCCCATAAAAGCTCATAGACCTGACCGCGGATACTGAATTTCCGGGTAAAGACCACATTTGCTGTCCCTTTCTCGATTGCCCTGATCTCATCGTTGGTAAGTTGATTCATCCCGTCAGCATCTTTCCTGAGCCCCCTGGATGTCATATACCTGACAAGGGTATTGGGGATCAGTTGGTTCTTCATATCCCGGCCTTTAAAAGGGATGGAACTTCGCTTGTTCCAGGCATCCTGCAGTTCCTCTATCTGCAGATAGATGTAGAGGTAGTTCCCGTTTTCCGTTTGCCTGCTAAGGGTGTCGTGATGATAAGGATGGCCCCGGGAAGATACCTTTGCCAGTTTGGAAAAATCAACCGGATTCACCCTGTAATAATCCTTCACGATCCGGAAAATGGAGATGGCGGTAAATCCGGCTGTGAATAACAGGAACGACAAAAGACAGATCTTTAGCCAAATTTTTTTGCTGGTAAAAAGGAAAACGATGATCAGGATCAGAAATGTCAGATTTGTGATTACAAGACCAGTGCCGGAACGGGCAAATACCAGATAGGCCAGCAACCAGGCTGCAACTATGCCAAACAGGATCTTCCACCCGATTGAAAATGTTCTTCGCTTGATAATAAAATAGCCGAGAACGAATACCGCCAGGCTGATATGAAGGGCTAAAACGACATGTGAAATCGACTTCGAGATATCCCGGATATCAACAAAATATCCTCCGAACAGGTTCCATGAATTGATAAGGGTTCGTACCAGTACCGAAGCAACAAACAACAACATGAATCCATAAAAATACCTTTTGTTGAAAGCCGGTGATGTTGAGATAAACAAGGGGAGAAGGAATAAGGGAAGTTTTGTACGTATATCCTTTAAGGCATAATCAAAATTCGTAGTAAAGATCAACCCTGCAAAATGCAACAGCAGGATCGAACTGAAGATCATTGCCGGACGGTTACTGATGAAGGACCGGAACCCTTTCAGGATGCTGTTGAATAAAAGGTAAACGCTGATCGGGAAAGCCCCGGCAATGCTCTTCCACAAGGGCTTATTCTGGAAAAAGCTGAGCCACATCCGGGTGTTGTAACGGTCCATGACGAAGACGCCGGCCAGCCAGAATTGGGCAATGCTGACCATGATCTTCGAGTGAGGCACAAAGGTGATCATAACCGCAAGACCTAAAATATAACTTGCCCTGATAAATTGTCTGTAAAAAGTCCCTGTCATTCCGTTTTATGAAAAAATTTTTCTCCTTTTTTTAATTTGGTTAAATGTTTAAAAATTGTCAGCGCCTTTGATATCAAACCATATCAATTCGTTACGATCCTTAAGCAGCAAATGGACTCCATCATTTCTTCTCCTGCATTTCAATGGTTTTTGCCACTTTCATCGAGCCATAAAAGGCTGCGAAAAACGACCATAAAAAACCGGGATAACCTTCAAGTATTCCCAGTTTGAGGATGTAAAAGATGAAAAAACTAACGGGAAATTTAAAGGCAACCCAGGCTTTGGAAAATCTCCTGCCCTGTGCGATATATCCTTCGGCTGCCTGCGTGGTATAGGTGTTTGTCTTTTGAATATGATGAGAAAGATCCCGGTACGAATAATGAATCATTCTTCCTTTCATCGTTCCAACCGTGCCGTTCACATCCACACTTTCATGGACCTTTACAAACCTGAACCTGCCTTTAGTCCGGTCGAAAAAACGTAGATTGTCGGTTTCCTTGTGCCGGAAGATCCGTCCCATATAAAAAAGAGAACGCGGGATATTATATCCTCCATGAGGAATCACCTCTTGTTGCAGCAGGGTTCTGATTTCCTGGTTTAATTCATTCGTGACAACTTCGTCGGCATCCAGTGAAAGGATCCAGTTGTTGCCTGCCGAGTCCACGCCAAATTGCTTTTGCTGCCCGTAGCCTTCAAATGGATGTAAGATCACCTTGCATCCCGAAGAATTACAAATTTCAACTGTGTGGTCGGTAGAAAAGGAATCCACGATAAGGATTTCATTCGCCAGATCCTTAACGGAATTGATACACCGAAGGATGTTTTCTTCCTCGTTATGGGTGATGATGACAACGGATAGTTGTTGCATAGGTTACATTTCAATGATAAAACGATCCCAGTCAAGGCCGATTTTAAATGATTCCCTGAACAGGATCAACTCCTCCATCGAGAGGGTTGCTTGTAATATTTCTTCTTTGTCACCAGCTTCCGCCAGGATATTTCCTTTCGGGTCAACAACCAGGGAGTTGCCTGCATGCCGGGTACCATAGCCGTCGAGCCCGATCCTGTTAACCCCGACGACATAGGCCTGGTTCTCGATGGCCCGTGCTATCAGCAGTGATTTCCACACATGCACCCGGCTCATGGGCCAGTTTGAGGGATAAACGAGGATATCATATTCATATTTCCCGTTCCGGTAGGAATTTTTGCTCCAGACCGGAAAGCGAAGATCATAACAAACCAGCGGGAGAAAATGCCAATCTCCTTTCTGAACAATGATCTTCTTGTCTCCGTTGCGCATGACTTTGTATTCCTCGGTAAGCCGGAACAAATGGCGTTTATTATAGGTCTGGAATGTTCCATCGGGGGACATGCATACCAGGCGGTTATAAAAGCCTGTTTCCTCGCCGATCAACAAGCTGCCAATAACCATACAATCCTTTGTACCGGCGGTTTCTCTCATGAAATGCATCGAAGGTCCATCCATGGTTTCGGCACATTTTACGATATTCGTCGTAAAGCCGGCACTGAACATCTCCGGCAGTATTACCAGGTCGACCGGTTCCCGGATCTCCTTTACCAGCAATGAAAAGTGAGCAAGGTTCTTCGCGGTATCTTCCCAAAAGATATCGGATTGCAGGAGAATGATGTTCAGGTCTTTTTTGCTCATGCCAGTCAATTCCAGGGTAAAATTAAAAATTGTTGCCGTTTTCCGCTCGAAAATTTTAATTTTGTCTTGATTATAAATAACAAACCATCATGCAAACTATTGATAATTTTAATTTTAAAGATAAAAAGGCATTGATCCGTGTGGATTTTAATGTTCCCTTAGACAGTAATTATCAGATTACCGATACTAATCGGATCGATGCTACTCTTCCCACCATCCGGAAAATCCTGGCTGACGGAGGATCTGTAATCCTGATGTCGCACCTGGGTCGTCCGAAGGGAGGACCGGAAGAAAAGTTCTCGCTAAAACATCTCCTGCCTTACCTGTCGGAGCAATTAAAACTGACGGTGAAATTTGCCGATGACTGCATCGGGCAATCGGCGAAAGACCTGGCGGCCGGTCTGAAACCGGGAGAAGTATTGCTGCTCGAGAACCTTCGTTTTTACAAGGAAGAAGAAAAAGGAGATGAAGTGTTTGCCCAGAAACTGGCTTCTTTAGGAGACATCTATGTGAATGATGCTTTCGGCACTGCTCACCGGGCCCATGCTTCAACTGCGATCATTGCCAATTATTTTCCGCAATTTAAATGTTTCGGGTATGTGATGGCAGAAGAGATCATCCATCTTGATAAAGTACTTAAGGAAGCGACACATCCTTTTACCGCCATTCTTGGAGGAGCCAAGGTTTCGGGCAAGATCGAGGTCATCAGCCATCTGATGGATAAGGTCGATAACCTGATCATCGGCGGTGGGATGATGTTTACATTTATCAAAGCCATCGGTGGGGAAATTGGAAACTCATTGGTAGAGGAAGAGCTCCTGGATATCTCCCGTAACATCGTGGAAGGAGCCAAGACGATGGGAGTCAACCTTTATTTACCGGCGGATGCCATCATTGCAGATGCTTTTTCCAACGATGCAAACATCAAGATCTGCAATGCTTATGATATTCCGGATTCCTGGATGGGTCTTGACATCGGCCCGAATACACTGCAGAAATTTGAACATGTCATTGAACAATCTTCTACTATTTTATGGAACGGTCCGATGGGGGTTTTTGAGATGAACAACTTTGAAGAAGGCACGAAAAAAATTGCCGAAGCCATTGCGAAAGCCACTGAAAATGGCGCTTTCTCATTGGTCGGAGGCGGTGATTCCGTGGCAGCTATCAATAAATATGGGCTTGCAGATAAGATCAGTTATGTTTCCACGGGTGGTGGCGCCATGCTGGAATACATCGAAGGCAAAGAGTTGCCGGGTGTAAAAGCCATCAACGGGTGAAACGGATCATCATCAGCCGTACCGATAACCTCGGAGATGTCATTCTTACTCTGCCCATGGCAGGAATCCTGAAACAACGCTTTCCGGATTCCACTATCATTTTCCTTGGGAAAAAGTACACGAAACCCCTCGTCGATGCTTGTGAATTTGTTGATGAATTCGTTGATTGGGACGAGCTATCCAGCATCCAGCATCCAGCATCCCTGCCTGTCCGGCAGGCAGGCAGCATCAGTTCATTCATCGCACTTAAGGCCGATATAATCCTCCATGTTTACCCGGTAAAGGAGATACAGAAACTGGCTAAACTAGCGAAGATCCCGCTGCGGATCGGCACCTCACATCGATGGTATTCATGGCTTTATTGTAATAAACTTATTCATTACAGCCGGAGAAAATCCAACCTTCATGAAGCCCAACTCAATCTGAAACTTCTTGAGCCGCTTGGAATAAGAAAAGAATTTCTCCTGTCCGAGATTCCATCTTTCTATGGCCTGACCAAGCTGGCGAGCTCACGAGTTGACGAGCTGACGAGCTCATCAGCTCATCAGCTCATCAGCTCGTCAGTTTCTGAATCCGGAGGTCAGAGGTCAGTATTCAATCTCATCCTTCATCCCAAATCCAAAGGTAGTGCACGAGAATGGGGATTGGACAATTTCTCAAAACTCATAGGTCTTCTCCCGGAAGTTAAATTCCGCATCTCTGTCACCGGCACCAAAGAAGAAGGCGCATTGATGAAAGATTTTCTGTATCAGCACCGGAACCGGATTAATGATATGACCGGGAAATTGTCACTTTCAGAATTGCTGGCCTTTATAAATTCCTGTAATGGATTAGTTGCAGCCAGTACCGGGCCGCTTCATATAGCCGCTGCCCTGGGAAAAAGAGCCATCGGGATATATGCTCCCATGCGGCCTATTTTTCCTGCACGATGGGCGCCGCTGGGGAAACATGCAACCTATCTCGTATTGGATAAAAAATGTGAGAAATGCAGGAGATCCAGTGACTGTGAGTGTATCAGGGCAATTACACCCGAGGAAGTAGCCGAGAAACTTTATAATGAGTAATTACAGAATTATTGAATTATAGAATTACTCATTACTCATTTTCGACATTGATTAATTAATCATTAAACCAACCGCCCAGCGGTGACATCATTTCAAGAAAGAATACCAAAATAGCAGCGAATCCCAAAGGAGCCACTGTTCACTTTTCCGGTTGTATCCATTGAAAATACTCGTTTTCTGTTTTTCTCCAATTATTAGTAATATGTAACTTAATATCGAAGAATAATTTCTCTATATTTTCTTTATCCTTATCCTTCAGATTATAATCAACTCCATTAATGGGCATTGCCTTTTTAGTTAAGGGGTACTTCCCTGCCCATTTAACATACTCTTCAACTCGACTAATAGTATCTTTCTCATCTTTGTCAAGAAAATTAAAATTTTTCATTATCATCGAAGATAGGTCATGTTTGTCATTCCATCCATATTTACTTTTTAGTTCCGTAAGATCTTTGATTACTGGTTCTTTTGAAATAATCAATCCTTTTATTAGGTTTTCCATTGCAATGCCAATCAAAAACAAATATGTTTCAGACAATGATCGGTATTTTTGATCAAAATTATCATTCCGAGCACTTTTTTTTGACAATAACTTTTTTATTTCCTTGTAAATAATTCGCGCTGAATAGAGATGTCTCTCTGCCCGATTCAACCACAGAAGTGGGTACCTGTATCTTATTTCAAATTCTCTTTGGTTCATGTCGCGAATATTGATTTTTTTCTCTTTTAAATAATGGGATTGGGGCTGTTACCAATGGAAGGTTTGCTCACTTTAAAAATAACTACTTTGCTTAATCAAATCCACTAATCCTCCCAAAATTCCGTTCCAGACTTATCAATGAAACCACATTTACCATTAAAGGCCACCCATGATAATCCATTTGAAAAAGGTTCAACCCAATTATAGATTAAAGGAATAATTTCTTTCCCTGTTTTATCAATAAAACCCCAGTTATGATTAGTAGATTGAGCGCCAACTAACCCTTCTGAAAATTTAGAACCATGATAAAAATAGGTGTTGTAGTAAAAATAAGCTTGATCAGAATGGCTATTAATGTCATAAATAGATGGAATAATTTCTTTTCCTGTTTTATCAATGAAACCAAAGTTCCAGCTTAGGTGATCATCACTGTACTTGGAAACCAGTGCTAACCCCTCATTAAAACTATAAGCCCGAGCATAGATAAAAGGAATAATCCCTTTCCCGGATTTGTCAATAAAGCCCCATAAATGAAGGTATTTCACACAAGCTAACCCTTCAGAAAAAGGATTAACTTCTTCATAAATACATGGAATAATTTTTCCCCCGGTTTTATCAATGAAACCCCAACTCCGTGTAGAATGTTTATCGTCAATATAATTACCGATATAATCTCTCTGCTCTTCTATCCATTCATTATTATATCCTATTGAAACTAATCCTTCAGAAAAATCAATATTGACCCAAATTTCATCAACATCCCCATCCCAAAAAGTATGAATTTCTTTTCCGTTTTTATCAATGAAACCCCATTTCCAAACTTCAATCTCCCAGAAATCTGAGTGTCCGGTTTTTGATACAAAAGCAACCCCATCCTTAAAAGGGTAAGCATGATTAAAGATAAACGGAATTTTTTCTTTGCCAGTTTTATCAATAAAACCCCATTTATCATTAGATTGAACGGCAGCCAATCCTTCTGAAAACAAATATCTTTGATGAGAATAGGTATTGTGGTCATAAATACATGGAATAATTTCTTTTCCTGTTTTATCAATGAATCCCCATTTATCATTAATTTCTACAGCAGCTAATCCTTCAGAAAAACCATTAGCACTATCATAAATTAACGGTATAATTTCTTTCCCTGTTTTATCAATGAATCCCCATTTATCATTAATACAAACCCGTGCTAAGCCTTCAGGAAAATCATACGCCTGATCATAAATAAATGGAATAACTTCTTTTCCTGTTTTATCAATGAACCCCCATTTATCATTATGTTTTACAGCAGCCAATCCTTCTGAAAAGCGATGAGCATCCTCATAAATACAAGGGATTACTACTTTTTTATTTCTATCACAAAATCCCCATTTATCCCTTTTTCTGTATGGTATTAGAAATTGTTCATTTGTTTTCATAATTGGGCTTAATGATTGATAATCATTGTAAAGTTAGATTTAAAAATGATCTATCAATCAATTCGAATTTTCTCCATCGCTTTGATTTTGCAAGTTCTTATATTTACTATGAAAATAAAAACTCAATGAGTGAAAAGAATGAACTGATCATGAATAAAATCCTGATAGTTTAAGGTAGTCGCAATTTGCGACCACATAAAAGGGCTCAAATTTTCACCTGGCCTTATCCTTTTGATTTCATGTTTGAGTTAACATGAGAAGAACTTACAAATTGGAGGCGCCAATTTGGCACCTCCAATCGGGAAATGATGGTATTTGGTATTGTACTTTTCTTGATATTCCAATTTGGAATATCAAGTTTTGAAAGGATAAATTTTTAATCATCCTGATTTTACAATTTTGTATATTTACTTTTTAAAATCCCACTTCATGATTGATAAGAATGAACTGGTGGTTCCGGAGGAAGTGATCATGAGTAAAATTTATCTTATCCGGAATCAGAAAGTGATGCTTGATATGGATTTAGCAGAACTTTATGGAGTTGAAACTAAACAACTGAAAAGAGCTGTAAGGCGTAATATGAAACGATTTCCTCTTGATTTTATGTTTGAGCTCACACCTATTGAATTTGAAAACTTGAGGAGCCAAATTGGCACCTCAAGTTGGGGTGGTGTCCGGTACCCACCAATGGCTTTTACAGAGCAAGGGGTTGCCATGTTATCCAGTGTTTTAAATAGTGATAGAGCAATTCTTGTAAACATCCAGATTATCAGAATCTTTACCCGGATGCGTGAATTGTTGTTAGCCCATAAGGATATTATTGAAAACTTTAACAAAATTGAGCAGAAACTTGCCGATCATGATAATAAAATCCTGCTGATTTTTGAATACCTCAAGCAGCTTGAGCAAGTCAAACAGAAGGAACTTGAGGTAAAAGAACGGAAGCGGATAGGTTTTAAACGTAGTAATGAATAATTAGCAATTAATCATTTGAACATCATCCTGGAATAATAGGGAAAAATCTTCTCTATGTAAGGATAGCAGAAAGAATTATCTTTCGTCTTGCGGTTGATCAGCTTTTCTTTCGGATCGAAGGTTACAATGAAAAATAAAAGGACGCTTACGCCCAAGATCCCCTTCAGCAAACCAAACAATCCGCCGATCAACCGGTTTGCCAATCCCAGACCAACTGTTTTTACTACCTTCTCGAGCAATTTTGCAATAATGATTACCCCGATTACAACCAGCAGGAATGTGAGCACATAGGATAGGATCGAAAGCCAGTTTCCTGAAGGATGAAAGGCTTTGACAAGGAGATTACTTATATAGCCGGAAAAATGAATGGCCGCCCAGATGCCAAGTACCAGCGCAACGAGGGTTGCAAGGCTGAGGATAAATCCTTTCCTGATCCCGTTAATGAAAAGGAACCCGAGGATACAGAAGATGATGATATCGAGATAATTCATGGATCATTGTTTCAGCCGTGAGGTGAGTTCGGTACCGAAAACAAAATCATTGAGTTCTTTGTTATCCGTGTGAAGAATAGTGTCTTTGTTCCCTTTCCACCAGAGTTCACCATTATAAATGAAGGCCACTGTATCTCCGATGCTGAGTACCGAATTCATATCATGAGTATTTACAATCGTGGTTATCCCATATTCATCGGTAATTTCTTTTATCAGTTGATCAATAACCCCGGAGGTTTGGGGGTCAAGACCAGAATTCGGCTCATCACAAAAAAGATATTTCGGGTTCATGGAGATCGCACGTGCAATAGCCACACGTTTGCGCATGCCTCCGCTGAGTTCGGAGGGCATCAACCGGTTGACATTCTCAAGGTTAACCCTTGCCAGGACAAAGTTTGCACGATCCAGTTTTTCTTCTTTTGTCTGCCTGGTAAACATGTTCAATGGGAACATCACATTCTCCTCTACTGTCATATAATCGAACAAGGCGCCTCCCTGGAAAAGCATTCCAATTTCCTGGCGGAGGTTTTTGCGCTGTTCAAAATTCATCTCGGAAAAGTTCCGGTCGTCATAAATGATCTTTCCCTTGTCGACTTCATACAATCCGACAAGGCATTTCATTAAAACGGTTTTCCCCGATCCGCTCTGGCCGATGATAAGGTTTGTTTTACCTTTTTCAAATGAACAGGAGATGTTGATCAGCACATGATGGTCGCCAAAAAATTTATCTACTTCCTTTGCTTCGATCATGTTAAGAGAAGTTGTGTCAGAATGAGATTGAAAAGGATGATCAGGACGCTGCTGAACACAACGGCTTTGGTGCTGGCTTGTCCTACTTCCAGCGCTCCGCCACTGGTTTTATATCCGTAAAACCCTGAAACCGTTGAAATGATGAATGCAAAAAAGAGGGTCTTCAGAAGCGCATAAAAAATAGTGTATGCTTCGAAATCAATACGTATTCCATTTACATAGTCCGTCGTGGTGACCAGCCCGAATGCGCTCATGGCCAGCCATCCGCCCAGGATTCCCATCCACATGCTGAGAACGATGAGTACCGGGTTGATCAGCATGGAGGCAACAACTTTTGGCAGGATAAGGTAGTTGGCAGAGTTGACACCCATGATCTCAAGTGCATCGATTTGTTCCGTTACCCTCATGGTTCCTATCTCGGAGGCGATCCGTGAACCCACTTTCCCGGCAAGGATCAGGCTGATTACAGTAGGCGAAAATTCGAGAATGACCGATTGGCGTACCGTAAACCCGACCATGGAAAGAGGAATAAAAGGATTGTCGATGTTGTATGCGGTCTGAATGGCGACAACGGCGCCCATGAATGCTGAAATAAATGCAACGATACCGATGGATTCGATGCCCAGGCCCTGGATCTCATTCAGCAAACGCTGCCAGAATATCCTTCCCTTCTGGGGTTTTGTAAAAACCCTTAGCATCAGCAACACATAATCACCGGTATTGGTAATCACTTTCAGGTTCACGGGAAATATTTTTGCTAAAATTACAACAATCCTGCATTATCAGGCGTTAGAATGCAAAATTTTCGCTTATTTTTTTTTGACAATGAATTGATATACGATTGGATGTCTGCCTACCCGTAGGCAGGTAAATCTAAGATCGGTCAACCGTGAATCGTACTATTTGTATATTTGCATGATGAAATTCACACGATTGGGATTTTATGTCCTGGCGATAGTTTTCGCCTTTATGGCAGGTTCCTGTTCGACCACTTCCCATGAGAAATATCATAATAAAAGAACGAAACCATGCAATTGCCCTCGCTGGGGACAAAATCCGGCTCAACCTTCTTCTCTCCTGAACTTTTCTCTGCCCGCGTGACGATTTCTGAGCTTCATACCTTTATTCCGGAAAATTCCACAGGATATATCCTGGATTGGTTTCACTCAAATCCGGTTCACTTCAGGATTTCGAAGACCCGTTCTTCAAAATTCGGTGATTACCGGCCACCCGTAAAAAATTTTCCGGCCAGGATCTCGATAAACAGGAATCTTAACCGGTTTGATTTCCTGATCACGCTGGTCCATGAAATGGCACACCACGAAGTATGGGCTGAATTTTCTGCCCCGGTTCCGTATTTTGGATTTCATCGGAGAAAACGCCGGCCCCGTCCTCATGGTAAGGAATGGAAAACCCATTACCAGCGGCTGATGGAGCCCCTGATGAAGGAACCCATTTTCCCGGCGGAGGTGCTCCATCACCTGGTAAGTCATTTTAATAATCCCCGTTCTTCTTCGAAATCGAATGAACACCTGGTTGTTGCATTGAAAAAATACGATGTCCCCGATGATGCTGTATTCATTGAATCGCTGGCATTTGATGCCGTTTTTACCTTGCCGGCAGGGAGAAAATTCAGGAAACGGGAGAAGCTGCGGAAACGTTACCGATGTGTGTGCCTCGACAACGGGAGAATCTATCTTTTCAGCCCCATTGCGCGGGTTATGCCTATGCTAACCTGACAACTCTCACTGATTCATTGGATTCTGTTCATTATATTGTACTTTTGCAGTGAATTTCAAGCCTTTTCGAATGAAAAAATCAAATCATCACTTTTGTGTGATCATGGCCGGGGGCATCGGATCAAGGTTCTGGCCGATGAGTCGTACCAGTCATCCCAAGCAATTTATCGATATCCTTGGAACCGGTGAAACATTGATCCAGCAAACCTACAGGCGTTTTGTCAAGATCATGAATACCGAAAATATTTACATCGTCACAAACGAAGCATACAAATCGCTTGTGAAGGAACAAATCCCGGGCATATCATACGAACAGATCTTGTGTGAACCAGCCCGGCGGAATACTGCACCCTGCATCGCCTACGCAAATTACTGTATCCTTGCAAGGGATCCCAAAGCCTGCATCGTTGTAGCACCATCCGACCATATCATTCTGAAGGAAGAAATCTTCCTGAAAAATATTCTTACTGCCCTCCAGGCCGCAGGGGAGCATGACTGGCTTCTTACCCTCGGTATCCGTCCGAGCAGGCCTGATACCGGTTATGGTTATATCCAGTTTGAAGAAGGAACAGTTTATCCAAAAGACCCTCATTTAAAAAAAGTCAAAACCTTTACCGAAAAACCAGATATCGGGTTGGCCACAACATTTATCAAATGTGGAGATTTCCTCTGGAATGCAGGGATCTTCGTTTGGTCGCTGAAAAGTATCATGAAAGCTTTTTCCGATTTCCTGCCGGAAATCAACATCCTGTTCCGCAAAGGAATAGGACAATACGGGACACCAGGTGAATCAGCATTCATCAATGAAGCCTACGGGATCTGCAAGAGCATTTCCATCGACTACGGAATCATGGAAAAAGCAAGTGATGTTTACGTTCTTGCAGTTGATTTTGGGTGGTCTGACCTTGGCACATGGGGATCGCTTTATGAAAACCGCGCAAAAGACGAAAACGGGAATGCCGTTGTAGGAAAAAATGTCATGTTATGCGAATCTTCCAATTGCATTGTGAATATGCCGCAGGATAAACTGGTCGTGCTGGAAGGATTAAATGACTATATTGTAGCTGAGTCGGAGAATATACTTCTGGTTTGTAAAAAATCGGATGAACAACAGATCAGGCAGTTTGTCAATGATGTACGATTAGAGAAAGGGGAAAAATACATTTAAATCACAGGATATACCGGATTCAGCCCTAATATTCATTAAGAAAATAAGTGATCCGATCCGGCGTTTTCATTAAAAGCTAGAAGAACCGAGCGTGGATATTTACCTGAAGAAAAAACGGTGGAAGTGGTTGCTTTTCGGCACTGCCATTGCGATTGTTTCCATTTCGCTTTATTACACCAACGTCCTGGTGGAAGAAATCCGGAAGGATGAACGCAAGAATGTTCAGATCTGGGCAGATGCGATCCATCACCGGGCCGGGATCGTCAATTATACCAATAAGCTGTTTGAACAGATCAGGGAGGAAGAACATCTGCGGATGAAAACGGTCGCCGAAACCCACCGGCGTATGATCACAGCCAGCATCAGCGAAGACCTGACCTTTGAAAGCGGCATCATCGAGAATAATGTTTCCATCCCCGTGATCGTGGCCGATGAGACCGGGAATATCCAGAGTGCAAGAAATGTCGATTTCAGCATGGATACGGTTAACAAGATGACCCCGCAACTGAAGAAAGAATTTTCCGTTTATCCCCCAATTATCGAGAGTTATAACCCCTATAACCCAAGGGCCAAGCTGATACTTTATTATAAAGATTCGAAGATCTTCACCGATCTTCGAAAGGTACTGGACGATCTGGTCAATTCCTTCTTTTCGGAGGTCGTATTGAATTCCGCTTCCGTGCCTGTTATCATTACCGACAGTGCCCGGATACCTATCCGGGATGAAAATGGCAGAATAGTTTCTGGTAATATTCCCGCCAAAAAAATGGATGACGCGGTATTTGTAAAAGCTATGATTGAATCCATGGCTTCCCACAATACGCCCATCAAGGTGACCCTTTCCGGAATTGGCATAAGGTATATTTTCTATGAGGATTCGTTCCTGCTGACTAAACTGAAGTATTATCCATTTATCCAATTGATTGTGATCAGTCTGTTTCTCCTGATCGCTTACCTGCTTTTCAGCCAGGCTCGCAGGTCGGAACAAAACCAGGTATGGGTGGGAATGGCCAAAGAAACAGCGCATCAGCTTGGAACCCCGTTATCCTCAATGATGGCTTGGGTGGAATTACTGAAGCTGAAAGGGGTCGAC